>Ga0068855_100003737_pt1 | contig 18602 bp, 16 predicted proteins | sample KBSCornC52_FD_66592 | JGI IMG/M metagenome (GOLD analysis project Ga0068855, IMG submission 66592) | Corn rhizosphere microbial communities from Kellogg Biological Station, Michigan, USA - KBS Corn C5-2 | ecosystem: Host-associated > Plants > Roots > Rhizosphere > Soil ...
TCCAGGGTGGCTCCGTCTACGACCTCGTCGCGGACCTGATGGCGCTGGAGCGCGCCGCGCTGCGGGTCAAGCTCGCGGATGCGTGCGCCATTCACACGACGGCTGAATGCGCCCTCCTCGCGGGTACGGCGGCTTTTGCGCGGGCAATAGCGGAAGCCGAGCGCAAGCGGGTCCGCGACGTGCGGCACGACCTCACGAATGCGGTCGGCACCGTGCGGAACGCGATCCTGCTGATGGATGAAGAGCCCGCGTCCGGCGACCGGGAACACTTTCTGGAGATAGCGCGGCGCAACACAGTCGCCGCGCAGCAGCTCGTGCGCGAGCACCTCTCAGAGACGTCCGCGATTCCGGCGTGGCTCGATTCCTCGCGGCACGTCGCCGTCACCGGGCGGCCCGAGCTGTCTCTTGCGGACTCAGCGCGCGATGAGCGGCAGGATCTCGCTCGCGCGCACGAGCGACACGACAGGAACGCCGAGCTCCGTTAGCGCTTCACGCCCGCCCTCCTCGCGGTCCACGAGGGCGAGCACACCGGCCACGAACCCGCCGGCGCCGCGAACCGCTTCGATCGCGCGCCGCGCGGAGCCGCCTGTAGTGATCGTGTCCTCGATCACAGCCACCCGGTCGCCAAGGCTGAAGGGACCTTCGATCAGCTTGCCGGTCCCATGCGTTTTCGCTTCCTTGCGCACGGTGAACGCGCGCAGCGGACGTGACGAGGATGCGCTCGCGTACGCGATGGCGCACGCGATCGGGTCGGCGCCGAGCGTGAGGCCGCCCACCGCATCCACGTCGCCCCAGTCAGTCTGACGCAGTGCCGCCAGGCCGAGCTGGCCAATCAGCACGAGGCCGTCAGGACTCATGGTGGTGATGCGCGCGTCGATGTAGAGTGAGGACTGGCGACCGGAAGCGAGTGTGAAGGTGCCGGTTCGGGCGGAGCGGGCGGCGAGCATGGCGACGAGCGCGTCGCGGGTATTCGACGGCTGGGACGTGGGCGGCACGGGCATTATTCGGAGGTCAGAGTCTGATCGCGTGACAACGATGCTGCCTGTACGAATCCATCGCGCATTTTGGGGTCAGGCACCGTTTTTGGGGTCAGGCACCGTTTTTGGGGTCAGGCACCAAAAAACGGTGCCTGACCCCAAAACGGCCAAGACGGGGCGCCGCGGATGAATATGACATCTTCCCGGCCTCCAGGCGCACTCGCCGCGCGCGCTGTGACGGTGGCCATCGTGGCGCTGCTGTGCATGCTCGCGGGCGCCGTGGGCTGGACGCTGGCGCTCGAGCGCCGCGAGCATCCGGATCCGCTCTGGGGACCGTTCAGCGTCGTCGGCGTGCTCGTCGTCCTGCTCTTCTTGCTGGCCGTCCTTCGACAACGGGAGCACGCGCGCCGCGCGTCGGAGCGTTCCGCCGAAGTGGAGCGGCTCTACAGTGAAGTCGCGCGCGCGAACACGGCAAAGAGCGAGTTCCTCGCGAACATCTCCCACGAGTTGCGCACGCCATTGAACGCGATCGTTGGCTTCGTGGAGCTGCTGCGGGACGGCGTCTACGGCGACCTCTCGCCGCGCCAGGTCCCGCCCGTCGAGCGCATAGCCGCGTCGGCCACGCATCTGCGGCACCTTGTCGATCAGGTGCTCGACATAGCGAAGATGGCTGCCGGCCGGCTCGAGGTGCACCCGGAGGCGCTCGCGCTGCGGCCGTTCGTGCTGAACGTGGCGAGCGAGCTCGAATCGTTGATCAACGAGCGTGGCCTGAGCCTCTCGCTCGCCGTTGGCACCACGCTGCCGCGGGTGCGCACCGATCCCACGCACCTGCGACAGATTCTCGTGAACCTGCTCGGCAACGCGGTGAAGTACACGCCGGCGGGCAGCATCTCGGTGCGGGCCCGGGCGATCACTGCTTCGTCGGCGCCGGGCGCGTCAGCGCTCGAGCAGCACACGCCGGACGGCCGCCGCGATTGGGTCGTGGTGCAGGTGGTGGACACAGGTGTCGGCATCGCGCCCGCGGATCAGGAGCGGATCTTCGAGGAATTCGAGCAGGTGAACGCGGGTCCGCGCGGCGATTCGATGCAGCGCGGAACGGGGCTCGGGCTCACCATTTCGCGCCGGCTCGCGCGATTGCTCGGCGGCGAGCTCTCGGTGGAGAGCGAGCTCGATCGAGGCTCGACCTTCACGCTCTGGCTGCCCGTGCATCCGCAGGACGTGGTGGCGCCGGGCCTGCCGACACCGCTCGGTCAGCCGGCCGTGCCACCTCCGGCGGCGCCGGGTGTAGCCGTCAGCTCTTCTTGAAGCGGTCTAGGAGTTTGCCGAACATGCCCCGATCGCTCTCGTCGTCCTGTTGCTGGAGCGCGGCCTCGAGCGCGGCGGCAAAGGCGAGCGCGTCGGGGTAGCGCTTCGCGGGGTCCTTGCTCAACCCGCGCATGACCACCGATTCGATCGCCGCGGGAAAGCGCAGATTCTGACGTGCCTGATTGAGGGGTACCGGCGACGTCGAGAGGAGCTGCGAGAACATTTCGCGCGGCGTCTTTGCGGTAAAGGGCAGGCAACCGCTGAGCAGGAAGTAGGCGATCGTCGCGAGACTGTACTGATCGGCTTGCGGGCCAACCAGCTCGCCGGAGAGCGCCTCGGGCGCCACGTACATGAGCGTGCCGACAAAGAAGCCAGCCCGCGTGAGCCGCTGCTCGGGATCCTGATCCGTGTCGGTGGCGATGCCGAAGTCCAGCAGCTTCACCTGCCGTGTGGCCGGATCGTACATGACGTTTTCCGGCTTCAGGTCGCGGTGCACGATACCCACGGAATGCGCCGCGTGAACGGCGGCGGCAATCTGCGAGACGATGGTCGCGACCTCGGCGGCGGGCAGCGGTCCCTTCTGTTTCGCGTACTTCTCGAGGATCTCGCCGGCGGCCCATTCGATCGCGAGAAAGTGCATGCCCGGTGTCGCCTCACCGATCTCGATCGTGCGCACGACGTTGGGATGCGTCACGCGCTCGCCGTACCGGGCCTCGCGCAGAAAGCGCGCGACGGCCGTTCGATCCTGCCGGAGCTTCTCACGCAGGACCTTCACCGCGACGGTGCCGTGGTCGGAGTGGCGAGCACGGAACACGGCCGACGTGCCGCCCTCGCCGACCTCGCTGAGCAGCTCGTATCCGGCGATTTTCTGACCGACCAAATTCTCTCGTGGCACGCGGCGAACCTAACCGCCGGCACTGCACGTGGCAAGCGAATCGCGCGCGCGATACACTACGGCGTGACGATGGCTGCCCGCCGGAGAAAAATGTCGGCGCCGAGTGCGCGCGCCGCGATGATGTTTGGGCTGCCGCTGTGCGTCGCGGGCTGCTTCGTGCATCATCGTGCGCCGCCGCCGGCTGCGCCGCTCGGTCCCCTCGAGCGCGCGCCCACGCCCGTCATCATCAACGCGAGCGCCGTCTATCAGCAGGCCGGCTATCTCGTGGCGTCGGGCGAGATCCCGTTCGTGGGCGATGTCCACGCCTTCGCCGGGAGCACGCCCGATTCGACGCGCATCATCATCGCCTTCTCCTTTCCCAACCGCGACCTGACGTTCGTTCGCGACGGCGAGCAGTATCGCGCCGCGTACGACGTGAGCTACGGCGTGCGCGCGGGCAATGCGCTGGTCGCGCGGCGCACGGCGCATTCGGAGGTGCGCGTCGCCAGCTTTCGCGAGACGACGCGCACCGAGGAGAGCGTCGTCGTGCAGCAGCCGTTGTCCATGCGGCCCGGGTCGTACACGCTCGACCTCTCGGTGCGCGACAACGGATCCACGAACGCGGGCCTGCTCTCGCGCGCGACCGTCCTGCCGACCTTTCCGGCGGGCGGCGACATGCTCGCGTCGGCCGCCGTCTACGACGTCACACCGCGTACGACGCGCGCGCAGCAGCCGGCGCTCATCGTGAATCCGCGCGGGACCGTCACGCTCGGCGAGGATACAACGCTCGACGTGTACGTCGAGGCGACAGGCGCCGCGCCGACCGCGCGCGTGCGCGTGGAGGTGCTCGCCGACAGCGCGAGCGTGTTGTACGCGGACACCGTCGACCTGTCTGGCGGCTCCGATCTGCGCAGCGGTGTCGCGCGCTTGCCGGTCGATCGGATCGGGCTCGGCCTGCTGACGATTCGGGTCGCCGACGAGCGCGGCGCGCGTGCCGCTCCCATCGCCGCCGTCGTGCGGCCGGCCGACGGACTCGCCGTCGGTTCCTTCCGGGAGATGCTCGATTACCTGCGCTACTTCACGTCGGACGCGCGGCTTCGCGCCGTGCGAGCGAGCGATTCCGCCACGCTTGCCGACGCGTGGTCGCGCTTCGTACGCACGACGGATCCGGATCCGAGCACGTCCGAAAACGAAGCGATGATCGCGTACTTTCGCCGGCTCGAGCAGGCCAACGAACGATTCGGCGAAGGCGAATCGGCGGGGTGGTCGACGCCGCGCGGTCGCGTGTTCGATGCGTTCGGGCCGCCCGACGCCACCGAGGAGCCCACCGCGGAGCACGCCGACCGGCCGGGCGCGCATCTCGTGTGGAGCTATCGCGATCCGGCGCTGCGTCTCGTGTTCGTGGATCGAACGGGGCGCGGCGACTGGCAGCTCGACGCGGCGAGCGCGCTCGAATTCACCACGGCGATCGCACGACTGACCTGGTGCGGCCGCTGCGGGTGACGCTCGATTGACGGGCCGCGCGTGGTTTCGCTTGACAAAGCATCCGGGCATTCCTATATAGGGCGCGCAAAGTCCGGGTCGGTTTACCGGTATTGGAGTGCTGGAATCGATTCACCCCGTTGGAGGCAGCGCGCATGGCCAGAGGGAAGGTGAAGTGGTTCAACGATGCCAAGGGTTACGGTTTCATTGAACAGGACAGCGGCGAGGACGTCTTCGTCCATTTCTCCGCGATCACGATGGACGGCTTCAAGACGCTCGCCGAAGGGCAGGAAGTCGAGTTCGAGATCCATACAGGCGAGAAGGGGCTGCACGCCGCGAACGTAACCCGCGTCTGACCGTTCGTTCGCTGCTCCGCGTATGATCCGCACCGCCTGCCACGTGGCAGGCGGTGTCGTTTTATGGCGGCCGCGCCCGCGAGCGGGTTGTAGCTTACGATGATGGAGACGACCCCGACCACCCCGCCCGGCGCGCCGCGGCTGTTTCTCGTGGACGGGTATGCGCTGATCTATCGCGCCTTCTTCGCGCTCATCTCGCGCCCGCTCACCACGAGTCGCGGCGAGAACACCTCCGCCGCCTGGGGCATCGCCAACTTCGTCCAGCGGCTCATCGGCACGCACAAACCCGAGTACCTGGGTTGGGTCCACGATTCAGGACTCTCCTTCCGACACGAGCGGTATCCCGCGTACAAGGCCACGCGCGAGAAGCTGACCGACGAGCTCCAGGCCGACTTCGACCGCGGGATGGAGCGCATCTGCGCGCTGCTCGAGGCCTATCGCATTCCGATCCTCGCGCTGCCTGGCTACGAAGCGGATGACGTGATCGGCACGCTCGCCCGCCGTGCCGTGGAAGCGAACGTGAACGTCGTCGTCGTTTCGGGGGACAAGGATTTTCAGCAGCTCGTGCGCCCCGGTGTGTGGCTGCTCAATCCGGGGCGCGGCGGCGCGTCCGCCGTGGAGGAGCAGTGGGTCGGCGTCGAGAACGGCGCCGAGCGGCTCGGCGTCCCGCCCGCGCTCGTGACAGACTATCTCGCGCTGCTCGGCGACAGCTCCGACAACGTCCCGGGCGTGAAGGGCATCGGTGAGAAGGGCGCGGCCGAGCTGGTGAACTCGTACGGCACCGTCGAGAACATCATCGCGCACGCCGCCGAGATCACCAAGAAGCGCCCGCGCGAAGCGCTGCTGGCGCAGAGTGACATGGCGCTGCTCTCCAAGGAGCTCGTCACGATTCACCAGGATCTGGCAATCGAGCTGGATCTGGATGCCATGCGTCTCTCGGAGCCGAACCACGAACGGCTGCGCGACTTGTTCATGGAGCTCGAGTTCCACGGCCTGGCCCGTGCGTCAGGTGCCGCGGCGTCGGCGAGCGGAGCAACCAGCGGGAGCGCGCAGCCGGCCGCGGCGGTCGATGCGTCGAGCGCCGATGCGGCCCCAGGCAACGCGGTTCCACTCGACTACCGCACGATCGACACGCTCGACGCCATGCGCGACGCCGTGGCGCGCGCCCGCTCGGCGCCGTACATCGCCGTCGACACGGAGACAGTGATCGATCCCAGGGCGGTATATCAGATCGATCCGCTGCGCTCTACGCTCGTGGGCGTCACGATAGGCGTTGCACCGGGAGAGGCATTCTACTTTCCACTCGCACACAAGCCGCGCCGCGAGGAGCAGGGCTCGCTGCTGCTCGACGAGGCGACCGCCGCTCAGGCGACTGTCGAACAGGCGACGGCCAGCGGCGACGCGCCGGCGGCGCCCAGGAAAGCGCGTGCGAAAAAGGCCGCGGCGCGCGCGGACGCCGGGAGCATTGCCGCGCGTTTTTACGCGGCGGCCGCCACGCCACGCCCCGCCGTGCGCAACCTGCCGCCAATCCTGAGCGAGGAGATGCGGCCGCTGCGCGAGCTCCTCGAGGATGCGAGCGTCCGCAAGACGGCGCAGAACGCCAAGTACGACATCCTCGCGCTGCGTCGGGCGGGCGTGTCGCTGCGCGGCGTCGATTTCGATACGATGGTCGCGAGCTACGTGCTCGATCCCGGACGCCGCTCGCATGGGCTCGACCTGCTGGCGCTCGAGTTCCTCGGCCACACGATGACGTCGTTCGAGGAGCTCTGCGGCAAGGGGAAGGACTCGCTGCCGTATGACGAGGTGCCGGTCGACTGCGCGCGCGATTACTCGTGCGAGGACGCGGACATGACCTGGCGCCTGCGCGCGCTCTTCGAGCCGCAGCTCGAGGCGCTCCAGGTGGCGTCGCTCTTTCGCGACGTGGAGATGCCGCTCATTGGCGTGCTCGCCGAGATGGAGTGGGAGGGCATCGCGATCGACCTGCCCTGGTTCGCCGCGCTCAAGGAGCGGTTCGCGCGGGAGCGCGCGCGTGTGGAGCAGGAGATTTATGCGGCGGCGGGAGAGGAGTTCAACATCAACTCCAACCTTCAGCTCCGCGAGATCCTGTTCGAGAAGCTCGGGCTGCCGGTGCTCAAGCGGACGGCCACAGGCGCGTCGACGGATGCGACAGTCTTGCAGCAGCTCGCTGACGAAGGGCACGAGCTACCCGGCCTGCTCATGGAGTACCGGGAGATCGCGAAGCTCGAGAACACGTACATCGACGCGCTTCCGGCGGCCGTGCATCCGGAGACGGAGCGCATCCATACGTCGTTCAGCCAGGCTGTGGCGGCGACGGGGCGGCTTTCATCGAGCGATCCGAATCTTCAGAACATTCCTATTCGCCGCGAGCTGGGCCGCGACATTCGGCGCGGCTTCGTGCCGCGCGCGGGTCGCAAGCTGTTCGCCGCCGACTACTCGCAGATCGAATTGCGGCTGCTGGCGCATCTCTCCGGCGACCCCGCGTTCGTGGAAGCGTTCCGCTCCGGCGGCGACATCCACAGGCAGACGGCGGCGCTCATCTTCGAGGTCCCGCTGGATGAAGTGACGAAAGAGATGCGCGGGCGCGCGAAGACGATCAACTTCGCCACCATCTACGGGCAGGGGCCGCACGCGCTCTCGCAGCAGCTCAAGATCCCGCACGCCGAAGCCAAGGAGTTCATCTCGAAGTACTTCGAGCGCTTCACCCTCGTTCGGGGGTATCTGGACTCGATGGTCGACTTCGCGCGCGAGCATGGCTACGTGCAGACCATCTTCGGGCGCCGCCGCTACATCCCGGAGCTCAAGGAACGCAACTTCAACATCCGTGCATTCGGAGAGCGCGTCGCGTCGAACGCGCCGATTCAGGGCTCGGCGGCGGACCTGATCAAGATCGCGATGATCCGCATCGATGCAGCGCTGCGCTCGCGTGCGCTCGCCAGCCGCATGTTGTTGCAGGTGCACGACGAGCTTGTGTTCGAGGTCCCGGACGAGGAGCTGGAGACGCTCTCGGAACTCGTGGTGCAGGAGATGGAACACGCCGCTGAACTGTCTGTGCCGCTGGTGGTGGACGTAGGCACCGGCATCAACTGGCTGGCGACCAAACTCGAAGACTGACCCCAAGATTGGGGTCAGACACCAAAATTGGGGTCAGACACCAAAATTGGGGTCAGACACCAAAATTGGGGTCAGACACCATTTTTGGTGCATGGCACTGCGGTGCCTGACCCCAAAAAACGGTGCCTGACCCCAAAAATGGGGTCAGACACCAATTTTGGTGCGTGGTGTTGCGGTGCCTGACCCCAAATGGTCTTCAGCTCACATGGGGCTCATGCCGACGGTAGAAGCCTTGGGATACGACCATTTCGGGCTCGTGCGATCGCCCGCTGTGCGGCGCGCGGCCTGCGTGCTCGCGCTGCTGCTCGCGGCGTGTGAGCACGCGAAGACTCCGAGCGGAACGAACAGCGTCGCGCCGGACAGCATCGTGGCGGCGGAATCCAGCGCCGCCCCCGTCGCCCCGCGCTGGCTCGGCGCGCTCGGGCCAGCGCTCTTCGTTCCGTCGGATTCGGCCGGCCAGGCGTTCGCGATCCTCTCCGACACGCTGGCGTCGATCGATGATCTGAGCGACACGATTGGCGTTCGGCTCTTTGGCCGGAACGGCGCGGCACAACCGGCGCGCCTGGCTCAGGTGAAGCCGAGCGACAGCACGGAGTGCCCGTCATGGCGCGTCGTTTCACCTGCCTCCGCGGCACCGTGGAGCGCGGGATTCGCCGGCGACGCGGTGACCGTGTTGCCGCTGGATTCGCTCAACGCCATGTCGCACGCGGATTCGTCGCGTCTCGCGACTGCCCTCATTCGACTGGCGTCGGTGCTGCACGACGATGCGTCCGGCGCCGGCGATTCACGCTTCGTGGGACTGCCGTTCAGCGTGCGGACGGCGTGGAGCTTTGCGCTCGCGGACGGACACCAGGTCGTGGTGGCAACGCTGCAGCGCCAGATCAATCAGGAAGCCAGCCCCCTCGAGGAGCACACGTTGTTGATCGCGGAGCGCGACGCGCGACCGGGCGCCGCCGACGACTCCTGGACCACGACGTACAGTGAGCGCTCGAGGGGCGATGAGGAGACGATCCAGACGCGCGAGCTTCTGGCCGCCGTCAAGCTCGGGAGCCAGCCGCCGCTGCTCGTGCTATCGCGCGACTATGGGGATCGCGTCGACTACAGCCTGCTCGAGCGCGTCGCGGGTGGTTGGCGCGTGCGGTGGTCCGGCTCAGGCCAGAGCTGCTGACGTCAGGCCAATTCTTCATCCGGACGCGCGAGCGCCGCGGGCGCGAGCACGCGTCCGGCAAGCCCGGCGAGTCCCGCCAGTGTGAGCAGGTAGGGAAGGGCGAGGAAAAGCTGATACGGCAGCGCGAGCCCCAGCGCCTGCAATAGAAACTGCAGCGCGCTCGCCGCGCCGAAGACAAGCGCGGCAATCGCGACGCCCACAGGGTGCCAGCGGCCGAGCACCACGATCGCGATGGCGACGAATCCTCGGCCGCTCGACATGCCTTCGGCGAACGTGCCCGCCTGCGCGACGACGAGCATTCCGCCCGCGATGCCGCCAAGGACGCCCCCGAACATTAAGGCGAGCAGCCGCACGCGTCGTGGGCGAACGCCGGCCGCGGCGGCAGCCTGCGGCGACTCGCCGACGGCGCGCAGCGCGAGCCCCGCATGCGTCCTGTACATCCACCACCAGACAATTGGGATGAGCGCGTACGCCAGATAGGTCACAGGCGGCTGCGCGAACAATGCGGCGCCGAGCCATGGAATGCGTGACAAGCCCGGGATCGGGAGTGGCTGCTCGGTCGACAGGGTGAGCAGCGCCCCGGTCGCTCCATAAATGGCGCGATACAGCGTTCCGGTGAGCCCGAGCGCGAGCAGCGTGATGGCTGTGCCCGTGATGATCTGATCGGCGGAGGTCCAGAGCACGAACAGCGCAAAGAGCGCGGCCGTCGCCAGGCCGCAGAGCGCCGCGACGACGTACGCGGAAAGCACGCCGCCGTGCGTCGCTCCGATCAGCGCGCCAAAGCTGCCGGCGAGGACGACGCCCTCGAGACCTATGTTGATGACGCCGGCGCGTTCGACAACGACCTCGCCGAGCGCCGCGAGAAGCAACGGCGTGGCCGTGCGAATCGTCGCGCTGAAGAATTCGCTGGCGGCTGGCTGCGACGAAAGACTCACGAGGCCGCCTCTATCGTCGGGTGGGCCGATGCTCGCGGTTGGATGCGGATGCGATCGGCGGCGAGCAGGGCCAATATGATCGTGGCTTCGACCACCATCACGACCACGGATGGAACGTTGGCATCGCGCTGCATCGCCGCCGCGCCTGCATCGAGGGCGCCGAATAGTACGCCCGTCACAATCACGCCGGCTGGATCGAGCCGGGCGAGCAGCGCCACGGCGATCGCCGTGTAGCCGTAGCCGGGCGAGATGTTCTCGTACAGCGCGAAGGTGACGCCGGCGACTTCGATGGCGCCGGCGAGACCGGCGAGCGCGCCGCTCACGAGGAAAGCGCGCATCGTCACGCGCTGCACGTTGATGCGGCCCGCGATGGCGGCGGCATTCGGGTTCGCCCCCACGGCCCGCACGCGAAATCCGGCGGCCGTGGCGCGCATGATCCACCACGCGAGCAGCGCGCACGAGAGTGCGATGAGACTTCCCAAATGCAACCGGGTGGCTGCGCCCAGGCGCGGCAGCTGCGCCGCCACAGGGATCGTGGCCGTCTGCGGGTACACGTGCGTCGGCTCCTGGAGCGGGCCGCGCACGAGGTACGAGATGGCGAAGGCGGCGACGAAGTTCAGGAGCAGCGTGCTGATGACCTCGAGCACGTTGAAGCGAGCGCGCAACACGGCGGCGATGCCCGCCCAGATCGCGCCGGCCGCGCAGCCGGCGGCGAGGGGCAGCGTGAGCGCGACGAGCCGGTCGGCGTGGCCGAGCGAGAGCGCGACGGCCGTCGCGGCCGCGGCTCCGGCGAGGAACTGTCCTTCCGCGCCTATGTTGAACACGCCGGCGCGAAAGGCGATCGCGACGGACAATCCTGTGAGCACGAGCGGCGTCGCGCGCACGAGTGTGCCGGAGCCGAAGGCGTACCACGAACCGAACGAGCCGCGCACGAGCGCCAGCCCGGCGGCGCGCACGTCGTAGCCGCCCGCCGCCAGCAGCAGCGCGGTCGCGGCGATGATGCAGCCGATGAGGATGGGAAGCGACAGCCGAAACCGGGGGGCCACGCGCGGCAATGTAGGCGGATCAAAGGGGACGGGGGAGTTTGATCGGAGATCAAACTCACCGCCGGAGGCCCCCGTCCCCTTTGATCCGCGGTTTGATCCGGCTCCGCGGGGCGTTAGCATCCCACGCACATGAACGGCCCGAATCCATCCGTCAACGGCGCCCCACCCGCGCCGGCGGGCGACACCCACCCGCTGCGCTGGCGGATCCTCACGCTCCTCGCCATCGCTGAGCTCCTGGCGATGTCGACCTGGTTCGCCGCCAGCGCCATCGGCCCGCAACTCGGAATCCGCTGGAACCTCTCTGCCTCGGAGATCGGCTGGCTCACGGCCGTAGTGCAGCTCGGGTTCGTGCTGGGCACCGCTGTCGCCGCGGTCCTCAACCTCGCCGATGTCGTTCCCTCGCGGGTCCTCTTCGCCGTCTCCGCATTCATCGCGGCAGGCGCCAACGCGGCGCTGTTGTGGACCACGAGCTACCCCCAAGCGCTCGCGAGCCGGCTCGCGACAGGCTTCGCGCTCGCCGGCGTGTATCCACCGGCGATGAAGATGATCTCGACCTGGTTTCGCGCGCGGCGCGGGCTCGCCATCGGATCGATCGTAGGCGCGCTCACTGTCGGAAATGCGGCGCCCTTTCTCGTCCGCTCGATCCCCGGCGCCGGCGAAACGCAGGTGGTCGTTGCGACGACCATCGCTGCGCTCGTCGCCGGCATCATCGTGGCGCTCCTGTATCACGACGGTCCGTACCTGTTTCCCGCGCGCCCATTCTCCTGGGGGCTCGTGGGCGCCGTGTTCGCGGAGCGACGCTGGCGGCTCGCGACGGCGGGCTACCTGGGCCACATGTTCGAGCTGTACAGCGCCAGGACGTGGGTGCCTGTGTTCGTCGCGGCGAGCCTCGTTGCCGCCGGCGTTCCGCCGGGCCCGCACCGCGAGTCGACGGCGGGCTTCGTGGGCTTCCTCGCCATAGCGATCGGCGGAATCGGCTGTGTGTGGGGCGGCCTCGTCGCGGACCGCCGCGGCCGCGAGTGGCTCGTGAACGTCTCGCTCGCCGCGAGCGGCGCCTGTGCGATCCTGATCGGCTTCACCTTCGGCCGATCGCTCGCGCTGCTCGTGCCCGTCGCGCTCGCGTGGGGTTTTTTCGTGATAGCGGACAGCGCGCAGTTCAGCGCGCTCGTCACCGAAGCTGTGCCGCCGCACGCGGTCGGCACAGCGCTCACGATTCAGACTTCGCTCGGTTTCCTGCTGACCATGGTGAGCATCCAGCTCGTGCCGCCGGTTGCGCACGCGATCGGCTGGCGCTGGGCGTTCGTGATGCTCGCCGCGGGGCCTGTGTTCGGGATCGCGGCGATCAACAAGCTCGTGCGCGTCACCCGTCAGACTGCAGCGCGCTGATCTCGCGCGCCGCGCCGAGCTCCACGAAGAGATCGAGCGCCCGCCGGCGCCACGTGTCGGCTTCCGACTGACGATTGCGCGCTCGCGCAATCTCGAAGAGCTCGCGCGACACCTCTGCCTCCAGCAGCTTGATTCGATAGTGCCCTGCGATCTGGAGCGCCTGGTGCAGCACCGTTTCGGCCGTCTCCAGCTCCCCCGCGCCGCGAAGCGCCCGCCCGTGCCAGCGCAGCGTCTCGCCGCGGCCCACGTCGTCGCCGAGCTCCGTGTAGATGCTGAGCGCCATCACACAGTGCTGCGCCGCCTCGGCGAACAGTCCGCGCGCCGACAGCACCTCCGATCGATTCGCGAGCGTGTTCGCGATCATGGCCTGATTGCCGTTTGCCTCGAAGAGCGCGAGGGCCTGGCTGTAGCTGTCGCTGGCCTCGTCCCACTCCATGCGATCGGCGTGGAGCATCCCCATGTTGTGCAGCACGAGCGCTTCACTCGCGTGGTCGCCGTGCTCGCGGAACACGCGACGCGCGCGGCCGTACTGCTGGAGCGCCTCGGCGAGGTTGCCTTCGATGTTCGCGAGCACGCCAAGGTTCTGAAGCGATCGCCCGTGCAGCACGGGATCGTGCGTGACGTCCATGGCCACCTGATACGCGGCGCGCGCCTGCTGGAACTCGCCGCGCTGGCAATGGATCGTACCCTCGCCGTTCCAGGCGCGCGCGACGAGGTCGTCCCGTCCCACGCGCCGGGCCGTCTCGCGCGTAGCGGCGAATTCCGCCAGCGCATCCTCGAACCGGCTGCGCCGCCACTCGACGACGCCGAGCCGGAAGTGGCCCTCGGCGGCTCGTTCCGGATCGGGCGACTCCGCCACGTCCCGGTATGCCGCCGCCGCCGACAACAGGTCGCCCGCCCGCTCCGCGGCCTCGCCCGCTGCGATTCGCGCCTGATAGACCTGAGATTCCCTGGTGTCGGCGCTCATGCCCCGCCGATCACCAACTCCACGACGCGCCGCGCGTCTCCGGCATCAGAATGCGAAAGCGTATCCAGAGAAATGTGCGATCGGAGCGGCGACTGTATGCCAATCGTTGCTGAAGACTGCATCGATCCGCTCCGAGGTGTTGCCTGCATCGTCGACGTACACCACGGCCGGCGAGTCGTCCGCGGTCGCATTGCACCCGGACACATCCAGTTGGAGGCCCGCCGGTTTCTTGAACTGTAATCCGGTCGGCTCGAACTGAATGATCGCGATCGTCGTATCAGGAACGGTGCCGGAGATCAGCGTTGGCTCGGTCACGGCGCCCGGCGGGATGATCAGCCGGCTGTTGCCGACCACGAGCGTTCCGCCAGCGGGTCCGATGAGCGCGCTGCCAGATGCCTCCGTTCTGTTGGAGCAGGCGACAACCTGCCCCGGCGCCCCGGCTGCGGACGCGCCGGTGTTCATGGCGTGAAGGTCCGCCGTCGGCGAGCGCTGGAACGCGGGGGCCGCGGATGCCGCGCGATCGGGTTGCATCGGTGAATCGCACGCGAGGGCCGCGAGGGCAATCGCGGTGAGCGTTGCGTGAAACAGGCGGCGTTGCATGGTGTTCTCCGGTGATTGTCAGATCGTGAATGCTGGCGCGCGCGACGCGGGACGCTCGCGACCCGCCTGGGCCTTCGTCGCGGGTCGCACGTGGCGCAGCAGCGCACGCACGGTGTAGCTGGCGCCGCCCCGCCGGCGGATCTCGGACGGCGTCGAATGGAGATAGCGCTGACACATGTTCCGAAACGCGCTGGCGGACGGAAACCCCAGGCTCGCTGACACGCGGTCCGCCGCGCGGTTGGGATCCTCCATGAGGTTGGCGGCCATGATGAGCCGTCCCCACGTGAGAAGCCGGCGCGGCGACGGAAACCCAGCCTGCTCCAACCGGAACGAGACCGTCCGCCGCGGAAGCGCGAGGAGCTTGGCCAGGCCGTCTGGTGAAAGGCGCTCGTGCGCGCGCGACACGGACAGCAGCACCGCGTCCTGCACCAGCTCGTCGACGCCCTGCAAGGCCTCCCGCAGCACGGCGGTGAGACTCCGGGCCTCCGCGCGCTCGATGTGCGCCAGCAACGCGCGCGGTGTGTCATCCTGATCGGCGACGACGAGCACGTCCACTCCCTGGCGTCCCGCGTCGAAGGCGTCGTGTACCCGGTCAGCCGGTATGGCGGAATACATGATGAAGGTCACGCGCGGCCAGCGGCGCTTGATCACGCGCACGCCATCGAACGCCGCGCTGCCGCTCGCGAACAGATCGGCGATCACGAGCCGGACGGGCCGGTTCTCGCAGACCTCACGCAGCGCCGCCCAGGTGCCGCACGCCACGAGCTCGTGGCGGTCGCGGACCGCGATCCTGACGCGTTGTAAGTGCGCATCGTTCGGTAGCAACGTCGCGATGACCGCCATGCAGCTCCGCGTTTGAGCACGTTCGCGTGCGCGCCGGCACGGCGCAGCAGGAAGTACGACAGGCATCGCATGCCAGGCAAGGCAAGGATGCATACCTAGTAATGTGCATTGCCGGCTGCGTGACGGTCCGGCGCGCGCGCGGTTCATAGCTTCGCTTCCATGCGCGACCATCAGCCAACCGGCTTCACGCTGCTCGAGCTCGTCGTCGTGCTCGTGATCACCGGAGTGATCACCGGGCTCGCGCTGCCGCGACTGGATCTGGCCGGATACAGGGCCGATGCGTCGGTGCAGGGACTCCGCACCATTCTGCAGCAGGCCCAGCGCGCCTCGCTCGAACAGCAGTACGACATCTATGCCATGTTCGACACGGCGGCGAACGTGGTAACGATCGCCGAAGACGCGAACAACGACGGCGTGATTCAGCCGAGCGAACACATTCGCCGACAGACGCTGTACGAGCAGACCACGTACGCGGCGCCGCCCGCAGGAATCGATGGCGACGTCGGGACGCCGATCGATGGGCCGGACCTGGGATCGATGGGCGGCGTGCCGTGCATCGTGTTCCACCGCGACGGGGCCACGAGCAGCAACGTGGACGTCTACATCAAGGCGGCGGCCGATCCGCGAGCCGCATATCGGGCAGTTCGGGTCTCGCGGGCCACGGGCCGCACGCTGTGGTTCAAGTACACGTCGCGCGGCTGGGTCCAGGGAGGCCTCTGATGCGTGTGAGGCGCGGCATGAGTCTCGTGGAGCTGATCGTGGCGCTGACGATCATCGGTGGCGCCCTGCTCTCGCTCGCGGAGTTCTCGATTCGCTTCGCGCGGACAGCGAGCGCATCGCGCGCCCGGTCCACGGAAGTGGAGCTGGCGGTGGACCGCATCGAAACGATCAAGTCCTACAACAACTATCTCGCGCTGGACTCGGTCTTCACCGCGACGGAAACGAACATCGCGGGCTACCCGGGATTCACGCGCCGAACCGTGGTGAACCGAATTGGCGGCGTCGCCCCCGACACGCTGGAGGACTACACGGCGGTGACGGTCATCGTCACGAGCGCGCAGCTCCCCGATTCAGAGCGCAAGACGACCTTCATCGCGGCCTACTGATCATGCGCTCGAGGATTCGATCCGAGGGGCCGCCGCGCCGGCGCGCCGGGTTCAGTCTGGTGGAGATGGTCGTCTCCATGACGATCCTGTTCGCCGTGCTCACGGTGGGCACGGGGCTGCTGCGCAGCCAGAATGCGCTCGTGGCGGCGCAGATGACGCGCGAGGACGCCGAACAGAACGCGCGCTTTGCCACGACCACGATCGAGCGCGAGCTCCGCATGGCGGGCGTCGGCGTCGTGGATGGCCAGCCGACGCTCGTCGTTGCCGGGTCCACGTCCGTTGTATTCAACGCCGACCTCGTGTCACGGACGATCGGTGACGTCGGCGCCGTGGACGTGGACGCTGGAGCCGATCCCGCGGCCGCGTCGGTGTTCACCCGCGAGGACGCGTACGTGCTCCCCGGGACGTCGCTGGCGTATCCCGAGACGACCTATACGAACGGCGGCGGCGTCCCGAGCGGCGCCGAGACGATCAGCTACTATCTGGTCGCCGATTCCTCGACAGGCTCCGGGGAATACGCGCTCTACCGCCGGGTCAACGCGGCGCCTGCGGAAGTCATGGCGCGCGGGATCCTGCACACGACCCAGGACACGCTCTTTCAGTACTTCACCTCCGACACGCTCGGCAACGTGACGCCCGTCGCGTCGTCGAAGCTCCCGCTGGTGCACAGCGTGGTCATCGACGGGTCGGTCGCGGACACGGGAAAGGTGGCGCTGGTCGACAGCATCGTGGCGGTGCGCATGAAGTTCCGCGTCGCCGTACACGACCGCCATGGCGGCACGACAGTGCGGGAGGCCGCCGTGATGATCCGCGTGCTCAACGCGGGCATGCCACACGCCACGACCTGCGGCGACCCGCCGTTGCCCATTGCGCCAACGGCGGTGCCGTCGGATGCGGCCGATTCGGTGCCCCACGCGACCATCACGTGGGCCGCTTCGCTGGACGAAGCGGCGGGAGAAAAAAGCGTCGAGCGATATATGCTCTTTCGGCGCGCGTCGACGGCCACTGCGTTCAGCGAATCTTTCGCGTCGGTGCCCGCTGGTTCCGCGACCTACTCGTACGTCGACGCGAACGTGCAAAGCGGCGATTCGTGGGTCTACGGGGTCGCCGCGCAGGATTGTACGCCGACGAATTCGGCGATTGGCGTCACAGGCACCGTGATCATTCCGTGAGGCACTCATGAGAACAGATTCGAGGCCCCGCGGGCGCCGACCGGCGCGCCAGCCGCGCGACCGGAGAGGCGCCGCGCTCGCGATAGCGATCCTCTTCGTCTTTGCGATTGGTGCCGTTGCGACGACGTCCGTCATGCTGAGCGCGAACTCCACGCTGCTCTCGCGGTCGGTGGACCGCGACAGGCAGATGCGCTACGCGACGGAGGCGGCGTTGATGTACGGCAAGAGCCGGCTGAACAAGCAGCCATCCATTCTGCCGGACACGGGCATGGTCACGCTCCTGAACGACACGACGATCTCCGACGCCACAGGTGCGTCGATCGGTGGCGTGAAGGTCAGCGTTTGGCTGGCGCAGACGGGATCCACGAGCGGCCAGTACGGCCATTTCGCGAGCGTGTTGGCGCAGGCGGTGAACGCGCACGGCACAGGCGCGAGCTACGTGCGCCGGCTGGAGCTCACGCAGGAGAGCTTCGCCAAGTTCGCCTACTGGACCAACAGCGAGACAACCAATGGCAGCACGATCTACTTCGGCAACGGCGATCAGATCTGGGGCCCGGTTTTCTCGAACGACGTGATCCACATTGACAACTCCGGTGCGACGTTCAACGACGCCGTGGCGACGTCGGCCACGGCGATCAGCGGCGTGCGATACGGAACGTTCAAGAAGGGATACACGCTCAAACAGCCCAGGATCGCCTTGCCAGCCAATGCGATGCTCGCGAAGCTCAGCGGCTACGCGACGTCGGGTAAGATGAACTTCACCTCGACGGCTGCCAGCGTGTCCGGAGTGCTCACGCGCATCGAGTTCACCCCCGTCGATCTCGACGGCAATGGCGACTCCACGGGAATGAACGAAGGGTTCTTCCGGGTCTACAAAGCCAACAGCGGAAAGCAGGAGTGGCTGCGCGGCGACTGGCCGTCCGGGGGCTATAGCACGAGCGCGAGCCGCGTGCTCAACTGCGGCGACTGGCACGCGGTGCACGGGTCGTCGGATCTGAAGTTCTTCCCAGCGGCGGTCCACAACACCACGTGGTTCAAATCGCTCATGGTCGCCGCGGGCATGTCGAGCACCAGCGCGGGAAACGAGCAGGGTGCGTCGCTCTCCACCATCATGAACCACGCGGGCGCGCGCTGCTATCTGGGCGGCGATCCGCACCTGGTCGCGCTCGAGCGCACCCCGACCGCGTACCCCACTGCGGCTGACAGACAGAAGGGCGGCGACGATACGACGTTCACCGCCTCCGATTCACTTG
>Ga0068855_100003743_pt1 | contig 18580 bp, 19 predicted proteins | sample KBSCornC52_FD_66592 | JGI IMG/M metagenome (GOLD analysis project Ga0068855, IMG submission 66592) | Corn rhizosphere microbial communities from Kellogg Biological Station, Michigan, USA - KBS Corn C5-2 | ecosystem: Host-associated > Plants > Roots > Rhizosphere > Soil ...
CGCTCGATTCGTCGATCTCGGCTGGAACAGTTTCTTCGTCCGCGCGGCCGGCACCGAGTTGTTTGTTCTCGGAACCCGCAGGGAGCATGCCCATCTTCTGCTTGAGCGCGAGCAGTTGAATGTCGACGCTGCCGGCAGCCGCGCCCTTCTCGAGCTGTTTGAAATCCTGCGCGAGTCTGTCACCGGTGAACTCTTCCTCGATCTCGACCGAGGCCTTGAGCTGACGTTCGCTGTTTTCGATGCGCTCCTCCATGCGAGCGAATGCCTCGAACGCCGACTTCTCGGAGAGCGACGACATCGTCTCATGAATGCGCTTTTGCGCCTGCGCGCGGCGTTGACGCGCGACGAGCAGATTCTTCTTTCGCTTCGCCTCTTCGATCTTGTCGTTCAGATCACGCAGCGAATTCTTGAGCTTCTCCGTTTCTGCGCGGTGCTGCTCCCATGTCTGCTCGAGCTGTTGCCCCGCGGACATGTGTTCGCCCTGCCGCATGAGCGCCTGCTTGGCGAGGTCGTCGCGGTTTTCTTTGATCGCGAGCATCGCCTTCTGCTCCCAATCGCGGCCCTGTCGATATTCCGCGTCGGCCTGATCGCGCAGTCGCTTCTCGTCGGCGATCGCGGTGGCGACTTGCTGTTTCGCTTTCGCCAGTTGTCCTCGCATGTCGATGAGGATCTGGTTGAGCATCTTCTCGGGATCTTCCGCCCGAGAGATCAGGTCGTTGATGTTCGACCGTAGCACGCTCGAAAGCCTATCGAATATGCCCATGATTTAGTGTGCCTCGCGGTACGAGCCGAGCTCACGTAAATGCGACGCGAGGGCAACGGTAATGCTCTCGTACGCCGCTTGGAACTCTTCGTAATCCAGATGTGAAAGCTCGAGCGCTTCAGTCATGACGATGGAATCATTCTCGATGCCATATGAGCCGTGCACGAGATCCGTCGCATTGAGCTCGAGCAACCTCCGGCTCAGCGTCGCCAACGCCTCGGTATTGGTCGGGAGCGTCATGACTTTGACGCGAAGCAGAACGACCGGCGGCGAATAGTTGACGACGACGCTGAAGTCGAGCTCACCGCTCGGACGTGCGATCCATAGTCCGGGTTCGACTTCGGAATAGCTACCTCCCTCATCGGCCGCAAGCCGATCGAGGAACCGTTCGATGTCTTCCTTGGTCACCATCGCGAATCCTTTCGTGTGTGCGGTAGGTCATACGAATTCGGACGCCGGACGTTTCAAGGTACGTCGTGGCGACTCCACACTCCACCCTCAACCCTCTACCCCCTCTTAATTTGCACGAGTCTTTCCCGCGCCAGCCTTCTCCCCGTCGGCGTCGCCGCCAGGCCGCCGCCCGCCGTTTCACGATAGCGAACATCCATCTCGCGACCGATATCGCCCATGGTATCGATCACTTCGTCGGCTGGAATCGCGAAAGTAATTCCGGCGAGCGCCATCTCGATCGCGGCCAGGGCGATCGCAGCGCCCGTCGCATTTCTAAATACGCAAGGCAATTCGACCAGCCCGCCAAGCGGATCGCAGACGAGACCCAGCGTGCCTTGCTGTGCGAGCGCGACGGCGTGCGCGACCTGCGTTGGCGATCCGCCAAGCATCTCGGTCGCCGCGCCCGCGGCCATCCCCGCCGCCGCGCCAGTCTCGGCCTGACATCCCCCTTCGGCGCCCGATAGTGACGCACGCTCGGCGACGACGGCGCCGATCAATCCCGCGGTCGCGAGCGCGTCGACGACTTTGTCATCGGACAAACCGCGCGCTGACGCGAGGCCGGTAAGTACCGCCGGGAGCACGCCGGCTCCGCCCGCCGTTGGTGCTGCGACAATGACGCCCATAGCGGCGTTCACTTCCTGAACAGCCAATGCTCGTGCGAGAACATCACGGAATGGTGTCCCGGCAAGCGGGCCTGGTGGACCATGCATGAGCTTCGCAGCATCACCGCCGACTAATCCGGAAGCCGATCGCAGATCGCCGGTGAGTCCTTGCTGCACTGCGCCTTGCATGACGTAGAGCGCGCGACGCAGGACGTCGCGGATTTCCCCGACAGGCCGGCCCTGATCGTCGGACTCCGCTTCGAGTGCCAACTGCGAAAGCGTGATACCGCGTGCTTCTGCGTCGCGAACCGCTGCTGCGAGGGAGCGATACATGTGAAGGAGTTAGCTGTTACGCCGAAACTTTGTCGAGGCGGAAGGCCCAACGAACCCAGGGAAGCATGCGAATGTGATCGCGCACGGTTTCGTCGGGATAGTCGTCGAGCTCAATGACCATGAACGCGTCGCCTCCGCGTCGCTGACGTGTGAGTCGAAGCGTCGCGATGTTCAGACCGTCGTCAGCGAGCAACGACGCAATCTTTGCGATCGATCCTGGGATGTCTTCGGCGACCAGTACGATCGTGTGATAGTTGCCGGAAACCTCGACGGGAAATCCATCGATCTCGTTCACGAGCACTCGCCCGGCGCCGAGTGACGATCCGATCATCACCGCGGAGCGATCGCCGCGCTCGAGTGTGATGCGAACGCTGTTCGGGTGCGCCTCTTCGTCGAGCGTGGTCTTCTCGAACTTGTAGTCGAGTCCCTCGTGCTCGGCGATCTCGAGCGCTGTGCGAATACGATCGTCGTCGGGACGAAAGCCCATCAATCCCGCGACGATCGCCTTATCGGTTCCGTGGCCCTCACCGGTGCGCGCGAAGGAGCCGTGCAGCTCGATCTTCGCGCGCTCAGGCGTTCCGCCAACGAGTCCGCGAGCGAGGAGACCGAGCCGGCACGCGCCGGCGGTGTGGGACGATGACGGCCCCACCATGACGGGGCCAATGATATCGAGAAGGCTTACCATAGGACTCTAATTGCGAGAGACGTCGGTCGGCGGGCCAGTGTTCGGTCGCCTATCCCACTTTCTTCTGACGAATGGCCGGAAGCAGTGGGCGAAGATACTGACCGGTATGCGACCCATCGACATGAACGACATCCTCCGGCGTTCCGGCCGCGACGATCTGCCCGCCGCGCTTTCCGCCTTCGGGACCCAGATCGATGATCCAATCCGCCGTCTTGATCACGTCCAGGTTGTGCTCGATGACGAGGACCGTGTTCCCACGATCGACCAATCGGTGCAACACGTCCAGCAGGACACGGACATCCTCGAAGTGGAGGCCGGTCGTCGGCTCATCCAAGATGTAGAACGTGCGACCCGTGTCCCGCTTGGACAACTCCGTCGCCAGCTTCACGCGCTGCGCTTCGCCGCCAGACAATGTGGTCGCGCTCTGCCCGAGGTGAATGTAGCCGAGGCCGACGTCGGCGAGCGTTTGCAGCTTCTGATGGATGCGCGGCTGATTCTGGAAGAACTCCACGCCATCATCGACCGTCAGCTCGAGCACGTCGGAGATGCTCAGGCCGCGGAAGCGAACCTCGAGCGTCTCACGATTGTATCGCTTTCCTTTGCACACTTCACACGGAACGTAGACGTCAGGCAGAAAATGCATCTCGATCTTCACGAGACCGTCGCCCTGACACGACTCGCAGCGTCCGCCCTTCACGTTGAACGAGAATCGTCCCGGCCCGTAACCGCGGATTTTTGCTTCGGGCAGTTCAGCGAACAGCTCGCGAATCGGCGTGAACAATCCCGTATACGTGGCTGGATTCGAGCGCGGCGTGCGGCCGATCGGACTCTGGTCGATGTCGATGACCTTGTCGATGTGCTCGAAGCCCGAAATTCGCGTGTGCTCGCCGGGAATGACGCGCGCACGATAGAAGTGCCGTGCGAGCGAGCGATGCAAGATGTCTTCGATCAGCGTCGACTTTCCAGATCCTGAAACGCCGGTCACAGCGACGAACAATCCGAGCGGGATCTCGACGTCGACGTTCCGCAGATTGTGCTCACGAGCACCGATGATTCGAATCGTGCGATGCGGCTCACGCGGACGACGCGCCGCCGGCAGCGGGATCTTCAGCTCGCCGCTCAAGAATTTCCCGGTGATCGACGCGGGATTTCGAATGATCTCTTCGATCGTTCCTTCCGCGATCACTTCGCCACCATGTTTCCCCGCCCCCGGCCCAAGATCGATCACGTGATCGGCGGCACGCATCGTCTCTTCATCGTGCTCGACGACGATGACCGTGTTGCCGAGATCGCGCAGCTGTTCAAGGGTCGCCAACAAGCGTGCGTTGTCGCGCTGATGCAAACCAATCGATGGCTCGTCGAGGATGTACAGCACACCGACGAGTCGCGATCCGATCTGCGTCGCCAGACGAATGCGCTGAGCTTCGCCGCCCGACAGGGATTCAGCCGAACGACCGAGCGTGAGATAGTCGAGCCCAACGTCCACCAAGAAGCGCAGACGTTCGCGCACTTCCTTCAGAATCGGACCGGCAATCTCGGGATCGAGGCCTGGGTTGCCGTCGCGGCGCACCGGCACGGTCTCGAAGAACGTCAGCGCTTCGGTCACCGCGAGCTCGACGACCTCACCAATGTTCCGCTCGTGGATGGTGACCGCGAGCGACTCCTTCTTGAGCCGACGTCCTTCGCACTCGCTGCACGGCACCTCGATCATGTATTCCTGCAGCTCGAGGCGAACGCTATCCGATTCAGACTCCTCGTACCGGCGCTCGATGTTCGCGAGCACACCTTCCCATTCGGTGCCCTTGGCCGCACGTCCCGCTGCTTTTCCTTCTCCATACAGAATCGCGTCGCGGACCGACTTGGGCAGCTCACCCCACGGGCTGTTCAAGTCGAACTTGAGCTGACGCGCCAGCGCCGGCAAAACCATTTTCCGCAAATACCCGCTTGGCTCACCCCACGGGAGGATCACGCCCTCGAGAATCGAGATTTGCGGATCGCCGAGGATGAGCTGCTCACTCACGCGACGCCGCGTGCCGAGTCCGCCGCACATCGGGCAAGCGCCGAAGGGCGAGTTGAATGAGAAGTGCCGCGGCTCGAGCTCAGGCAGCGAGATGCCGCACACGGGACAGCCGTAGCGCTCCGAAAAGAGCTCTACGGTTCCTGTCGCGGCGTTGTTCACCTCCACGACACCATCAGCAAGCTTGAGGGCCGTCTCGACCGAGTCGGAAAGACGGCCGCGGTCGTCGGCGCGGACCGTAAGTCTGTCGACGATGACAGATATCGAATGGTTTTGCCGGCGGTTCAGCTTGGGTGGCGAAGCGACCTCAGTCAGCTCGCCGTCGACATACGCGCGAATGAAACCTTGCTTGCGCACGGACTCGAAGAGCTCCCGGAATTCGCCTTTCCGTCCTTGAATGAGCGGCGCGCGAACCTCGATGCGCGTATCCGCCGGCCACGACAGCACGATGTCAGCGATCTGCGCCGCGCTCTGTCGTTGGACCGGGCGTCCGCAGTTCGGACAATGCGGCGTTCCGGCGCGCGCCCACAGCAAACGCAAGTAATCGTAAATCTCGGTGACGGTGCCGACCGTCGATCGCGGGTTGTGCCCCGCAGTTTTCTGCTCGATGGAAATCGCCGGCGACAGCCCTTCGATAGAATCGACGTCGGGCTTTTCCATCAACCCGAGGAATTGGCGGGCGTACGCCGACAGCGACTCGACATACCGCCGCTGACCCTCGGCGTAGATCGTATCGAACGCCAACGACGACTTGCCCGATCCGGAAAGGCCGGTGATGACCGTCAGCCGATCGCGAGGAATCGAGACGTCGATGTTGCGGAGGTTGTGCTCTCTCGCACCGCGGATGATGAGCGCGTCTTCTGCCATAGCCTGCGTAAGCTGAGGCGCGGACCGTGTCATGACAAGGCGTTATATTCGGTGACGTACAACGATGCGCGCGCCGGTGGCGCCGTCGTATCCTGCCGCTCTCGACTCCACGCTCTGCTCATCCATGCCCCACACCGACGCGATCGTCGTACTGACCACAGTCGCCTCGGACGAGGAGGCTGTGAAGTTCGTCCGCGCCCTCCTCGACCGACGTCTCATCGCTTGCGGCACGCTGCTCCCCGGCGCACGTTCGCTCTACCGCTGGCAGGGCAAAGTGGCGGACGAGCGTGAAGTGTTCATCTTACTCAAAACACGCTCGGCGCGTCTCGAGTCTTTGCGCACGGCGTTCTCCGAATTACATCCGTACAAAGTGCCCGAGCTGTTGGCCCTTCCCGTCGAGGCTGGATTGGAGAAGTATCTCGAGTGGATCAACGGTGAAACGACTTTGGCGCTTGCATAACTCAGCCACGTTTGGGAAGTGGGAATCATGACGCTCAAGGCCGACGAAACCAACGCCGAGGCGCAGCTCGACCTCGGCATCGCGCTCTGCCGACGTGCGCGTTGGCGCGACGCGCTCGAGCCGCTCCAAAAAGCCGTCAACATCGATCCGACGAAAGCGGCGATTCACTATCAGCTCGGCGAAGCGTACAACCAGACCGATCGGTTGCAGGAAGCGCTCGAGGCCTATGAAGAAGCAGTGAGGCTCCAGCCCGATCACTGGCGCGCGATGAAAGGCATCGGCGTGATCCTCGATCGCATGGGAAGACCGGCCGAGGCAACGGCCGCGTACCAGCGCGCGCGCGAGGTACAACGACGGTGATCAGCCGGCGGGCGATGGTCGGTGGGACGATCATCGCCGCCTGGCTCGTCGGCCTCGGACTGCTCGTTCGCCGAGAGTACTTCCAACCACGACTCGAGCGCCTCGCCGAGGCGGGCCATCGCGTCGCGCCCGGCGCCGTGTACTACGGGGTGATGCAAGGCGAGCGGCTCATCGGCTTCGCGTCGTCCACGATCGACACATCGGAGTCGTCGATCACGGTGAACGACTACGTCGTCGCGGATCTGCCGATCGGCGGGAAGCCGCGCCGAGCCTCGGCACGGACCGACGTGACGCTGTCGCGCGCGCTCCGCATGCGGAAGTTCGATCTGTCGATCCACGCCGAGGGCCCAGCGATCAACGCGACGGGCACCGTCGACGGCGACAGCGTTCTCGTCCTCACGATCGCGTCGGGAAAAGACAAACCGGAGACGCAGCGCATCACGCTTTCCGGTCCCATCCTTCTGCCGACGCTCATCCCGCTTGCCATCGCGCTCGGCGAAGGTCCAAAGGTTGGACGACATTACGTCCTTCCTGTATTTGACCCGTCGAGCATGTCGCCGCGAGACGTCGGGCTCGACGTTCGCGCCGAATCGCTGTTCGTCGTCGACGACAGTGCGGTCGTCGATTCAGCCACGTCGCGCTGGCGCGGAGTGCAGCCAGATACGATCCGTGCCTGGCAAGTGACGGCGCAGTCGAAGGGCGGCTTCAGCGGATGGATCGACGATCAGGGGCGGATCATGCAGACGACGCAGCTCGGATTCGAACTGCGTCGCTTGCCATATGAAGTCGCGTTCTCGAATTGGCAACGCGACGCGGCGCGCGCGGTGAGCTCCGACCGCGACATTCTCGAGACCACCGCAATCGCGGCGAACAAGCGGATGACCAAGCGCGTCGACGCGTTGCGCGTTCGCCTGTCGAACGTCGACCTGAGCGGCTACGATCTGAGCGGACAGCGCCAGCAAATGAGTGGCGATACGCTGACGATTCAGCCTGAGCCACGCGATGCTATGCTCGCCAAGTACAAGCTGCCCGTCGGGGGACGCATTCTGGACAGCGCGGACACGCGCGCCGAGCCACTGATTCAAAGCCGCGACGGCGAGATCATACGGCTTGCCCGGCAGATTCTCGGAGACGAGCACGATCCTCGGGTCGCGGCCGAAAAGATCAACACGTGGGTGCATGATTCGATCACCGGCCGTGTGACTTTTGGCGTCCCAAACGCTCTTCAAGTCCTGCGAACGAGAACGGGAGACTGTAACGAACACACCCAGCTCTTCGTCGCTTTAGCACGGGCGATTGGCCTTCCGGCGCGGATCGCGGCTGGATTGGCCTACGTCGACGGAAAGTTTTACTACCACGCCTGGCCCGAGGTCCTACTCGGTGATTGGGTCGCCGTCGATCCGACGTTCGGCCAGTTCCCGGCTGACGCGGCCCACATCCGGTTCGTCATTGGTGGTCTACCACGTCAAACGGAGCTGCTGCGATTGATGGGCAACTTGCAGATCGATGTTCTGAGCGTGAGCGCCGCGCGGTAAGCGGAAGAACATGATCGAACTACGAGGTCTTACGAAACGTTACGGCAGCTTCACGGCCGTCAACAACATCGACCTGTCCGTTCCGCGCGGTGAGCTGTTCGGCTTTCTCGGGCCAAACGGCGCTGGCAAGACGACGACGCTCCGAATGATCGCCGGAATTTTGCGGCCGACGAGCGGCACCGTGCATATCGGGGGTGTCGACATCGCGACCCAGCCGACCGCGGCCAAGAGCAAGCTCGGATTCGTGCCGGACCGGCCTTTCATCTATGAGAAGCTGACCGGCGCCGAGTTTCTGCGATTCGTCGCGGGCTTGTACAATCAAGAAGGTCCGGAGATCGAGCATCGCGGCCGCGAGCTGCTGGCGCTGTTCGATCTCGAGGAATGGCGCGACGAGTTGGTTGAGAGCTACAGCCACGGCATGCGGCAGAAGCTCATCATCTCGAGCGCGTTCGTGCATCGGCCCGAGGTCATCGTCGTCGACGAGCCAATGGTCGGACTCGACCCCAAAGCTGCGCGCATTCTCAAGGATCTCTTTCGAGAGTATACCCGCCGGGATCACACGATCATGATGTCGACGCACACGCTCGAGGTGGCGGAGACGATGTGCGACCGCATCGCGATCATGCAGGGCGGTGTGATTCGCGCCTCGGGAACCATGGCTGAGCTTCGCGCGAACGCCGAGGGTGGGACGATGGGATTGGAAGACATCTTCTTGCGCCTCACAGGCGAGAACGCCGCCCGCGCGCTGGTCGACGTCCTCAATGCCTGATAGGTCCGAAAAGCCGAAGTCGCTTCCGGATCCATCGACCGCGCATCTGCTCAGTCCCAAGTGGCTGACGGCGCGTGCGCGAGCCAGCTCGGGCGAGCGCGGACACGGACTTCGATTGGTGTTCCTCTCGGTGTTCGGATTGGGATTCTGGTCGTTCATCTTCTTCATGCTCTACCGGCTGCTGCGCTATTTCCGCGGCGTCCAGGAAATCGGTCCGCTGCTCGCCGGCAAGCTGCTCGGCCTGATTCTCGTCGGGTTCTTTTCGATCCTGATGTTGTCGAACATCATCACGGCGCTGTCGAGCTTCTTTCTGGCGCGTGACCTCGATCTGCTCGCATCATCGCCGGTCGATTGGCTCAAGCTGTACATGGCCAAGCTGGTCGAGACGCTCATCCACTCGAGCTGGATGGTCGTGCTGATGGCGATTCCGATGTTCGCGGCCTACGGCGTCGTGTATTCAGGCGGTCCGCTGTTTCCCCTGATCGTCCTCGCGACCTTTCTGCCGTTCTTGATGGTGCCGACCATCCTTGGCAGCGCTTTCACGCTGCTCTTGGTGAATATCTTCCCGGCGCGTCGCACGCGAGACATCCTGAGCGTGATCGCGGTGCTGTCGGCCGGCGGAATCGTCGTGATGTTCCGACTCGTTCGTCCGGAGCGGTTTGCCCGGCCCGAAGGATTCCGATCGCTGGTCGACTTCATCACGATTCTCCGTGGGCCGACGTCGCCGCTGTTGCCGAGTGAATGGGTGGAGCGCGCGGTGATGTCGTGGCTGAACGTGAAGACCGATTTGCTACCGTACTACTTGCTCTGGTCGACGGCGGCGGCGGCGTTCGTGTTGGGCGCGTTGCTTCATCGGGCGCTCTACGCGAAGGGATTCAGCAAGGCCCAGGAAAGCGGGCAGCGCGTGGTGCACAGCGGACGGCTGACGAGCATCAGTCGCACGCTGCTCAAGCCATTTGGTATCGTCCGTCGCGAGCTGGTGATGAAAGAAGTGCGACTGTTCTTCCGCGATACGACGCAATGGTCGCAGCTCATTTTGCTCGCGGTGCTCGTGATGGTGTACGTGTTCAACATCAAGTTTTTGCCGCTCCGCGGCACGGGCATGACGTTCTTTCTGGTCAACGCCGTTCCATTCTTGAATCTCGTCTTGGCCGGATTTGTCCTGGCGTCGGTTGCGGCGCGGTTCATTTTCCCGGGCGTGAGCCTCGAAGGACGGACGTTCTGGCTTCTTCGCTCGAGCCCGATGTCGATGAAAGAACTGTTATGGTCCAAGTTCTGGGTGGGGACCTTGCCCTTGCTGGTGCTCGCGTTGTCGATCGTCGGCGTGACGGACTATCTGCTGCAGGTGAGCGAGTTCATGATGGCGGTGTCGATCTTCTCGATCACGCTCATGACGCTCGCGTTGGCGGGCTTGGCGATTGGGTTTGGCACGCTGTTCCCGCAGTTCGAGACCGAGAACGCCGCGCAGATCCCGACGTCGTTCGGCGGCCTGATCTTCATGATGACGTCGATCGCGCTCATTGGCGCAGTGGTGGTGCTCGAGGCGAAGCCCGTGTACGCGTATCTATCCGCTCAGGCCTTCGGCACGCCGGCGACGACGGGGGACATGGTGATTGGATTCGGGTCAGCGGGCGTACTATGCGCGGTGGCGACGCTCCTGCCGATTAGCGTCGCGCTGAGGAAATTGGAAAAGGCATAGAAATCAGGGTTGAGGGTTGAGGGTGGAACACAAGCGCGCTTCGCGCGCCACCAACCTGCCCTCCGCCCTCCACCCTGAACCGGTCGCGCGACCACTGTGACCATGCGCGTACTGGCCGGGTCTTTTCTGCCGGATTCCAAAATGCAGCATCTCACCCTCCGGAGGAACGAATCAATGAAGCGTATTTCACTCTTCGCGTTTGCCGCGCTATTGTTCGCGGGCGCCCAGCTCCACGCTCAGGCCGCCCAGGACACGTCCAAGAAGGCCGCGAAGTCCGCCGCAAAGACAGCTGAAAAGGCCGCAACCGGCGCCAAGACGGCCGCCAAGAGCGCTGAGAAGAGCGCCGCCACGGCTTCCAGCGACGCGAAGACCGCAACGAAGGCCGCCGCCAAGGCTGACACAGCCGCCGGCATGGCGCCCAAGAAGAAGTCGTCGGCCAAGAAGCACAGCGCCAAGAAGAGCTCGATGTCGAAGGATTCGACCGCGAAAAAGCCGTAATCAGGCCGCGAGTCTATTTCCGCAGTTCAAGCAGTATCGCGCGTCAAGCGCGACGACAGGTGCGCCGCAACCGGCGCACCTGTCGTGCAAGAACCGTCCACAGTTCGAGCAGTAGACGGCGTCCGCCTCGGGACGCGGACCACAGGCTGCGCACGAATGGCTTTGCCGCCGGTACGCCAATACCGCGGCTTCGATCTCGTCATCGGTCGCCGGTGCGTCCGCGACACCAGGAATTCCAACAGGAATTCCAAGGGGAATTCCAACGGCCGCTCCATCCGGCACTGGGGCCACTTCTCGTCGCATCGCGCGAACGGCGTCGCCCGTGTAACGCGACTTGAGCTCTGCATAGTCGGCGTCGGAGAGTTTTCCCGTGGCCCGATCGAACTCGATCTCCCGCAGCGCGGCCACCGCGGCCTCACGCTCGCTCTGTCGCGGAGATGTCGCGGACGTTTGCTCCAGCGTGACGCCAAAAAAAACTGGATAGAGGACGAACGCCAATGCGCCGACCGCGAGCAACGTGCCGATCACGAGCGCAGTGATCACTCGCGATCGTCTCCGCGCACCGCCGCGTCGAGTCGCGCCAACTCATCCGGCGTTGCATCGACCGTCGTGAACGTGCTGGCCGCGGCAACCGGAGGCGGCTCATTCTTCCACCGACGGAGCCAAACGGCGATCAATGTGCCGGCCACGATGACGGCGACACCCGGCGTAAACCACGCGAGCAGATTGAAGCCCGATTTCTTGGGCGCCATCAACACGCGCTCGCCATACGTCGACACGAAGCCGTCGATGATCTCCTGCGCGCTGTAGCCGCCTTGAACGAGCGCGAGAACGTCGGCATGCATTGCGGGCGACACCTGGCACGAAAAATCGGTCGTCCGACACGTGAAGACATCGAGCGTGCATCCGCACTGACAGCGGATCTTGTGCTCGAGCTCATCCCGTTCGGCGTTGGTCAACAGCGGCTTGGCATTCGGCTTGGGTGGAAGACGAACCGCTTTCGCCGCGCTCTGATCCATCGCGAACAAGTTGGTCGTGTCGCGCACGATGCTCGAGTCGTGCATGGCGCCACGCTGTTGAGCGGCCGCCGACGTCGCGCCACCGCCCAGCGCGAGCGCCGCCGATCCGGTCGCTACGCGCGTCAAAAACTCACGCCGCGACGTCATACGCCGACTGGAAGCTCTGCCTCAGCGCGCGGAGTACGAATCGTCGCCGCGTAGCCCGCCTGCGCGGGACGCCGCTCGGCTTGCGGCCACATCACGATGAGGCCACCGATCATCATCACGAATCCGCCGATCCACACCCACACGACGAGCGGATTGAACGTCACCCGTAGCTCAGCGACGTCGTTGCCGCGCACGCCGGCGAGGACCACGTATGTGTCGAGTTGGGCCGTCGAGCGAATGCCGACCTGCGTGATTGGCTGAAAGAGCGTTTGGTGCTGCGAATCGAGGTACTGCCGCTTCTCGCTCGTGATGATGCCCAGCCGCTTTCCATCGCGGAACATCTCGAGGCCAACCGCAATGACATCACGGTCCGGCCGATTCGACGTCGACACACCCTGGCTGATGAAGCGCCATTGGTGGCCGTATGGATCGCGAACGTCGAAGGTCTCGCCGGTCTTGAGCGTCACGTCATTCTCGGTCTTGAACGCCAGACCCGCGAACGCCGCGAACAACATCACGATGCCGGCGTGTACGATGTAGCCGCCGTACCGGCGGCGATTGCGCCCGACGAGGTGCACGAACGCGGGGATGAGCGATTCCTCATGAATCGTCTGCCGCGCGCGGACACCCTTGTAGAATTCCTGAACGATCGTCCCGGTGACGAAGCCACACAGCGCGTACGCCACGAGCGCGTAAACGGCATGCATGCCCAGCGCGAACAGAACCGCGGCCACGACGACGCCGAATGCCGCCGGCGCGGCAAACTGTCGCTTGAGATTCGACACCGACGCGCGACGCCATGCGATGAGCGGTCCGATTCCGGTCAGCGCCAGCAGCAACAGGCCGAGCGGAACATTCACGGTGTTGAAGAAGGGCGGGCCGACCGTGATCTTGTTGCCCGTCGCCCACTCGGACAAGATCGGGAACACGGTGCCCCAGAGCACGGCGAACGCGATCCCGACCAGAACCAGGTTGTTGTAGAGGAACGCCGCTTCGCGACTCACCATGCTCTCGAGCTCGACCTTCGCCTCGAGATCCTGCAGCCGCGTGCCGACGAGATAGATCGTGATGCCGGTCGCCAGGAAGAAGAACGTCGCGAACCAGGTGCCCACCGGCGACTGCGCGAATGAGTGCACGCTTTCGATCACGCCGCTGCGCGTGATGAACGTGCCGAAGATCGCGAGCAGGAAGCTCACGACGACGAGCACGACATTCCACTTCCGCAGCATGCCGCGCTTTTCCTGAATCATGATCGAATGCAGGAACGCGGTGTTCGTGAGCCACGGCAGGAACGACGAATTCTCCACCGGATCCCAGGCCCAGTAACCGCCCCAGCCGAGCTCGACGTACGCCCACCACATGCCGAGAATGATCCCGATCGTCAAAAAGAACCACGACAAGAGCGTCCATCGCCGCACCACCCCGAGCCACTCGGCATCCAGCCGACGCGAGAACAGCGCAGCAATCGCGAACGCGAATGGAATGGCCGTCGCGACGTAGCCCAGGTACAGATTGGGCGGATGAATCGCCATGCCCGGATTCTGGAGCTGCGGATTCATTCCGCGCCCGTCGACCGGAAGGAAATCGAGGCGAACGAACGGGTTCGCCTTGAAGCATGTCGTCGCGATGAAGAACAGCAGAATCGCCGAGATGGTGCCGGTCGCCCAAGGAACGAGCTCGCGATTGCGCGAGCGGCTCGTCGCGATGGCAATCGTCCCGTACATCGACAGAATCAGTGCCCAAAAAAGCATCGATCCGGCCTGGCCGCTCCAGAACGCCGTGAAGATGTACACGGCCGGCATGTTCGCGCTGATGTGGCTCGCGACGTACTCGAGCGAGAAGTCCTTCGTCAGGAGGGCCGTCCACAGTCCAACCGACGCAAGCAATATCATCGCGAAGGTCGCATAGAGTCCGCGAACTCCGCTCGACACCAGATCGTTGCGACGCAGCGCGCCGCCGGCATACGAGACGGTCGCCGACCAGGCCGCCATCAAGAGCGCGACCCAGAGCGACAGCTCACCGATGAGGATCACGCTCGACGAGCTCCCGCCTTATAACCCGGCGTCTCTTTGTATTTCTGTGGCGCGTTCTCGTAGCGAGACGCGCATTTGGCGAGCAGCTCGGTTGCCTGGAATGTTCCGTCAGTCCCCATGCGTCCAGAGACGACGACGTCCACGCTGTCCGTGAACGTATCGGGCGCGATGCCGCGGTAGACGACCGGGAAGGTGTGACTACCGTCGGTCACGCGGAACGCGTACTCCTTGCCGCCGGCGGCACGTTGGACGGAGCCGGGCACGACACGCGCCCCAACCTTCACGCCGGCATTCACGAACGATGGATCCGCCTGGAGCTTGGCGGTCAGCTCGGTCGGCGTCATGTAGTACACGCCCGTGTCCTTGATCGAGCTCGCCATCAAATAGCCGGCGACGCTCAAGACGAGCGCTCCGCCGATCAGAAATTTTGTCCGTGGTTTCATGACGAGCCTCGAAGCTCAAAGTCGCCCGTACGCTCGATTCGTATCGGGCCGCGGCCTTCAATATAACCATAACCCTCGCGCCGGCGTTCCCAGTCAGCGCTCCGTCTGATGCAGCAAAACACTCGCGCCGGCCGCTCCGGCGGCGTCCCAGACCAAGTCCTTGGCGCTCGCGTCGCCACCGGTGCGGGCGTCGTACGTCTCTTTCCCAATGCTCACGGCTGCCGTGACCACCGACGCGCCCGCGATCGAGCCGCTCACGCGCACTCTCGCCAAGCGGAAGGCGCTGAATGACGCGCTCTGGACGAACGCGGCCGTAAAGAAATGCTTGGCTTTGTCGGCCGAAAACCATCGGTCGCCGCCTGCGTGCTCGTCTCCAAAATGAAGCGTGAAGAGCAGTGCCAACGCTCGCATCAGGCCACGCTCCTATTCGATGGTCCCGCGCCGATCCCGAGTCGCTCGAGCTCTCGGCCGATCATATCCAGCGCACGCTCCAAGAGGCGCGGATGGTTCCCGTGGTGAATCCAACTGCTCGCTCCCGACGGATGCGGCAGCGGAATCGCGATCGACTGTCCGCCGACGTGCTCCACGTCGTGCGAGCGGCCGATCAGTTGGTCGAGCGGAAGATTGGGCAAGAATCGGGTGATCGCCAGGCGTCCGACCGGAATCAGCAGCTTCGGTCGAATGATCTGGAGCTCCTTTTCGAGCCAGACAGCGCAGCTCTCCTGTTCCTTCAACGACGGAACACGGTCGCCTCGGCCGCTGGGACTCGGACCGGGATAGCATCGCGTGACCGCGGCAATATAGATGCGTCGGCGAGCGGTCTCTTCATCCAACCCAGCGCGCTCCAACCAACGAAAGAGCGTCTTCCCGGCTCTACCGGCGAAGGGTCTTCCGCCCGCCGCTTCGACCTTTCCCGGCGCCTGGCCGACTAGCATCACCCTCGGCCGCGAGGCATGCGAGACGATCGGGACGACGCCGCTCCCATGCCCACAGGTCCGGCACTCCGCGAGCGCTCGGCAATGCATCTCCAATACAGATTTTGCCGCCACGATCAAATCACCTCTCGGTCGTCGCGCGCCCAAGCGACAGCGGCGCCGACCGCGCGTTGCCAGCCGATCATGAGACGTCTAGCATCGCCGCGCGACATCTGCGGCGTAAAGCGCGTGAACGTTCGCGTCGCCAGGAATTCTTCGGCGTCTTGCCAGACGCCGGCGGCAAGCCCTGCCAGTCCGGCCGCGCCCAGCGCCGTCGTCTCCACCATGTCAGGCCGCTCCACCGGAACGCCAAGGATGTCCGCTTGAAATTGCATCAGCCAATCGTTCATCGTTGCGCCGCCATCGACCCGCAAGCGGTCGAACGGCGCTCCGCTTTCTTCTCGCATGTTCGCCAACACTTCCGCCGTTCCGTACGCCATCGCTTCGAGCGCAGCACGAGCGAGATGCGCACGACCTGTTCCTCGCGTCAATCCAACGATCGTTCCGCGGGCACGCGATTCCCAGTGCGGAGCGCCGAGTCCGGTGAGCGCTGGAACGAAGTAGACGCCGTCGGTGGAATCGACCGCACGCGCGAGCGTTTCGGTGTCGGCGGCGTTGTCGATAACGCCCAGCCCGTCGCGCAACCATTGCACGGCGGCGCCCGCGATGAAGATCGCCGCCTCGAGCGCGTACGCCGGACCGCCCGACGCATCGCATGCCATCGTCGTAAGCAACCCGCTCCGGGCGTTCGGGCGCTGGACCCCAGCGTTGAGCAATAGGAACGCGCCGGTTCCATACGTGTTCTTGCCGGCGCCACGCGTCCAACAGCCTTGTCCGAACAACGCCGATTGTTGATCGCCGGCGACGCCCAACATCGGCGCGTCTGCGCCGAGCACCTCGCCGCGCGCGACGCCGAAGTCGCCACTCGAGCGTCGGATGTCGGGCAGCATCGCTTTCGGGACACCGAAAAGCGCACAGAGCTCGTCGCTCCACGTTTGCGTGTTGATGTCATACAACATCGTCCGCGACGCGTTCGTGGGATCGGTCGCGTGAACGGCGCCGCCGCTGAGCTGCCAGATGAGCCATGTGTCGATGGTGCCGGCGGCGAGGTCGGTGGCTTGGTATTTGTCGAGCAATCGGCATTCGCGGAGCAGCCATTCGATCTTGCTGGCCGAGAAGTACGGGTCGGGCACGAGGCCGGTGCGCTGCGAGATCCAGTCGGCGCGCGGCGCAAGCCCGCGGCAGCGATCCTCCGTGCGCCGATCTTGCCACACGATGGCGCGATGCACGGGAAGTCCAGTCGCACGCTCCCAGATCACGATGGTCTCGCGCTGGTTGGTGATGCCGACCGCGACCGGATCGGTTCCGGCGGCAACGATTGCTTGGCGCGCTGCGACACGGACGCATTCAAGGATCTCTAACGCGTCGTGCTCGACCCAGCCGGGCCGCGGAAAGTACTGCGGAATCTCGCGATATCCGCGGCCCGCGACGCGACCGTCCTCGCCGATCATGAGACACGTGGCGCCTGTCGTTCCTTCATCGATGGCGAGGATATGACGCATGTTATCGGCTATCTGAGAAGTCGAATGGCGCACGATGAACTGCTCGATCGCTGACGATCGCACCGATGAGAGCCGCGGGCGTCACGTCGAACGCTGGATTGAACACCTGCGCCTCCGCCGGCGCGGTGAGCACGCCGAAGCCGCAGCGCACTTCGTCCGCCGAGCGTTGCTCGATCACGATGTCGGCGCCCGTCGCGGTGGATGCGTCGAAGGTGCTGGTTGGAGCAGCAACGTAGAATGGAACACCGTGGTGGCGCGCGACGATCGCCAGTGCGTAAGTGCCGATCTTGTTCGCCACATCGCCGTTTGCGGCGATGCGATCCGCGCCAACGATGCAGAGATCTATCTTCTGCTCGCGCATGAGCGCTGCGGCCGCGCTGTCGACCAGCACCGTTGCGGGGATGCCGGCGCGCGTCAGCTCCCATGCCGTGAGGCGGCTGCCTTGGAGCAAGGGTCGGGTTTCGTCGACGAAGACTTCAACGCGTTTGCCTTGTTCGACGGCGACATAGATCGCCGCGAGGGCGGTACCGATCCCGCCGGTGGCGAGAGCGCCGGCGTTGCAGTGCGTGAGCACACGCGCGCCATCGGGGATGAGTGTAGCGCCGTGCTCACCAATGCTGCGACACATGTCGCGATCTTCATTCAGAATGCGCGTTGCTTCATGCCGCAGTACAGCGCGCGGCGAAAGGCCGGGGGACGCTGTCGCAACGGCCAATATTCTCTCGAGCGCCCACGCGAGATTCACTGCCGTCGGACGCGTCGCGCGAATCCGCTCTGCTGCTGACAAAAGACGGCCGTAGTCGACGTGATCGCCGTCCGCCGCGAGCGTCAGCCCCATCGCGCCGGCAATCCCGATCGCGGGCGCTCCGCGAACCGCGAGCGTTCGAATCGCGTCGCATACGTCGTCGATCGTTCTCAGGTCGCGATAGACTTCGCGCCCTGGAAGCTGTCGCTGATCGAGAATGCGTACACCGCGCTCGTCGGCCGACCACGCGACCGGCTGGATGAGTTCCATTGGCGAAACGTAGGATTCGACGCGACGCGACGAAAGTCACACGACTGCACAATCAGCCCTCGTCGACGCGCATCCTTCGCCGACGCTCTGGAAAATGTCGGTCGAGAAAGGCGATCAATGCGCGTTCCTCAGGCGAATGCGCCTGCCCCCGATTCGCTGCTCCTCGCCGGGCGCGTGGGAGTGGGATCGTCTCTCCGTCGTCGAGGTAGCGTGCGATGATAATGGGATGGACGTACGATTTCCGACAGATCGTCGGCGTGTTGCCAAGCTCCGACGACACGAGGCGCATGGCCAACGCGACGTTTCGTTTCGCCTCGGTGGGAGTTTTCGCGGGTCCAAGCTCGGCGAG
>Ga0068855_100003746_pt1 | contig 18572 bp, 16 predicted proteins | sample KBSCornC52_FD_66592 | JGI IMG/M metagenome (GOLD analysis project Ga0068855, IMG submission 66592) | Corn rhizosphere microbial communities from Kellogg Biological Station, Michigan, USA - KBS Corn C5-2 | ecosystem: Host-associated > Plants > Roots > Rhizosphere > Soil ...
AACAGATAAAGCTAAGTTGGCATTTGCGAGATACGACATTACGTTGGAAGCCATTCCGCACGGCATACTACCGATCAATACAACGCCGGCAGCAATTTCGGGAGGGAAATTAAATATTTTAGCCAGTGTAAAACCGGCCAGCGGCATAAAAGTAAAGTGGCCAAATAAACCTATCAGCACTGCTTTGGGCATTTTAATAACACCGGCAAAGTCTTTAACGCCCATTTCGGTACCCATACCAAACATGATCAATTGTAATAATGGCGTAAAGAGAGAGGCGAGTTTTAAACCACCCCATGTTGAAAAATATTGCGGATAGTATAAAGCGGTAGTTACGGCAGCAAAGATGAGCAAGGTGAATGAAAATCCTTTAAGCGATGCAAAACCCCTGAAGCCTGCAGACAATAAAATAAAGAAAGTTATCAGTAAAGGACCTGAATAACCGGTATTGCCGGTAACGAGTGTTATAACGGCAGCAATTAAACTTACTACAGCTATGGCTAAGGCGATCCTATAAAAATTCATCAGGCTTCTGGTTTAATTAATTTGAAAACCGAAAGTGAGGTAATTCAAAAACGAGTTACTCACCCATGATTGTATTTCATTTTCAAATTTTCAAATTTGCACATTTTCAAATTGTTTTACCACGTTCTTTTCTTCATGTACTCATCCAGCTGTTCCCGGGTCATGGGAATTTCGTTGGGATTTTTTTTCAGCCAATCCAGAAAATCCTGTTTTATCTGATCTGTCCATTGGCTGTCTATTTGTCCGGGTGTATAACGTCCCTGTTTCAGCATGCTGATGCCAAATTTATCTTTTAAAATGATAAATTCAGCGGTAACGATCACTTTCTCGGCCAGATGTGCGGGAATAAATAATACGCCGCCTTTTTTGGCAATAACGAGGTCGCCGGGCAATACAATAGCATGGCCGATGCGAATGGGTGTATTGAGGCCCATGAGTACTTCATCTTTCAGATAAGAGGGGTCCCAATCACGTACATACGCATTAAAACCTTTTATTTCTTCCAGACCTTCAAGATCGCGGGCAGAAGCATCGAACACAACCCCGTTACCCGATTTGGCAAAAATGGCATTGCCCAGGTTACTGCCGATGAGGGTACCACCGCCAATTTTACCAAAGCCATCGGCTACATATACATCTCCTTTTGATAACATATCGATGGGCCATGAGTTGGTGTTGCCAACACGGCCTTCTTTTTTACCGCGCTCCTTGATATTTTTTTCAACATCGGGGCGTGCAGGCATAAAACAGGCGGTTAATGCACGCCCTACAACGGGTGTATCGGTATGAACTGTTTTCCAGTTGCCTTCGTACTGACAGGTGTATCCTTCGTTATTGAGGATGGTCCAGGCATCTTCAATGGCGATATTTTTTGCGCGGCGCACCAGGTCGTCTGGAATTTTAGGACGGCCATCGGTAAAGCGATCACCTTTCCATTCAGCCGTTAAAAAGATAAGCTCATCGCGTGGTATAGTTTGCGCGATAATGTGATTACTGTATTGGCAGAAAAGAGCGATCGCTATTAATATAATTATGCGTTTCATTTTTTTAATTTTTGCACCACATAGGCACATAGAAATCATAGAATTTCACATAGGTAATGTAGCAAAAACTATGTGAATTCCTTTTGTGGCCTTATGTGTCTATGTGGTGGAGTGAGCACATTTGCGTTTTACCACCAGTTTGGTTTGTTCACTACAAGGGGTTTGGCGATACCGTTGAGATCGTATACAATTTTTCCTCCTTTAATGGTCATTTCGCATTCGAGTTTCTGGTTGCCTTCTATTTTATAACCGGTATAATCGAAGAATCCGAATTTACCGGTGCGCATATCAAAGATAGCAATGTCGGCGATGGCGCCTTCTGATAAATGCCCCAGTTCTTCATGTTTAATTTCCCTGGCAGGGTTCCAGGTTGAAGCGGCTATTACGGAATCGAGGCTCATACCTATTGCCATGAGTTTCGACATAACATTCAGCATGTCTTTCATAGCGGCATTCATACTGGTAGTATGAATATCGGTGCTGATGGAATTTGGATAGAATCCATTTTTAAAAGCCGGTATGGCCTGTGAAAAAGCAAAGCTGATAGAGCCATATCCAACATCAAATGCAATTCCTTTTTTGCGGGCGTCCCATACAAAGGGCTTTATGTTGTGGGCATTGGTATCAACAATGGCTTCGCGGTCGCGCAGTTGTCCGAAACAATGGGTGAAAATATCGCCGGGCCGCAGGTGTTTCATGAATAATTCTTCAATAGATAAAGGAGGAATGCTGCCGCCAAAATCTATCATTACGGGTGTATTGGCAATGGTACCGGCTTTAACGGCTTCATCTACGGGCGTCCAGTCGTTGCCAACAAAATGCGCTACTTTAATGCCTACAATATAATCGTGGTAGTGTCTAACGGTCATACCGGTGAGTCTGCCATCCATATCGCGGGTATCCTGTTCATATACACCTCCGCGCATACCTTCGCCCACAATATTCAAAAATGCCAGCACTCTTGTTTGAGAGATATCGATCACCTGCTTTTTAAAATCTGAAAAAGTGCGCCAGCCCGATGAGCCTGCATCTACTACAGTGGTAACGCCGGTTCTGAAAGTAAAACCATCAGGAATGATAGCCATTGTTCCATTGCCGTAGGCACGTTCGGGGTCGGTGCCGTAAAAAACATGCACGTGAGGATCGATAAGGCCAGGCGTAACATACAAGCCTTTGGCATCTACCACCTGTATTGATTTGGAGGCATCGATGTTTTTTGCTACGCGAACAATTTTACCATCGTTCACGGCAATATCCATTACTTCGTTGATGTGGTTTTTGGGATCGATAATATGACCGCCTTTTATTACAATAGCATATTGCTGCGCCTGAGCGCCGTGTAGTATAAAAAACAGGAAGAATAATAAAATACTTGTTTTCGTCATGGGCAGGTTGTTTTAGTTAGTTGCCAATCGCTGCTAAAAGCAATAGAACCCCAACATTACATGTTGGGACGAAGCTGTAAACTTCGTTGAGCGGAGAGTTGCTGATGCGTTATACGGGGAAGTCCGAAGCATGAAGGGTCACCCCTTCATACTTCATCGTTCCCTTGCCTTTTCCATATTTTCGGATTATCAAGGTTTACCAGGTATATCGGATTAACCAACTGCCTTCGCGAGTTCTTCCTTAATACGGCCGGCAACAATTTTTTCCTGTCCGGGTTTCAGCATCCATACCGTAACAGTAATACTGTTGTCTTTTACGCCGCCTATTTCAATAGAAGGATTACCATTTCGTAATTTTTCCTGCAGGTCTTTACCGGTCAGTTTCACCTTTGTGCCATCCCACGATATATTGAGGGTTGGCGTAACATTACCCAGTGCAGGAACAGTAACATCGGTAGTGACGCTACCAACTGTTTTTACTGCGTTTTGAATAACCGCTGTTGCGGCTTCCCATTCTTTCCATTCTTTATCATGGTCCTGCTGAATGTATTTTTCAACAGCCACGTACATGCCGAGTATTTCTTCTTTATTTACCTTAAAACCGCGACCGACATTAAAGCCACGGGGTGGCATATGTAAACGGGCTGCTGCAATAATTTCTTTTTTGCCCATGAGCAAACCGGCGCTTTGCGGTCCGCGTATTGCTTTACCGCCTGAGATCACCACAAAGCTGAATCCCATGTCATTAAATTTCCAGAGGTTAGATACAGGAGGAACATCGGCTGCGATATCAATGGAGGTAGGGATATTATGCTTACGGCCCAGCGCCACCCAGTCTTCATGTTTTATTTTGCCCTTGTCGGCTTCGATGTTTAAAAAATGGAGCAAGGCGGTTTTGTCGTTAATGGCCTGTTCTGCTTCTTCGGCCGTTTCAACATAAATTAATTTGCAGCCTGTATTTTTTAAAGCGTGATTGTAAACAATTTCATGTGCTTTCTGAATGATCACTTCCGATTTCATACCGGTGCCATCGAGGTGTGGCAGTTGCTCAACTTTCTTTTGATCCATACCGGTTAAAATACCGGCGAGGCCGAGTGTCATGCCTGAAAAAGCACCGGTGGTTACCACAGCTGCTTCGGAATGTACCAGGGCGGCGATCTTCTCCCCTACTTTATCCTGCAATTCATCTAACATGCAAAATTCGGTAGCGGCGCCTTGTATGGCATCTACTACATAGTCGTGCATCAGTGAGCCCGTCATCATAGTAAAGGTGCCGGCTGCATTGATAAAAGTGCGTACGCCCAGTTCTTTAAAAAGATTTCGTTTTACAGAGGGAGGCGCAGGAGCCGCAGATACTGATTGAAAAGGAATAGCAGTGATACCCCCGGCTAATGGGGCAAGAGAAAAAAATTTGAGCAATTCTCTCCGTTGCATAGTTAGTTTATATTTTGATGACCAATTTGGTTGGTGTCACTATATCACACGCAAGTAGGTTTGTAAGTGGTCATCGGCCGCTTCGTGCTTGTTTTAGCTAAGAGGGTATAGGAGTACAAAAGAGGAAAAGAGATTTCGTTTTGAGTACTCCTTTCTCGTTTTCTCTTATAGCTCTTAGCTTAAAAATCCGCAGAGGCGCAGAGATAAGATTTCATAAGAACTGCGACCCCACGGTAATAATTAGAACCTTAACCAGAAAAAATTCCAAAGGGCAAATACCAGTCTCCAAAAAAATTCAAGGACTCAGATATCAGGTTCCAAACGAAAACGGCAGGTTTGCATTTGTATTTTAAAACTTGAATTTTGCCAGAGATCTGGAATTTGGCTCTTGCAATTTTATGTATACGCGATGCAATTCATCTCAACCAAAGAATCTCCCGGCACGCCGCCTTTGGCAACAGCTACAGTGGTACGAACAGGAGGTTTGCTACCAAAACGGCCTTTAAATACTTCATTCATACCCTTATAGTCGGCTATATCGTTGAGGAACACATTTACCTGCAACACTTTTTCCATGGAAGAACCGGCGCCCTCAAGTTGTTTCTGCATTTCTTTCAATACATGATCGGTGTGCGATTTAATATCACCGGCAAAGTGAGCGCCTATACCGGCAAGGTATAAAAGGCCATTGTATTTATTAACGCTTGAGTACATGGGCGCATCCTGGTCATCTTTTACCACATTAAAAACTTCTTTTTCTTTTGAAGAAGTGGCGGAGACGGCTGTTTCGGCTTTGGCCAGATATCCGAGGCCAACGGTACCGGCGATAGAAGCGAAGATCTTTTTCAGGGCATTTCTGCGTTGTGTTGTCATTCGAATTCTCTTTTAAGCGTTAGCGGATGGAAGATGTGTTCAATTCTTCCTCTAATTTAGTCCCATTCTCCAAAAATGCAAAAATAATTGCAAATAAATTGCAGTTACTAGGCTAAAAATCTTTCGAAAAGACATTAAAACTATATTAATGCGAATAACAACTTGCAAAAACATGCAAATTTTGCAATAAGGATATTTCCTTTACTTCTGAATTTTTTTGGGGGGAAACAAGCTTCGCAGAGAGCATTCCACCAAAATGAAGGGGGCCGGCAAAACCGGTCCCCAATGGTGGTTTTTCATAAATATGCACCAGGTAATAATATTTTCATAAGCTACAATAGAGTAACTGCAGAACAGAACAATTGTTCATGCCAATATGTGACAAAGGAATTCAGTACGAATTAAATGAAATGATTCGGGGAATCGTGCGATACAGTGACTGACGCCTGTTGGTTGAGAGAATACAAATGGCAGGAAAAACAGGTTTTGTAAAATATGAAACGAGAGCGAAATGTCGTAAATCAGACCATAACCAGATCAAAATTAATTTCTTTTACTAAACAAATTAAGAATGCGTCAATCTTTTTACGCACATAGAGGTTTATTGCGACTGCTTTTCCAAAGAAATTGAGGCATATCAAGTGCAGCGGGTTAAATTAATCAATTGCCACGACTATGGCAGCCGTGGCAAACTGATATTAAGTGAAGCACTTTCTCCCTTTAGCTTTTCGGATAATAAAATCTGCGTGCAACAATTGAAAGCGGTAACCCGATCGCCACCATCAGTATTGCTGCAGCGAGCAAGGCTTTATCTATTCTAAAGGTGCCCCGGGCCGCTCTGGTAAAAGGCAGTATGATAAGGTCCATCACTACATAAATAAAGATGCCGTATAGTATCGCAGTAAGGACCACATTTTTTGAAAGGAATTTTAAAGAAGGATAGATCAGGAAGAAGAAGACAGTAAAGCTGTAGGCGATAGTATAATGGATCAGTAAACCATAAACCGGCATCATAGGTCCTCCGGTAAACGCTTCTTTTCCAAACAAACCACTGGCCACATATTTAAGAACGATAACGGGCATAATGCCCTTTGAAAGATAAGCACTGATACAGGCAGACAGTATATCCAGAGTACTGGCCAGTAACCCTACCCATGCAATGGTTTTTATAAGCGGGCGCGAATTACTCATGCCGGAAGGGGTTGTACTAATGGTGGTCATAGTTTTGATTTATTTAGGCGATTAAAAGAGATGAAAGAGAAAAAAGAGCTTCTTCATGGCTATATGGCCCTTTTTTCTGGTTCGATCTCTCAGCTGACTTTTCTCATGTGTAGAATATTGTTACGCACATTGAAGTTATTAATCTCCCATATAGAGATGTTGATTATTCAACCAAACACCATTAACAAACTACAAAGAGTAAAAACAGCACCCAATATGCCATTGGGCCGGAGATTGCTGCTGTTGATAAGTCCGAAAGCCTGGAAGTTGGAAAGTCCGAAAGAAAAACAATTCGGGCTTACGGACTTTCAGACTTTCTGACTATGCCTCCAGTACTGCCATTACCAGTTCTTTATAACTTCTTCCGATAGGGATTTGTCTGCCGCCAATTTCCACATCAGTAGCTGAAAAAGCATCAATTTTATTTTTTGCAACCAGAAAGGAACGGTGCACGCGAAGAAAGCCGTTCTTTGCGAGCATTTCTTCAATTTGGCCCAGTTGGAATTTGGTGAGAATGGATTTGTCTTTTGTAGTTATGCGGATGTATTCTTTCAGACTTTCAATAAAAAGAATTTCATCGATATATATTTTTACGCGTTTCTTGCTTACGTTAAAAAACAGGCTGGGCCTTTCAGCCAGTGCGGTATGCGCCATAGCGGGCGCATCAGCAGCCACAGGTTCTTTCAGTTTGTTAACTGCCATCAGAAAGCGGTTGAACTCAATGGGCTTTAACAGATAATCTACCACATTCAGTTCATATCCCTGCAGGGCGTATTCCTGGTAGGCGGATGTAATTATGATCTGAGGTGGTTTTTTCAGGGCTTTTATAAAATCAAATCCTTTTAATTTGGGCAGATGAATATCCAGGAAGATCAGGTCGATCTTTTCTTTCTGCAATATTTCCATAGCATACAAAGCATCTGTACAAATACCCTTTAATTGCAGAAAGGGAGTTTGTAAGACATAATCCTTTATCACTTCTGCGGCCAGTGGTTCGTCTTCAACTATAATGCAGTTATACCTTTGCATAGCTGTTAAGGTTTATTGAAAGTTGCACACTAAATATATGTGGTTTGTTTTGCAGTTGCAGATCGTAGTCTTTGTACATCAGTTCCAGCTGTCGCCTCACGTTACGCAGTCCAATATTATCTCGTATTTCCTGCGTACCGTTTTCCTTGGTGTTTTCAATGGTGAAATTCAGCTGGCCTTTATGCAATTTTACACCAATATGAATAAACGAATCGAAGCGGCTTTCGCCTGCGCCATGTTTAAAGGCGTTTTCCAGAAACGGCAGTAAAAGAAGGGGCGCTATTTTCTGGGTGCTGTCGTCGATATCTTTCTGACATTGAATGGTAAGTCTTTGGTATCGGATCTTTTCCAGTTCCAGATAGTCATCGAGTATTTTCAGTTCATCGGCCATCGTGATGAGGTCGTTTTTCGATTCATACAAAATAAATCGCAGCAGTTTTGACAGCCGCATAACTACTTCTGCCGTATGCTCAGATTTTTTTCGGGCAAGGGCGTAAATATTATTGAGTGTGTTAAAAAGAAAATGCGGATTGGTTTGATGGCGAAGGAATTTTAATTCGGCTTCGAGCTTTTCTTTTACCAGATTCTTTTCACGCTCCCGAGCGGTTAGCTGGATGCGCAATAGTTTTAAGGCAACGGCTACGCCGGATACAAAGCCTATATCCATTACGGCCAGTAATATAGACAGGGGGTTAAAAATGCTGTGCGCCTTTAGCATTCCTTCATATACAACAGGGTTTATATAATATACAAACGCAAGTCGATATATAACGAATGTGATTATTATGGCTGCGGTAAACTTCAAAATGATTGGCGCCAGCCGTTTGCTTTCATTTAAGATGCCAGGTATTACAACGTAGATAATAAAATAGCTGAACAGCAGTTTAGGAATTAAAACGGCTACGGCAGCCTTTAGCGCCATCCAGAACTGGGCATTATCCGGAACATTTTTCAATGCAGGCCCCACCCAGTAAATTTCCAGCACTGTATCCTGCAACAAATACACCAGCCAGAAAGCGCTATGCAGCAGTACTCTTTTCATATAAACATAAAAATCGGAAAAAGCGGGCTATTTTAATAATAAGCCTACGAATAGCAGTTTTCGACTATCTAACTACAGGTTACAACCACCATTAAAAACCGTATTTTTAGAAACCTCAAACATCAGCATTATGGAAAGGAGAACATTTGTTACCACCCTTATCACGGCTGCAGGCACTTTTCCCCTGTTATTTGTTCCGGGAGCTGAAGTGGTTGCGCAGCCTCAAAAGCCTTCAGCACCATTTACTGTTCAGCAGATCATTGACCTTATTTTAAAAAGCATTCCCGGTGCGCCTTTTAAAACGACTGTAGATACTATAAAAGCAGGAAGCGCCGATACCACCGTTACCGGCATTGTAACTACCATGTTCGCCACCAATGCAGTTATTGAAAAAGCAGCTGCTGCAGGAGCCAATTTCATTATAGCCCATGAGCCTACGTTTTACAATCACACCGATGAAACAAACTGGCTGGAGAACGATCCGGTATTTGAACATAAGCGCGATCTGCTTAAAAAGCATAACATGGTCGTATGGCGTTTTCACGACTACATTCATGCGCACAAGCCCGATGGTGTTTTAATGGGTGTGCTTACTGCACTGGGCTGGGAAAAACAATACGATCCCCAAAAACCATTTATTATTACGATACCGCCTGCAAGTTTTCAAAGCATAATTGACCTTACAAAGAAAAAATTGAGCATTGAACACGTTAAAATAATAGGCGATCTCAAACAATCCTGTAGTCGCGTTGCTCTTATTCCAGGCGCTGCGGGCGGCAGGCGTCAAATAGAAGTATTGCAAAAAGAAAAACCCGATCTGCTGATCGTAGGCGAACTCAATGAATGGGAAACAAGCGAATATGTAAGAGACGCCCGTTATATGGGCGACAAAACTGCCCTGCTGGTACTGGGTCATATTGTAAGCGAGGAACCCGGTCTTGAATGGACCGTTCAATGGTTACAGCCACAGGTACCTGGTATTAAAGTTACGCATATCCCTTCGGGCGATGCGTTCAGGTGGGCGTAACACAAAGCTACTAGTTGCTGATTTCAGAGCTGATTACACAATATCATCATGCAACCTGTAACAGGAACCGTGTGGCAATTCCCTTCTGCCAATATCCTTTCATAAACAGCCATCATTGCTGAATGGGTTGAAGGGCTATTCCTTTAAATTAGGATGCTTTTTCTTCTTTCCTGCAAACCATTAAATGCTTTGAATATGAAAAGGATCATCAGCCGTCGCTCGTTTATTGAACAAATTTCACTGGGAACCGCTTCTGTGCTCGCCGCAGGTCCGCTGGGTTTATATGCCAGCGAATTACCACGTGATCGTATGCTGGGCGTTGCACTTGTTGGACTGGGAAAATACAGTACCCGTCAGCTGGGGCCTGCGCTTAAAGAAACTAAACTGTGCAAACTGACAGGCGTGGTTACCGGTTCAAAAGAAAAGGGTGAACAATGGGCCAAAGATTATGGTTTTCCTGTTAAAAATATTTACAGTTACGATACCATGGCGCAGATGGCTGATAATAAAGATATCGATATTGTATATGTTGTTACACCCAATGGTTTGCATGCCGAACATGCTATTGCTGCGGCCAAAGCCGGCAAGCATGTAATCTGTGAAAAGCCTATGGCTAATACAGTGGCGGAATGCGACAGCATTATAGCCGCCTGTAAGGGAGCCAAAGTGAAACTATCTGTAGGATATCGTTTGCATTTTGATCCCTATCATAAAGAGCTGATGCGGCTGGCAAAGGACAAAGACTTTGGCGCGTTTACCAAAATGACCGGCGATCGAGGTTTTGTTATGCAAACAAAAGTATGGCGCGCCGATAAAAAACTGGCAGGTGGCGGCCCCATTATGGACCTTGGCATTTATATCATTCATGGCGCCTGTATGGCTGCGAATGGTATTGCTCCCATTGCAGTAACTGCCAGTGAACATCCAAAAACAAAACCTGAAATATTTACCGATGTAGAGGAAGGCATGAACTGGACTATGGAATTTCCTGACGGCGCTATCCTTACTGCACAAACGAGTTATCAGCATAACGCCGATAAATTCAGGGCCGAAGGCGACAAAGGCTGGATCGAGTTCAAAGAGCATGCATTTACCTATCGCGGCATGGTGGTTGAAACCAGCCGCGGACCGTTAAACTTTCCACCACCCAATCAACAAGCCCTGCAAATGGATGATTTCGCCAACTGTATATTAAAGAACCGCGAATCGATAGTAGGCGGAGAACTTGGCCGCCGCGACATGGCAATTATTGAAGCGATCTATAAAGCAGCAGCCACAGGAAAAAAGGTCCAAATAACAAATACCAGGAACCAAATTTAGAAAGACTTACGTTTCAAATTCCAGACCCTGGTTTGGTTCCTGAGATTTGATTCTTGGGATTTAGTTTGGAAATGGACTATCTTTATGCTCCAAATCAGCCAACCAGGTAGTCCGCTATGCTTCCATGGAAAACAATTATACAGGTGCAAAAAGAATGCGATACGCCGGTGTATCTGCAAATAGCCAATTGTGTTATACAGGAAATGAAAAAGGGTCGTTTGGGCCCTGGTGTAAAACTGCCCGGCACCCGGCAGATGGCAGAAATATTAACGGTGCACCGGAAAACGATCGTGCGGGCCTACGAAGAGCTGGATGCACAGGGTTGGATTGAAATGCATCCATCGAAAGGCACTTTTACCAGCCAGGCATTACCTGAAATAAACGGCCGCCGCTTTTCAAACAAGCCAAAACAACATTCCTTTCCCAAAGAAACCGGTTATGCCGTAAAAGTAAATAACATCATTCGTTCGCCGGTACCGCCTTTGCGTCATATTATAGGTTTTCACGACGGACCCGATGTTCGTTTAACGCCGTCTGAAGAACTGGGCCGTGCATATAGAAGCGTTTTGTCGCGCGGCACCTACCTGAAGTATATGTCGTACGTTGAAACGCCGGGCGTACAGAAGTTTAGAATGATCTTATCTGAATACCTCAACAGCAGCCGCGGATTACAAACCAGTTTTGAAAATATTCTGATCACCCGCGGCAGTCAGATGGGACTTTACCTGCTTACCCAGGTTCTTTTTTCGAAAGGCGATTCTGTGATCGTGGGCGATACCAATTATTACTATGCCGATCGGGCATTTATGACGGCAGGCGCCAAACTGGTACGTGTTAAAACTGATGAATGGGGTATAGATGTGGATGCCGTTGAAAAAATATGCCGCAGAAAAAAGATCAAGGCACTGTTTATTACTTCGCATCACCACTACCCTACAACAGTTACTTTATGTGCTTCGCGAAGGATCAAATTATTATCGCTTGCCGAAAAGTATGGGTTCATTATTATAGAAGATGATTACGATTATGATTTTCATTACTTAAGCAGTCCCATGCTGCCGCTGGTAAGCGCCGATTCAAAAGGCATGGTGGTATATATCGGCACATTAAGTAAAAGCATTGCTCCTGCCATACGTACGGGTTATGTAGTGGCGCCCGAAAATCTTATACTTGAACTGGCAAGGCTCAGGCAACTGATCGATACACAGGGTGATCCTATTATGGAATTAGCGCTCTCGGAAATGTTTGAAGAAGGACATATAAAACGGCATATGAAAAAAGCGTTGCTGGCATATCATCGCCGGCGGGATTTTTTATGTGCTTATCTGAAAGAAAAACTCCCCGATATTATAGACTTTAAAATTCCTGATGGCGGACTGGCCATTTGGGCGAAGTTCAATAAATCAGTTCCCTTACCACCTTTGTCGCAAAAATTAAAAGCCCAGGGAATCATTCTCTCGAATGGTTTAATTCATAATACCACTTCCGTTTCATTAAATGCAACGCGCATGGGTTTGGGATGGATGAATGAAGAGGAAGCCCAACAGGCAGTTGATATACTTACCGAAGCTATACATGGAAAATAAGAGCCGCGCCTGCGGCGCAACGACGAGCACCGTTTCAACTAACAGAACGAAGCAACAAAAATTTTTATTGTTCTGAAATATACAATTTCTGCTGATAATTACTTCTGAACTTGCACCATGTAAACAAGGAAGAAAGGAAAACTTATCGAGAGGAAGTAACAGTAAATTCATTTGCTGTTGCTACATCGAACCGGACTACCGGGAATATAAAAACCGGTCACCTAAATAGTCCGATAACGGTTTACCTTTACGACCGATTAATAATTTCAAATAGTAAAGCCATGAAAAAGTTATTCATCATCTTCTCAGCATTGCTGATTAGTTTTAGTTTGATTGCCCGTGATCGTGATCCGGGAGGAATTGACGAGAAACTGCTCCAGTCATTCAATACCAGTTTCCCTACTGCCGAGCAGGTACATTGGTATGAAATGCCCAAGGCCTATGTGGTAAATTTTGTTTCAGGAGGCATTCGTTCACGCGTTGTTTATCTGAAAGACGGAAAGGTGTCGGAATTTACCCGTTATTACCTGGAAGGCAATTTGCCATTCCTTATTCGTTCCAGAGTAAAAGAAGCTTATGCTGATAAAAAGATCTTCGGAGTTGTTGAAGTAACCACCGTAACAGAAGGCGGAAACAACTCAACAGTGGTCTATTATGTAAAGCTGGAAGGCGACAAATACTGGCTCACTGTTAAGTCAGACAACGAAGGAAATTTAGTTGTGGTAGAAAAATACAGAAAGGCTCAGTAGTTCTCTCGTTGACTTGTAAGTATAGAAAGACCGGAAGTATGAAAGATAGCTTTTCATGCTTCCGGCTTTCTTTTTTTATTCCTTTATGAGAAAAGGCCTACCGGCATCATATGGCCTTTATAATCTATATTTGCGGCTAATATTGCATTTCATGCGTTAAAATCTTATCTTACCAGCCAGTAACCTGAATTTTTGCCCTTAATAACAAAAAAACACTGTTTTAAAAAACCATCCAATGTTCCCGCTTAAACCCTTATTGTCCGTCTCTCTCATTTTCCTTTTCCTTCAGGTAAACGCTCAAACCAAAGCCCTTTATAATTACCAGGACCTTTCTCACTTATTTTATCAGAAGCAAAAAGATTCCCTGCAAAAGGCATGGGTTTGCCCTGTGATATACAAGGAAAAAGAAACGCAAAAAAAATATAAGGAGTTCTGGGACCAAAGGACCGATTTCGTTACCGGCGCTATTGCAGCAGATGACTACATACACGATCAGGAAGTATATAATTATATAGATGGTATCATTTCGCAACTGATGCAGGCGAATAAACAACTGATGCCGGCAAAACCTTTTCTGCTGATCGACAGAAGCTCTTCTGTGAATGCCTATGCCATGGGTAACAATGTTATTGTCGTGAACCTGGGGCTTATCGTTTTTTCGCAATCAAGGGAAGAACTGTCGCTGGCCATAGCACATGAATTATCGCATAATATACTGGAGCATGCCGAAAACGCGATGAAGCAAAAGGCGGAATGGCTCAGTTCTGAAGAATATAAAAAAACCCTCAATGCCGTGCTCGATTCAAAATACGAGCGGCTTTCGCGGCTAAAGAAAGTGCTTGAGAACTATTCTTTCAACAGAAGCAAACACCAGCGCTATCATGAAAGCGATGCCGATTCAATGGCCATTATTTTATTGAAAAAAAGCAATATACCTTTTAATGCAGATTTTTTCATTCGTTTGGATAGTGCAGACGATATGTATCATCAGCCTTTAAAGAACCCTATTAAAAGTTATTTCGCCTCCTATAATCTTCCATTCGAAGATACGTGGACGCAAAAACGTTCGAAAGGGCTTTCAACGAGGGCTTATAATTTCAGAGATACTTCGCATATTGAAGACTCTTTAAAAACACACCCCGATTGTATAGAGCGGTATAACAAAACCAAAAGCCAGTCGGTCAGCAATGCCTCGTATACCGCCATTCCTGCCAATGTTCAGGAAAGGGCAAATAAAATGCTCATCTGGAATATGTACTCCAATATGAGCCTTACGCCATGCCTGTACCGCATACTGCTTGAAAAAGACAAAGGCAATACCGATGAGTGGTACGATTTCATGATCCATAATATCATTACCGGTTTGTATTATGCCGATCGTGAACTGAACCGCTTTAATGCGGTTGGAGTGGTACAAAAAGAATACATCTCCAAAAACTACTACGAGCTGCAGAATATGCTTGAACAAATTCCGCGTGAACAACTGGAACAATACTGTAAAGTATTTCAAAATGCGGGATTCTGGAAAAGCATGCCTTCGGGCGAAAAAGCATTAAAAAGCTTTATGTATACACTGGCGCTTGATCCCGACAATTCAGATAAGAACAAGTCGCAGGCGGCCAAAACATTCACAGCCGACAATTCTACCAGTATGTATTGCGAATTCGCCCGGATCTTCGTTAAGTAATGACTGTTTAACCAACCCTTTATCATACAATAATCAATCATGAAAAAAATTCTATCAGCACTATTGCTGCTGCTGGCGGTATACCTGAGCCAGGCCCAGACAAAGGTTTTTAAAGAAATAAGCGATGAGATCTCTTCGCAGGTAAAAGCCATCAGGCAGGATAATGTGCTTGTAGGCTATGTTGTATTTACTCAGCTTGAAAAAGCAAGTGCCGACTCGTTCAATTATAAGCTAACGATCATGGACGAAAACCTGAATGATATCGGTAATATTTCTTTCAGAGATCAGCAGTTATCATTAAAAACAGTTTCATTTGAACAGGATGTGCTGGCTTTGGGGTATATAAAAAATACGGTATCGAGAAGTGAGTCTAAAAATAAAAGAGGCCGCACCATCACTACAACATCTAACCAGGCTTCTGTATTTGTACAGTTTGTAAGTTTGCAGGGAAAAATCCTCAATACAAGCAATTTTAATGTACAGTTAAGCCGTGATTCATATTACACGAGGTATGGAATTATTTATAGCCCCTGGTATTTAAAACATTCCATTCAATTAAGTAATATTCCACAAAAAGGCTTTGCCTGCTTTTATGGTGAAGATCAGAAAAGCTATCTGTTGTTTTTTAATCCGAGTGGAAATATAGGCTGGAAAAAGACGCTGGAAAATGCAGAGGCTTATACTATTCTGGCCTCCAAACAGGACGTATATGTTCTTTTGAAAAAGAACGAAAAGATGGTAGAGGGCGGATACGAGCTTATAGGTTATAATGTGAATGACTCTTCTTTATATCCAAAGCATATTTTAAAAGATAAGCAGGGCAATTCATTAAAAGCGCTGAGTTTCGAAAATGACCCTGTAACAGGTAAACCTTATATCAGCGGTTATATCATCAACCCGAGCAAGGGCAATAAATTTCTTAGGGTTAAACATTTTGGCCGTGGCCCCTACTCCGGCGTATTTACTATTAATATAAAAGGTGATAAGCTGGCCGATATTCAGTCGAATTACGCTTACTGGGCAGATGGTTCACAATCGTTCATGAATACAAAAGGGCACTTTACAGAAAACAATACGTTCCCCCGTTTTGAAACCTCATTTAAAGATTATCAGGGAAATACATTCTTTGTTGGATCGGCACTTACAAGAAAGCCGCGATGGGGAATGATCATTCCCGGGGTTATTACAATCCCGCTGGTTATACCTCCTATTTATTTCTTTGGCGGTGGCGGAAGTGTAAATGGTAAAACAACACAGGCTGTAGTGTTGAAACAAAATCCGAAAGGCGCCATTTCAGTTGAACAATTTATTCCGGCCAATACCATCAGAATAAAAAATGGTTTGCATCCTATTACTGATTATGATACCAGAGATTATTATCTGGCTACCAATTCAGATACTAAAACTGAATATATCATTATTGACGATGCGAAAGACATTTCCATCTATAATGTAAATCAAAAGAAAGTAGCCCGTACCATTCCTCATAAAGATGGTAAAGTCTACACGTATGTGTTTCCGGCCAAAGAAGGTCATATTATGATCTCTGAATACAATAAGAAAGAAAGATATACGCGCGTTTCAATAGAAGCGTTATAAAAAACAAGATAACCCCGATGGCAGCATCGGGGTTTTTTATTTCAGATCGTTAACCTGTTTACATTTTTCTATCTACACTGAACGGGCCACTGCCGAAATATGTAATGAGCAGTGCGCCACCCAGCATGGATATGTTCTTCATAAACATGGCCATTTGCATTTGCTTCATCTGTGGGTCGGTGACCGTCCAAAAGTCGTGCATCATAAAGGTTACGGGAATCAGGAACAATACAATTAACCAGGCGCCCCAGCGGGCTTTAAATCCCAGTATAATGCTGATGGCTCCCAGAACGGCCATAACTCCCGACAATGGCACCACAAAAGAAGCGGCAGGCACGCCTTTGGAGCTTGCATAACCGATTGCCCCCTTTGAAAAATGACTCATAGCGGTCATTAAAAAAATCAGGGAAAAGAAAATGCGACCCAGTAATACGATGATTTTCATAACCTGTTTTAGGGGAAAGCCACAAAAAGAATGCCTCAATCAACTGGCAACAGGCGCCTGGCAATTGAAAAAACCTCTAAGTGTTTCATATCTCGCTTATTGCCTATTGTTAATTGCCAGGCGATTTCCTGTCTAATATCGTGTGCCGTACTGACTTGTGTCATTACTTATACTAACGTTTTGAGCTAGTTTGCTGATCTAATTTATATTATCATGGAAACAGTTGCCCAAAACATGTCAACAGATATACAAATCGGCAAAAAGCCTTCATTGGATATTATGGACGGTAACGAAGCTGCTGCCTATATTGCCTATAAAACCAATGAAGTATGCGCCATTTATCCTATAACGCCTTCTTCTGCCATGGGTGAATGGGCTGATGAATGGAGCGCCAAAGGAATAAAAAACATATATGGCCAAATACCTCGTGTTATTGAAATGCAAAGTGAAGCAGGAGCTGCAGGAGCTGTGCATGGGGCACTACAAGGTGGTGCATTAAGTACCACATTTACAGCTTCGCAGGGTTTATTACTGATGATTCCCAATATGTATAAAATAGCGGGAGAATTAACACCAACGGTATTTCATATTGCAGCGCGAACATTGGCTACCCATGCCCTTTCCATATTTGGCGATCATAGCGATGTAATGGCCGTACGTTCAACAGGCTTCAGTATGTTATTTGGCAATAATGCACAGGAAGTGATGGATATGGCCCTGATCGCTCAGGCAGCCACACTCGAGACCAGAGTTCCTTTTTTAAATATATTCGATGGGTTTCGCACTTCACATGAGCTTTCTGAAGTAGACATTATACCCGATGAAGTAATTGAAGCGATGATAGATGTGAATGCCGTTAACGCTCACCGGGCAAGAGCTTTATCGCCTGATAATCCATTTATCAGGGGTACTGCACAAAACCCGGATGTATACTTTCAAAACCGCGAAGCTGCCAATATTTATCATAATCAGGTAGCCGCATCGGTTAAACAGAAAATGCAGCAACTGGCAGAACTTACCGGAAGGCATTACAGGTTATTTGAATATTATGGGCACGAAAATGCTGAGAAGCTGATCATTATCATGGGCTCAGGGGCTTGTGCCGTAAAAGAAACTGTTGATTATCTGAATGACCATGGCGATAAAACGGGTGTTTTAATCGTTCGCCTTTTCCGACCTTTTTCTATTGCAGATTTTATGGAAGAAATTCCTGCTTCTGTAACCCGCATTGCCGTTTTAGACCGTTGTAAAGAACCTAACAGTATCGGGGAACCTTTATATATGGATGTGGTAAATGCATTGAGTCAAAGTACACGTAATACGCCAACTACGATAATAGGCGGCCGGTATGGATTATCTTCCAAAGAATTCACTCCCGGCATGGTAAAAGCAGTGTTTGATGAATTGAATAAACCACAACCCAAAAAACAGTTTACCATAGGTATTCATGACGATGTAACGAATTTGAGTTTAGATTATGATACCCGCTTTTCGCTCGATACACAACACTTGTTTCGTGGATTGTTTTTTGGTCTGGGAGCTGATGGCACTGTAAGCGCCAATAAAAACTCGATTAAGATCATTGGCGAAAAAACAGATAATTATAT
>Ga0068855_100003747_pt1 | contig 18569 bp, 10 predicted proteins | sample KBSCornC52_FD_66592 | JGI IMG/M metagenome (GOLD analysis project Ga0068855, IMG submission 66592) | Corn rhizosphere microbial communities from Kellogg Biological Station, Michigan, USA - KBS Corn C5-2 | ecosystem: Host-associated > Plants > Roots > Rhizosphere > Soil ...
GAGAGTGTGTTCTCGCAGTCGAGCTCGTTCCGCAAGGTCGTGATGGTCCAATACCCCCGGGTGGGGATGTGGAGCATCGGGTTCCTCACCGCTGAGGACGTCCCCGAAGTCACACGACGCACCGGTGAGCCCCATGCTTGCGTCTATATCTCCAATGCCCTCAATGCGACCGCCGGCTACATCGTGATCGTGCCCCGGAGCCAGATCGTCGAGCTGGACATGACCGTGGATGCGGCGATGAAGATGATCATCACCGTCGGGGTGGTGGCTCCCCAGGACCTGGTAGGCCAGGACGCCGGCGCAGGCAACGCGAAATCCCCCACCCGGGCCCTGTCCCGGTAGAGTCCCGCAGGGCCGCGGCAAGGGCACCCGCCGGCAGCGGGTCTCGGAACGCCCGTAGGGGCCTGCCTTGCGGGGGTAACGGGCCCTCCGTACTATCGCGCGCCTTATGCGCTCACATTACTGCGGACAGGTCGACGAAAAGCTCATCGGCCAGGAAATCACCGTTGCCGGCTGGGTCCACCGCCGCCGCGATCATGGCGGGGTGATCTTCGTGGACCTGCGGGATCGGGAAGGCCTGCTCCAGATCGTGTTCGACCCGGACGCCGCGGAAATCTTCAAAGAGGCCGAGCGCCTGCGCAACGAGTTCGTCATCCGGGTCAAGGGTCGCCTGCGCGAGCGGCCCGCCGGCACGACGAACACCCATCTGGCCTCCGGACGCGTGGAGCTGCTGGCGAAGGAGCTCGAGCTGCTGAACCGCTCCGAGCCGCTGCCGTTCCAGCTCGATGAGCAGGTGAGCGAGGAGCTGCGCCTGAAGTACCGCTACCTCGACTTGCGCCGCGAGGTCATGACCCAGCGGCTGCGCCTGCGCCATCGGCTGACGCGCTCGATGCGCTCCTTCCTGGACGCGAACGGGTTCATCGACCTGGAGACGCCGGTGCTCGGCAAGTCGACCCCGGAGGGGGCGCGCGACTATCTGGTGCCGAGCCGCACGCAGGCGGGCAAGTTCTTCGCGCTGCCGCAGTCGCCGCAGATCTTCAAGCAGCTGCTGATGGTCGCCGGGTTCGACCGTTACTACCAGATCACGCGCTGCTTCCGGGACGAGGACTTGCGCGCGGATCGCCAGCCCGAATTCACGCAGCTCGACATCGAGACCTCCTTCATGTCGCAGAACGACATCATGGGTCTGATGGAAGAGCTGCTCCGGCACTTCTTCGCCGAGGTGTTGGATGTGAAGCTGCCCAATCCCGTGCCGCGCATGACGTACGCGGAAGCGATGCGGCGCTATGGATCCGACAAGCCGGATCTGCGCATACCGCTGGAGCTGGTCGACGTCGCAGATCTGGTGAAGGACTGCGATTTCAAGGTGTTCGCGGGACCGGCCAAGGATCCCAAGGGTCGCGTGACAGCCCTGCGCGTGCCCAATGGCGGAGCGATGCCACGCTCGCAGATAGATGACTACACGGCTTTCGTCGCCCGCTACGGCGCCAAGGGCCTTGCCTACATCAAGGTCAACGAGCGCGCCAAGGGGCGCGACGGCCTGCAGTCTCCCATCGTCAAGTTCCTGAACGACGCCGCGGTTGCCGGAATTCTCGAGCGCACCGGTGCGCAGGATGGCGATCTGGTGTTTTTTGGCGCCGACAGTGCCAAGGTGGTGAGCGATGCGCTCGGTGCGCTGCGCCTGAAGGTCGGCCAGGACCTGAAGCTGGTCGAGGCGGGCTGGCGGCCGCTGTGGATCGTCGATTTCCCCATGTTCGAGTGGGATGCGGAGGAGAAGCGCTGGGGCGCAGTGCACCATCCGTTCACCTCGCCGACGACCGAGGATCCTGCGGTGCTGCGGGCATCGCCGGACACGGCTCTGGCCAAGGCCTACGACATCACGCTGAACGGGTCGGAGATCGGCGGCGGCTCGGTGCGTATTCACCGCGAAGAAATGCAGTCAGCGGTGTTCGAGCTGCTGGGCATCGGCGCGGAAGAAGCGCAGCTGCGCTTCGGGTTCCTGCTGGAGGCGCTGAAGTTCGGAGCGCCGCCGCACGGGGGCATCGCCTTCGGCCTCGATCGCCTGGCGATGTTGATGGCCGGCGCCGACAGCATCCGCGAGGTCATCGCCTTCCCCAAGACGCAGACGGCGACCGACCTGATGTCCGGGGCGCCGACGGAAGTCACGGAGAAGCAGCTGCGCGAGCTGCACATCCGGGTGCGAACGCCGCCGCCGACCTGAGGCGCGTGTCAGCGCTAACTAGTATTCCCACTGGTACGCAATCCCCAGGCTGCTCCCGGGGTCGTTCTCCGGCGTCGTGCCTTGTGCGGTGGCCGTCCCGTTGCCAACGCGCGCCTGCAGCTTCAGGCGTTTGGCGAGATCCACATCGACGGCAAGCTGGGTGGTGCCGGTCGTGCTCTCCTTGACGCCGACGAACACACGACTGGAGACGTAGCGGCCGGCCTCTATGCTCGGCCCCGTGTTGCCGTTGGCGGGGCTGCCGGGCGCGCCGCTGCTGGAGCCGCCGGAGACCGTCAACCGATCGAGACCGAGGGTCTTCTGGATCTTCTCCAGCGGATTGAAGCCGCCACCTCCGCCACCGAGGGATGCCAGAGCCGCGCCGATCTGCACCACCTGCAGAGCGGTCAGCTGCGACGCACTCTCACCGAACAAGAGGCGAGCGAGAATCTCATCCTGCGGCAAATCCGGAGTGCTGCTGAGCTCGATCTTCGGCGCATCCGCAAGCCCCGTGATACGCACCGTCGCGGTGACATCGACGACCTGCGTCTGCGCGACGAAGTCCAGCGTCGGATCGATCTTCTTCTGCAGTCCGGCGCCATTGAAGGTCACCGTGCCCTGGCTGAAGGTGAGATGACTGCTGGCGAGCGTGAACGTGCCTCGCAGCAGCTCGAAACCTCCGCTCACCGTCGGCGCGGCGCTCGTGCCGCGAATGCGCAGCTCGCCGCCCAACTCGGCATCCAGTCCGCGACCTTTCACCAGGATCTGTCGAGGGGCATCCACCGAGATGTTGAGGCCGATGATCAGCTTGTTTTCGGCAGGCGGCGGCGCGGCCTTGCCGGGACGACGGACATCGAGCACGGCCACGTTCGGCGGCAGGCCGCCCGGGACCGTGACGTCCGCCCGATTGATGTAGACCTTGCCGGCGACGTCCAGTCGTTGACGGGCGGTTCCCTTGACGGTGATCTCCGAGTTCAGGTTGGCGGTGACGATGTTGCTCGCGACGGGCTGGGCATTCTTCGCCTCGAGCTTGATGTCCACCGGAATGCCTTTCTCCAGGATGCCGATCGTGCCGCTGATGGAGACATCGCCGGGCGCTGCGCGCGCGGTGAGTTTCTCGATGCGCAGCATTCGCTCATTGCCCGTGATTTCCCCGTTGATGTCCGTGAGATTCGTGCCCTGTATGTAGTCGCGCATGCTGCCGCCCGAGAGGCGCACCGTCCCGGTGACCTTCGGGTCGGTTGCGGAGCCGGTCACCTTCGTGTCGACCTTGAGTTGCCCGGTTACGTGCTTGCCACTGGCCTCCAGCAACGGATTCATCACGGCAATATCGCCGGTTCCGGCCAGCGCCAGATCCAGTGCTCCGTCCTGCGCCAGCGGCGCACGGCCCTTGAGCGTGATCTGCGATGCTTTCCCGGCGTTGAGTTTCGCGTCGATATCGGCGGTGTTGCCCATCAGTTGGGTCACCAGGTGAAAGTCCGTCGCGGGCAGGCCGTTAGCTGCGTTGGCCGCGGAGCGCATGCCGGTGGCGTCCACGTGCACCGTGCCGACCGGTGACTTGAAGCTGCCTTTCACGTCAGCGTCCGCCTGCATGCTGCCGGCCGCGAGCAGATTCGGGACGAATGCGTTCACCAGCGCAGGCTTCACCTGTTTGAGAGAGACACGCGCGTCCAGCTGCGGTGAAAAGCGGCCATTGACCTCCAGGACGGCGTCCTGGGCGCCGAGCCGCAGGTGCTCGATGGCGAACCCTTTGGCGAGCGACAGTGTGGCCGGCGACAACAGATGAAAAGTCTGGTCGTGGTAGTGCGCCTCCAGGGTATTCAATTGCAACTCGCGCGTGTCCGCGTTCAGCCTCGATGTCGCCATCACGTCCGCCGGCAGGCCCCCGACGCTGGGCGTCTGGGCCGCGAGCTTGACGTCGAGGGCCTGCATCGTTCCCGCCGCGCTCAGCTGGGCATTCGTGGTCAGAGTTCCCGTCACCACGTTGCGCGCCTGCAGCTCGATCTGCGCACTCGAGCCGCCGCGGCCGGGGCGCAAGGCGAGCTGGCCGGAGATGCCACCCTGCAGCGAGCTGCCCAGCAGCCGGTTGAGATCGGCGAGCTGGGTCATCTCGATCCGCAGGTTGCCGCTGGCACGATCGAGAGCCGAGCTGCCTGCGCTGCCGTTTGCGCCACCGGGACTCGAGCCGCGTGCGTCCATCGGCGCCGACAGGTCTCCCTTGATGTGGGCGCTCTTCCAGTCGGCGCTGTGCACGATCGCGTGCAGCGTGTGAGTGGCGACCGTCCCGTTGCCGCCGATCCCTCCGGGATTGCCCTCCTGCTGCAGGGAGATGTCCACCAGCAGCGGGGCTCCGTCGAGGCTCCCCTGAGCGTTGATGTTTCCACGGGGTTGCCTGGGCAAGCCGTTGGCGCGCACGCTGGCCGTGACCGTGCCGGTGGGAGAGCCGCGAACAGACAGTGACGAAGTCAGCTGTACGTCCGTGGAGAGATCGTTGTTGGGACCTGAGAGCTTCCCGGAAACCTTCAAGGTCCCTGCCAGCGTGGAGGATATCTTCGCGAGGTTGGGGAGCCCGACATCCATGCGGATGTTCAGATCCTTCGTAGCAGCGCGGGCGGCGGTGCCGCTGAGCGCCGCGGTGAGCGCGGGCGCGGTCAGTGACAACTTCTGGATGTTGACTTCCTTGTCATCGAGCACCGTGGCCAGTTGCAGTCGGGTCTGGCCGTCGCGCAGCAGCCCCGCCCAGCTTGCCGCGCCGGCGTCGATCGTGCCCGTCAGATCGGCCGTCAGGCGCGTGTCCGAGCGGCTGCGCTGGACCTGTGCTTTCACAGCCGCATTGCCGCGGAGCTTCTGCCCGACAAAGGCGCCCAGCGGTGCGATGTCCGGCACCCGCAGGTCCAGTTGGGCGCTCTGATCACCGCTGGTGATGGCACGTCCGCTGAGCGTGAACAGGCGATGGCTCGCTGAAACATCGACCGGCCTGCCTTTCTCATCCAGGCGCGCGGCCGCATCGATGGTCAGCGGCGCGGCCTGCAGCAGCTTCGGCTGAGCTCCGGGGATCGTCAGGCCATCGATGACCGAGTGCAGCCGCAACAGGCTGCCCTTGGCGCTCAGGCTTGCGTTCAGAGCCGCGATCCGCAGGCCGCCGGGCGCCTGCAGGGAGTTGATTCGCAGCTGACCGTCAGCGGCGGCCTGCTTGAGGGTGCCCTGCCAGTGGCCGTGCAGGGAGATGTCATCCCAGGACAGGGAAGCTGACGGCGCCATTTTGGCGGCATCGAATGCATACTGGAGGTCGGCCGAGGAGTCCTGGATATTGACCTTTCCGTTGACGCGACCGTGCGCCGCGCCGGCATCCAGCGTGATCTCGATGTTTTCCGCCGTGCGCGGGCCGCTCACCTTGACCAGGGCTGAGAGGTCGCCCAGTCCGGGCACTGTCAGGATGTTCTCCAGTGGGCCGTTGGCGGGCTCCTGGATCTTCAGCGTCGCGTCCATGTGCGCCGGGTCGAAGCGCAGCTGCAGCTCGTAGTCGCCGACGCCGCCGGTGCGCTGAGCGATCACCGAGGCCGTGGCGTCCTGCAATGACCGCAGGTGCGCGCTGCCGTGAACGCCCAGGGACGCCGGCCTGCCGACGAGCCCGGCCCCCAGCTGCAGCGTATCCACTGACAAGTGATCGAGATCGGAGTGCGGGATCGAGTAGGAGGTCTTCTTTTTCTTCTTGGGCCGGGTGACCGGTGGGCGCTCGATGTCCAGGCGCGCCACGCTCAGGCTCTGCACCTGGACGTGCCGCCCCAGCAAGGCCCATGGCGACCAGCGCAGCGAGACGTGCTCGGCGCTCAGCCAGATGCCTTTGTCATCGCTGAGCTGCAGGCGCCCCAGGTCGAGCGCCGCGGGAAAGGGTCCTGCCAACCCCGCGAGCTGCACATGCCCGTCGGTGAGCCGGGCGGTCAGGCGCTCGATCAGGCGCCGCCCGGGGTCGGTATTCCCGATGATGAGCACGGTCACGACCAGCAGCCCGCACAGCAGCACGAGCGAGCCGAGCGTCCAGGCCGAGATTTTCAGCGCGCGTCGCATCAGAACGCTTGCCCCAGTCCGATGTAGATCTCGAAGGTGTCATCCCCCATCTTGCGGCCGAGCGGCGCGGCGAGGTCGACGCGGATCGGCCCGATCGGCGTGTAGTACCGCACGCCGGCACCGCCGCCGAAGCGCAGCGTGCCCGCCAGCACGTTCAGCGTGTCGCTCACCTGGCCGCCGTCGACGAAGACGGCCATCCCGAAGTTGGCCCCGATGCGCTGCCGGAACTCCAGGCTTCCCGCAGCAATGGCGGTTCCCCCCTTGGGGTTGCCGTCCGGGAATAGAGGGCCGATCGACTGGTAGCGGTAGCCGCGAATCGTGCCGCTGCCGCCCGCGTAGAAGCGCTGGTCGGGCGGCAGGCTGAACTCGTTGGCACCGGCCGCCAGGCCGCCGAGCACCCGCATGGCGAGGACGCGACGGCCAGGCACGGAGCTCAGGTGCAGCCAGTTCAGGTCCAGGTAGTACGCCAGGGTGACCTGGGTCACCAGGAAGCCGGCCGTGGGCTGTGCGCCGGAGACCGCGGGCAGGGAGGAGCTGGGACAGCCCGGGTCCAGGCTCGAGGAGGAGCGGAACGAGGCGGTGGGCGCGATGCTGGCTGTGGCCCGGACCCCCTTGGTGGGATCCACCAGCGGCGAGCTCAAGCCGGTGGTGTTGTAGGTGGCGCTCAGCGGAAGCGCGAGCAGGGTGTAATAACGAGTGACGCATTCCTGGTCGATGCGCTCCTCCTCGGCCGTGAGCCCGGCACTGGCCCCCCAGATGTCCGAGAGCTTGCGATTCACCGCGACGCCTGTGTTGAGCGCGGTCTGTGTGTAGGCCTCCAGCTGCTGGCGCAGCGCGCCGATGCCGGTCTGCAGCGACTGATCGCGCATCTTCCAGTCCGGGATCAGGTACTGTCCCCGGACATCGTAGCCGATGCCGGTCGTGGCGGTGCCGCCGCCCAGGTTGATGGCCGTCGCCGAGAACGTCAGCTGGTCCGCCTTGCCCGTCAGGTTGCGATCGGTCCAGGTGAATCCGGTACTGCCGCCCAGATCGCTCGAGTAGGCCGCGTTGATGCTGGCGGTGTGCCGTTTGCGCTCGCGCACCCGGAATGTCACCGGGACTCCGTTCTGACTTTGTTGCTCGGTACCGAGTTGTACCGAGACCGAGGAGAACACGCCGGTGGCCAGCAGGTCCTTGCGCGCAGTCTCGATCTTGCTGGCGCCGTAGTCCTCGCCGCCGTGCACGAGCAGCCTTCTGCGCACGTAGTCCTCGTCGACCTCCTTGAGACCTCGGATGCGGATTTGCCCGATCTTCACGCGCGGACCGGTGACGACGTGGAAGCTGACGTCCAGCACGCGATTGGCCGGATCCTCGTGCGCGACCGGAGGGTCGACCTTCGCGAACGCATAACCCTGGTCGGCCAGCGCCGTCTGCAGGCGGTCGCCGGCGGCGAGGACATTGGAGGCCACGGCGGGCTCACCGGTCGAGAGTCCGAGTGCCCCCTTCGCGCTCTCGGGGATCTCACCGTCGAGCTCGATACGGCGCAGGTGGTAGAGCTGTCCGAGACTGAACGTGATCTTGACCACCGCATCATCGCCGGAGGCTTTCGCGGTGAGCTTCTCTCCGAGGGTGGGATCGTCCAACGGCAAGCCATCGATCTTGATATCGATGTAACTCTGGTAGTAACCGTAGCTTTCCAACACGGTTTTCAGCCGATCGAGGTCGCCGCGCGCGCGGCCAATCAAGGCAAAGGGTCCGACGGGCGCCGTCTTGCGCAGGTTGATCAGATCCGAAGTCGCCTTGAGCGTGTCATCGCGAGTGCTGTCACCGGTCGAGGCGATATCTACTTTGTAGGACTGCGGATCGGCGGCCTGCACTCGGGGCGTCGCGAACGAGGCGAGCACCATCAGGCACAGCAGGGTGCCCGACCTCAGCGGACGTGTTCCGGAAATGAGCAGGTGGCCTCCGGCGGATGTTTCCGCGGGACCCGCGGCGCAACTGCGCTTCGGCGCCTTACGTTGCGCACTCATTTCTTGTTAATGTCGGCCATGGACGGGGGTTCCCCCCGGGAGAGAGGACCGTTGAGCACGAATGCGGCGGTCGTCGTCTACGTTCATGGCCTGTGGATGTCCGGCGGCGAGTCGCTTTTTCTTCGGCGCCGGCTTGCGAATGACTTCGGATTCCAGGTCCGCGCCTTCCGCTACGCCGCTGCCTCGTCCACGATGCCACAGATCGTCGCCGACCTGCAGGCTCTGGTGGAGGAGCTGAACCCGTGGCGGCTGCATTTTGTCGGGCACAGCCTGGGCGGGCTGGTGATCTACCGGTTTTTCGAGCGTTTCCCGCGGCAGCCGCCCGGCCGCGTAGTGTTCCTGGGCACCCCCTCCGTCGCCAGCCGGGCGGCGGTTCAGGCCAGTCACATTCGCCTCGTCGCCAACCTGATGGGCAAGCCGGTCGCCGATGAGCTGCTGCAGCCGCAGGAGCGTCACTGGAGGTTCGCCGACCGCCAGCTCGGGGTCATCGCCGGCACGCAGGCCTTGGGGATTGGCCAGATCCTGGCGCAGTTCGAGGAGGACTGCGATGGGACGATTGCCGTCAGCGAGACCCTGATGCCGGGAGCGACCGAGCATCTGAGGCTGCCGGTGAGCCATGCCGGCATGCTGGTCTCGCCGCGCGTCGCACGTGAGACGGGCGAGTTTCTGGCACACGGCCGGTTCGCGCGCGAATAACGGCGGCCTCGCTGTGGTCCGGCGACGTGCCCGTTTGCTGGCTCGGGAGCGCGCGCTCCTACAGCAGCTTGCGTAGACGATAGAGGGCTTCCAGGGCGTCTCTCGGGGTGAGCTCGTCGGGGTCCAGGCTCGCGAGCTGCGAGCGCAGCTCATCGGCCGGTGCTGGCGCTTCCGGCTCGAACAGGGGGAGTTCCTTCTGGGCTCCGGCTCGCGCCCCGGCGTCCCTCTGGGACTCGAGCAACTCCAAGTAGCGGCGCGCATGGCCGATCACCTCGCGTGGCACTCCGGCGAGCTGGGCCACCTGCAGACCGTAGCTGCGGTTGGCGGGACCTTCCTTCACCGCATGCAGGAATACGATGCCGTCGCCGTGCTCGGTTGCATCCAGATGCACGTTCGCACAGCCGTCCACCTGCGTCGCCAGGGTCGTGAGCTCGAAGTAATGGGTGGCGAACAGCGTAAATGCCTCGAGTCGCGCGGCGATGTGTCGTGCCATGGCCCAGGCCAGCGACAGACCGTCGAACGTGCTGGTGCCGCGGCCGATCTCATCCATCAGGATGAGGCTACGCGCGGTGGCGTTGTTGAGAATGTTAGCTGCTTCGGTCATCTCGACCATGAAGGTCGAGCGGCCGCCGGCCAGGTCGTCGGCCGCCCCGATGCGCGTGAAAATGCGGTCCAGGGGCCCGATGACTGCGCGGTCGGCCGGCACGTAGCTGCCCATGTGCGCGAGCAGCACGATGAGGGCGGCCTGGCGCATGTAGGTGGACTTTCCGCCCATGTTGGGTCCGGTGATGATGAGCATCCGGCGTGTGGCATCGAAGCGCAGGTCGTTGGGGACGAACGGGTTGTCCGAGAACCGCTCCACGACGGGGTGCCGTCCTGCCTCGATGCACAAGCGCTGCTCGCTGACCAGCTCCGGAGGTGTCCATTCCAGATGGCACGCGCGATCCGCCAGCGCGGCAAGCGCATCCAACTCCGCCAGCGCCGTCGCCGTGACCTGCATCGGGCCCAGGCGATCGATGAGTTGCGTGAGGATCTCTTCATAGATCTGCCGCTCGCGGGCCAGTGCTCGCTCGCGAGCGCTCAGGACCTTGTCCTCGAAGGCCTGCAACTCCGCAGTGATGAAGCGCTCGGCCGACTTGACCGTCTGCCGGCGGATGTAGTCCTTCGGGACGCGCTCGGCGTCCTTGCGCGTGATCTCGATGAAGAAGCCCTGCACTCGATTGAAACCGAGCTTCAGCCCGGGGATGCCGGAGCGCTCCCGTTCGCGTTTCTCCAGCTCCAGCAGGAATTCGTCGGTGTGCGTGGAGATGCGCCGCAGCTCATCGAGCTCTGCGTCGTAACCCTCCGCGATGACACCGCCGTCCCGCAGAAACGTCGAGGGTTCCGGCGAAATCGCAGCGCTGAGCAGGTGAACGACAGCCACATGCTCGTCGACCCGATTGCGCAGCACGCGCAGCAGCGGAGAATCGATCTCGGCGAGCCTAGCGCGCAATGCGGGTAACGCACTCAGTGATATGCGCAGCTGCGTCAGATCTCTCGGTCGGGCGGAGCGAAGGGCCACGCGCGAGAGGATCCTTTCCACGTCGCCGATTCCGTTGAGGTGCTCGCGCAGGGTCTCGAATTTGCGCTGGTCGATGAGTGCTCCCAGCGCTTGATACCGGGTGCGCAGGGCCGTCTGGTCCGTCAGGGGACGATTGAGCCAACGGCGCAGCTGTCGCGAACCCATTGCCGTGATGCACTTGTCGATGAGCGCAAAGAGCGTCGCGTCCGGGTTGCCCGTCAGGCTGACATCCAGCTCGAGATTGCGTCGCGTCGGCGCATCGATGATCAACGCGTCGGTGCGCTCTTCGACCGTGAGCCCGCGGATGTGCGGTACAGCGGATTTCTGCGTGTCGCGCACGTACTGCAGCAGCGCGCCTGCTGCACAGATCGCCAACGGAAGATCGTCTGCGCCGAAGCCTCGCAGATCGAGCGTGCCCATCTGGTCGGTCAGCAGGCGTGAGGCGCTCGCCAGCTCAAAATACCAACTGGGGCGCGTGCGCACTGCCGTCCCGTTGCGGCTGATGGCCGCCTCTGCGCGGGCGCTCTCGGACATCAGCAGCTCTGCCGGCTTTAGACGTTCGAGCTCGGCCGCCAGCGCGATGCCGCCGGAGGATTGCAGCACGGTGAGGCGTCCCGCTCCCAGGTCCAGCCATGCCAGGCCGAACCTGTCACCATCGAAGGCGACGGACGCGACCAGGGTCTCCTGGCGCGCATCTAACAAAGCCTCATCCGTCACCGTGCCCGGCGTGATGACACGGACGACGTCGCGCTGCACCGGACCCTTCGATTTCGCCGGGTCGCCCATCTGCTCGCAGATGGCGACGCTTTCTCCCTTACGTACCAGTCGTGCGAGGTACCCTTCCACACTGTGGAAGGGCACGCCCGCCATGGGAATCGGCTGGCCGGCCGACTGGCCGCGGGCCGTCAGCGTGATATCCAGCAGGGACGCCGCGCGCCGCGCGTCCTCGAAGAACAGCTCGTAGAAATCGCCCATCCGGTAGAAGAGCAGCACATCCGGATACTGGCTCTTCATGCGCAGGTACTGCTGCATGACCGGGGTGTGCTCCTGGAGATCCTTCGTCTGCGGCATGCCGTTCACAATATTTTTATAACGATCAATTGGTTACGCACCCGGTGCAATATCGGCCGACGCTTTCGGAATGCGCATTATGAAGGGGTGACAGCCGGCCCAGGCTGCCATCGGATCAGCTCGTGCGGGGAATCGCAGCCGGTGTCCGCGCAAACAAGGAGAGAAATGCGCGCACCGAAAGGCGGATGCGGCGCGCCATCGCCTGCTCGCTCGGGGGCTCGCCCTTGGTCAAGTGATTGAGCATTGGCTCGCCGATGGCCATGCCAAACAACATGGATCCGGCCTCACGCACATCCTCTACCTGCAGCGCGCCGCGGGCGGCCTGACGTGCCAGCCAGGCTTCGAGGGCACTGTCACCGTTGCACACGGCCTGGCGTCTGAGCGCCAGGCCGATGTCGGGCGAGCACGGCGACTCCGCGATCAGCAGCCGCGTGAGTGCGATGTGGCGGGGCGAGAGGACCACGCGTGCGACACTGGTCAGAAATTCGATCAGCACGTCCGCTATCGGCCGTCCGTCCTCGGGAATCGGGTCCGCGAACGGCGCCAGGCGCGCCGTCAGCAGCGCGTCGAACAGCTCCGCCTTGCTCTCGAACACGGTGTAGATGGTTTTCTTGGACATGCCTGCCCGGCGGGCGATCTCGTCCATGGTTGCCGGGTGGTAGCCCTTCTCGAGGAAGACCTCCTCGGCCTTCTCGATGAGCTGCGTGCGGCGCTGCTGGTCGGAGTATTGACGCGGCCGACCGGCCGACCCCGGGGGAGCGCTGTCCCGCGAGGCGCTTACAAACGGTTGCAGAAATTTCTCGTTCTTGAGCTTGAGGCTCACGATCTCACCGCCTTGCTCGCTGGCCTACCCACTATGATCCATTGACGAACATTTGGAAACCCCATAGTTTCCAAAACGGCGCACGCTCGTCGGGCGTTGCGTGATCGCCCGGCCGGCAGTGCGTCTCGCGCGGCCTGTTGCATTTCATCTGCAGGTTTTCAAGGGAGCCAGCATGCCGTCGTTGCAGGAGTGTCGCTTTACAAGGGTCGCCATCACGGCAGCCGCTTTGGCGCTGCTCGTCGGATGTGGAGGAAAGGCCCAGGCGCCCGCGGCTTCCAAGCCCGAAGTCACTGTCGTCACGCTGCACGGTGCGCCGGTATCCCTGACCACGGAGCTGCCCGGGCGCGTGTCCGCCTTCCGCTCTGCAGAGGTGCGCCCCCAGGTGGGCGGCGTGATTCAGAAGCGGCTGTTCGTCGAAGGCGACAAAGTCTCCGCAGGCCAGCAGCTCTACCAGATCGACCCCGGGCCCTACGAGGCCGCCGTAGCCAGCGCCCAGGCGTCGGTGTCGCGCGCCAAGGCGGCGGCCGCTGTCGCCAAGCTCACGGCCGACCGTTACCGCTCGCTGATCGACGCCCACGTCATCAGCAAGCAGGACTACGACAACGCAGCCGCGACCTTGCTGCAGGACGAAGCCGACGTGGCGGTGGCCGAGGCGGCCGTGCGCACCGCAGCGATCAATCTTGCCTACACCAAGGTGTACTCGCCGATCGCGGGACGTACCGGGCGCTCGTCTGTCACCGAGGGCGCTCTGGTGACCGCCAACCAATCGAGCAGCCTGGTGACAGTGACGCAGCTCGAGCCGGTCTACGTCGATGTCACGCAACCGAGCACGACGCTCGTGCGCCTGAAGCGGGAGTTGGCGAGCGGTCAGATCCGCAGTGCCGGCGCCGACCAGGCCGCTGTGAAGCTCGCACTGGAGGACGGCAGCCCGTATGAGGCCCCCGGCAAGCTGCAATTCACGGAAGTGACAGTGGATGAGGGCACGGGCTCGGTCACTTTGCGGGCGATATTCCCCAATCCCCGGGAACTGCTGCTCCCTGGAATGTTCGTGCGGGCCACCATCGAGGAAGGGTTGCGTCAGGACGCGTTGCTCGCGCCGCAGGAAGGCATCACGCACGCGCCCGACGGCAGTGCGACGGCGTTGATCGTGGGCCAGGACGGGAAGGTCGCGCAGCGCAATGTGATGGTGGACCGCGCGGCCGGGGACAAGTGGATCGTCACGGACGGGTTGGCGGAAGGGGATCGGTTGATCGTCGGGGGCCTGCAGAAGGTCAAGCCGGGCATGGAAGTGTCGATCCATGAAGCGGCGGGAGCGACGGCCCCTCGCAAGGTCGCCCAGAGCACTCGCTGAAGGTGGATCGACCATGTCGCGGTTCTTCATAGATCGGCCGATCTTTGCGTGGGCGCTCGCCATCCTGGTCATGATGGCGGGCCTGCTGGCACTGGCCACCCTGCCGGTCGCCCAGTATCCGAACCTGGCTCCGCCCGGCATCGCCATCAGCGTCACCTATCCGGGCGCCTCCGCCGAGACGGTGGAGACGACCGTCGTGCAGCCCATCGAGCAGCAGTTGAGCGGCATCGACAACCTGCTGTACTTCTCCTCCGAGAGCGACAAGGACGGCAGCGTCACCATCACCGTCTATTTCGCCCAGGGCACGGATTCCAACATCGCGCAGGTGCAGGTGCAGAACAAGCTGCAACTGGCCATCCCCCGACTGCCGCAGCCGGTGCAGCAGCAGGGGCTGCGGGTCGCGAAGTCGACCAAGAACTTCCTGCTGGTCGTGGCCTTCGTGTCCACCAACGACAGCATGCAGAGCAGCGACATCTCCGATTTCATCGCCTCCTCGGTGCAGGATCCGCTCAGCCGCACCCCGGGCGTCGGCGACTACAACCTGTTCGGCGCGCAATACGCGATGCGCGTCTGGCTCGACCCCAGCAAGCTCAACAGCTATGGGCTCACGCCGCTGGATGTGAGCAACGCGATCAAGTCGCAGAACATCCAGGTTGCCGCCGGTGAGCTCGGCGGACTGCCGGCGCGCCCCGGCCAGCAGCTCAACGCGACGATCGTCGGCCCCTCCTATCTCGAGAAGCCGGAACAGTTCGGTGAGATCCTGCTGCGCGTCAGGCCGAACGGCTCGCTGGTGAGGTTGCGCGATGTGGCGCGGGTCACGTATGGCAGCGAGAGCTACGCGGTCGATGAGAAATACAACGGCCACCCCGCGTCGGGCATTGCGATCCGCCTCGAGAGCGGCGCCAACGCACTCGATACCATCGCGGCGATCAAAGCCACCCTGGCTCGGCTGCAACCGACCTTCCCAGCCGGCCTCACGCCGATGTATCCGCTGGACGCCGCGCCGTTCGTGAAGCAATCGATCAAGGAAGTCGCCAAGACGCTCGGCGAGGCGATTCTGCTCGTCTTCCTCATCATGCTGCTGTTCCTGCAGAACGTGCGCGCCACGCTGATTCCCACCATTGCCGTCCCGGTGGTGCTCCTGGGCACCTGTGGTGTGCTGGCCGCGGTCGGTTTCTCCATCAACAGCCTGACCATGTTTGCCATGGTGCTGGCGGTCGGCCTGCTGGTCGATGATGCCATCGTGGTGGTTGAGAACGTCGAGCGCGTCATGCGCGAAGAGCACCTGCCCCCCAGGGAGGCGACGCGCCGCTCGATGGACCAGATCAGGGGTGCCCTGGTCGGCATTGGTCTGGTGCTCATCGCCGTGTTCTTGCCGATGTCGTTCTTCAGCGGATCGAGCGGGGTGATCTACCGGCAGTTCTCCGTGACCATCGTGTCCTCGGTCACCCTGTCGATCCTGGTGGCGCTGATCTTTACGCCCGCGCTGTGCGCGACGCTGCTGAAGCGGACTCAGATCGACCATCACCAGTCGCAGCGCGGCGTGTTCGGCGCGTTCAACCGTTTGTTCGCACGCACGCAATCCTTTCACAGCCGCGGGTTGGGCCTGCTGCTGCGGCGGCCGGGACGCTCCTTCATCGCGCTCGCGCTGATCGTGGCCGTCCTGGCATTCGGCTATTCACGGCTCCCGGGCGGATTCCTCCCCGACGAGGACCAGGGAATGATGTTCGTGCAGATCACCGCTCCCCCGGGAGCGACCGGACAGCATGTCGTCGCGGTGTTGGATGAGGTCACGCGGTACCTGCTCCAGGACGAGGGGCAGGCGGTCGATGGGGTGCTGGAGGTCAGAGGCTTCAGCTTCGGCGGGCACGGACAGAATGCAGGGCTCGCCTTCATCAAGCTCAAACCCTGGGATGAGCGGCGCGGCGCCCACAACAAGGTGCAGGCAATCGCCGATCGGCTCACCAAACACTTCGGCGGCTCGCAGGAGGCGGTGATCGTCGGCTTCGCGCCACCGGCCGCCCTCGAGCTCGGCAATGCGACCGGTTTCGACCTGGAGTTGGAGGACCGCACGGGGATCGGCCACGCCAAGCTCATGCAGGCGCGCAACGAGCTGGTGGACATGGCAGCCAAAGACCCGACGCTGGTGGCCGTGCGGCCGAACGGCCTGGACGATGAGCCGCAGTACCGCATCTCGATCGATCGGGAGAAAGCGAGTGCGCTGGGCATCACGATCTCGGACATCAACGATACGATCGCCTCCGCGTGGGGCTCGTCCTACGTCAACGACTTCCTCGATCGCGGCCGCGTGAAGCGAGTGTTCATCCAGGGCGATGAGCCCTCGCGCATGCTGCCTCAGGACCTGGACAGCTGGTACGTACGCAATGGCGCCGGCCAGATGGTGCCGTTCTCCGCGTTCGCGAGCGGCCATTGGGTCACCGGATCGCCCAAGCTCGAGCGCTATAACGGTGTGCCATCGATCGAGATCCTCGGCGCTCCGGCCCCCGGGCAGAGCACCGGCGCTGCCATGGCGGCCATGGAGCGGCTGCTCGCAAAGCTTCCTCAGATCGGGTACGAGTGGACGGGCTTGTCGTACGAGGAGAAGCAGGCCGGCTCGAAGGCGGAGCTGCTGTATGTGCTGTCGCTCGCGGTCGTCTTCCTGTGCCTTGCCGCGCTCTACGAGAGCTGGTCGATTCCTGCAGCCGTGCTGCTCGTGGTGCCGCTCGGGGTCGTCGGAGCGGTGCTCGCGACGCTCTCACGCGGCCTTGCCAACGATGTTTACTTTCAGGTGGGCGTGCTCACGACCATCGGCCTGTCGACCAAGAACGCCATTCTGATCGTCGAGTTCGCGAAGGAGGGCTACGAGCGGGGCCTTCCCCTGGTCGACGCGGCGGTCGAGGCTGCCCGGCAGCGATTGCGGCCCATCCTGATGACCTCGCTAGCCTTCGTCTTTGGCGTGCTGCCACTCGCGCTTTCCAGCGGTGCAGGCTCCGGCGGACAGAACGCGATTGGGACGGGTGTGGTCGGGGGCATGCTGAGCGCCACGGCGCTTGCGGTGTTCCTCGTTCCCGTATTCTTCGTCGCGGTGCTGCGCCTCTTCAAAGTGCAGCCGCGCCGCGTTGCAGAGGAGGCGGAGCTGGGCGAGGGAGCACAGCCCGCGGGCGGTAAGTAGGACCTGGGCCCGGCCGCGCGGCGTGCAGGGGAATGTCGGCCGGCCCGCCCGTGCAGCCCGGAGCGGCCCGGCGGACTCGTGCAGCCCGGAGCGGCGCGCCGGCCGGCGTGGAGTACGCGCCCCTCGCCGATAGGGGTTGATCGGCGCTAGCCTTGCGGACATGGCGATGCCCACCGATGAAGCTCTCTTCGAACTGGCCGAACGCGTGGGTCGTCAGCTGCTGGGCACCCGCCGCCGTCTCGTGACGGCCGAATCCTGTACGGCGGGCTGGATCGCAAAAGCCGTCACGGACGTTCCGGACAGCTCGTACTGGTTCGAGTGCGGGTATGTGGTGTACTCGAATGCAGCGAAGGTCCGCGATCTGGGTGTCTCCGAGCAGACCCTGCAGAGCCACGGCGCTGTCAGCGAGCCGGTGGTGCGGGAGATGGCTGCGGGGGCGCTGCGCGTCTCGGGCGCTGAGGTCGCAGTAGCGGTGAGCGGCATTGCCGGTCCTCGCGGCGGCACACCGGAGAAGCCGGTCGGGACGGTGTGGTTCGCTCTGGCCGCCACCGACGGTGAGAGCCTCGATCTGGTGTCGAGGCTGGAGCGGTTTCCGGGCGATCGGGAGGCCGTCCGACGGCGGACGGTGGAGTACGCGTTGCAGCTCATTCTGGGGCTCCAGCCCCCGGGCGCGCGCGCGGCCCAATGACCGCCGCTGGGACTCGGCGGGTCTACTTCGCCCTGTGGCCCGACCGCGCGCAGCAAATGGAATTGGCTGAAGCGACGAAGGCGGCGGTGGCACAGAGTCACGGACGCGTTGTGCCCGCAGGAAATCTGCACGTCACGCTCGCCTTCCTGGGGTCGGTGCTGGAGGCGCGGTTGCCAGACGTGCGCGCCGTTGGCGCTCGCGTTGCCGCCGAGACCGCGGCGTCGGGAGCACGGTTGTCGTTCGCGAGCCTGGAGTGCTGGAAGCGCGCGGGCGCTCTTTGCGCTGTGGCTGACGGAGGTGACCCGGCTGCAGCCGCACTTGCCGAGGGGCTGAGAAGGGAGCTGGTCGCCTCGGGTTTTGCTCCGGACCTCAAGCCTTTCCGACCCCATGTCACGCTTGCGCGCAAAGTCCGCGCCGTCGGCGAGAGGGAACGCACCTCGAATGACGGGCTGGCGCGGCGACCGATTGTCTGGGCGTTCAGGTCGTTCGCCCTGGTCGACAGCCGAACCGAGGCGCAAGCAGCGATCTACTCGGTGCTGGATTCGTTTCAGATCGGCCGCTGAGAACGCAGGCGTACTCGAGGACGCCGTGCGGGGGTAAGCGCCTGCCCGACCTCGAGCGTAGCATCGTCAGGCGCTTACACAGTATTCCTAATTCGCGGACACTGGATAAAGCGTGCGCGATCCGCAGGCTCGTCGCACGCGGCGTGCAAAAGTAGGGAAATGACTGCGAAATGATGTTGTTTTGCGCGACCTCCTGCGGAAACTTTATGTGATAATTACTTCACTCCTTCACTTCGAGCAGTCGCAGGAAACTCACCCGATGGAAGAGAACCGCAAGAAGGCGCTTGCCGCCGCTCTGGGTCAGATCGAGAAACAATTCGGCAAAGGCTCCGTGATGCGTCTCGGCGAC
>Ga0068855_100003749_pt1 | contig 18568 bp, 15 predicted proteins | sample KBSCornC52_FD_66592 | JGI IMG/M metagenome (GOLD analysis project Ga0068855, IMG submission 66592) | Corn rhizosphere microbial communities from Kellogg Biological Station, Michigan, USA - KBS Corn C5-2 | ecosystem: Host-associated > Plants > Roots > Rhizosphere > Soil ...
GCAATGCCGGTCGCCTGACAAGATCACAAAATGTTTAGCATTTAAAGTTAGTCCTGCCAGGTAGACGGGTCAAGCTTCTCCAGCAGCGGCCCCAGCACACGCCACACGTTGGCCGCGACAATCCGTTCACCGCGCGCGTTCGGGTGAATGCCGTCCGACTGATTCAGCGAGTCCACTCCCGCCACGCCCCTCAGCAGGAACGGAATCAGCGCCGCGTGATTCGCGCGCGCGAGTTCGGGATACACGCGCGCGAACGCCGTGGTATAGGCCGGCCCCAGATTCGGCGGCGCCATCATGCCGGCGATCACCACCCGCGCCTGCGGATGATGCGCGTGCACGCTGTCGAGCACGGCTTGCATGTTGGCGCGCAACGAATCCACATCGAGCGCGCGCAACGCATCGTTCGCTCCGGTTTCCAGGACGAACACATTCACGGGCCCACGCATCAGCCAGCCAATCCGGCGCAGCGCGCCTGCCGACGTCTCGCCGCTCACCCCGGCGTTGACGACCTGATACCTTTCGCCCAGCGAATCAATGCGCTGCTGGATGAGCATCGGGTAGGCGGAGTCCGGATCGAGTCCGAGCCCCGCGGTGAGGCTGGTGCCCACGAAGAGAATGGTCGGGGCGCCGGCGTTCACGCTGGTTGCCGCGGATGCCGGCCGGGCTGTTGCTGCTGGCACCTGCCCGGCCGGCTGTCTCCCCGCGCTCGCGTTGTCCGCCTTGCTGCGCCCGCACGCCACGACGCTGACGCAGACTCCCACGACCCACACGACTGCACGCATGCTCGTTGCTCGAGAGTTGACAAAAACGTATCGCAGCGGCGAGGCCCTGATCACCGTGCTGCGCACCGTGTCCTTTTCCATCGCGGCGCGCGCGTTCGTCGCCATCGTGGGGCCATCCGGGAGCGGCAAGACCACACTCCTGGGACTGCTCGCCGGACTCGACTCACCGACCAGCGGGACCGTGCTCCTCGACGGGACGGACCTGGGCCCGCTCAGCGAAGATGCACGCGCACGACTCCGTGGCGAGAAAGTTGGGTTCGTGTTCCAGAACTTTCAACTGATCCCGACACTCACCGCCGCCGAGAACGTGCAGGTGCCGCTCGAGCTGCGGGGCGCGTCCGGTGCACGCGCGCAGGCGCGCGACCTGCTCGACCGCGTGGGACTCGCGGACCGGGCACATCACTATCCGGCGCAACTGTCCGGCGGCGAACAGCAGCGCGTCGCGCTGGCGCGTGCCTTCGCGAACGCGCCGCGCGTGCTCTTCGCCGATGAACCAACCGGCAATCTCGACTCGGACACCGGCGAGCGCATCATCTCGCTCATCGAGTCGCTCAATCGCGATGCGGGCTCCACCGTGATACTCGTCACGCACGACCCCGCGCTCGCGAGCCGCGCCGGCCGCATCATCCGCCTCAGCGATGGCGCCGTGGTGGACGACTCGAACGGCGCGTCGTGATGGGGCGCTGGCGCTTCGTCCCCGCCCTCGCGTGGCGCGACAGCCGCGCATCGCGCCGCCGACTGCTGACCTTCATGGCGGCAATCGCGGTTGGCGTGGCGGCGCTCGTCGCGATCGATTCGTACACGGCCAACATCCTTCGCGCCATCCATGACCAGTCACGCGACCTGCTGGGCGCCGATGTCTCGCTCTCGTCGCGCGATCCTTTCCCGGCATCGGTGGACTCCCTGCTCGAGACGCTGCGCGGCGAAGGCATCCGCGTCGGCCGCATGACGTCATTCGCCTCCATGGCGCTCCTGCCCCGCGCGAACGCGACGCGCCTCGTGCAGGTGCGCGCGGCGGGGCCGGGCGTTCCCTTCTACGGCTCCATCGGCACGAGCCCGGCCGGCCGATGGGCTGCCCTGCAGACGTCGCACGCCGCACTGGTGGACTCGTCGCTGCTGGTGGAAACGGGCGCGCGAGTCGGTGACACGCTCTCGCTCGGCGCCGCACGGTTCGCGATCATCGGAACGCTCACCAACGTCCCGGGCGACATCGGCATCGCCGCGGCGCTCGGTCCACGCGTGTACATCGCCCATCGCTTCCTGGGCGAGACGGGGCTCGTCGTGTTCGGCAGCCGCGTCAGCTACGAGGCGCTGCTGGCGCTGCCACACGGTCGCGATGCCGCACAGCTCATCACGACGTACCGGGCCACACTGTCCGATGCCCGCGTCCGCGCCCGTACCGTCGCCGAGACCGAACGCTCGCTCACGCGCGCCGTGGACACGCTGCACGACTTCCTGGATCTCGTGGGGCTCGTCGCTCTGCTGCTCGGCGGTGTCGGCGTGGCCAGCGCCATCCATGCGTACGTCGCGGAGAAGACCGACACGATTGCCATGCTCCGCTGTCTCGGGGGAACGCAACTCCAGGTGCTGGCGATGTACCTCACGGAGGCGGCAGCGCTGGGGCTGGTCGGCGCTGCCGCTGGCGCGCTGCTCGGCATCGCCGTGCAGTTCGAGCTGCCGCACGCACTCGGGAGCTTCATCCCCGTCACCGTGCAGCCGGCCATCGTTCCGCGCGCGGTGATCACCGGACTTGTCATTGGGACCTGGGTGGCCGCGCTGTTCGCGCTGCTGCCGCTCCTTCGCGTGCGGCGCATCACGCCGCTCCAGGCGCTGCGCCAGGACGCGGGCGCCGAGTCGGCGCAGGGCGCCGCGCGCGATGTGGCGCGGCTGCTCGCGGTGGTGGCGCTCGTGGCGAGCGTCGTCGGCATCGCGGTGTGGCGCTCGGGCTCCACGCAGCGGGGCATCTTCATGAGCATCGGGGTTGGCGCGGCGATCGCCCTGCTCTGGCTCGCGGCCGCTGCGCTGAGCGGTCTCGCGCGCCGCATGCTGCGCGAGCACTGGCCATTCGTGATGCGGCAGGGCATCGCGAATCTGTATCGTCCGTCGAACCAGACGCGCGCCGTGGTGCTGGCGCTCGGATTCGGCGCCTTCCTGCTCGGGACGGTGTTCCTCGTGCAGCGCAGCCTGGTCGCGCGCCTTTCCCTCGGCGACTCCGACGTGCGCGCCAACCTCGCCTTCTTCGATGTGCAGCCGGATGAGGTGAGGGGGTTGGACTCCCTCATTGCCGACGCGAACATGCCATTGCTGCAGCAGGTGCCGATCGTGCCCATGCGCATCGCGACCATCAGCGGAACGGACACCGCCGCACGGGCGGGGTCCGCACCCGATGCGCGAGCGCCTGCCGCGCCGGGAGCGGAACCGCGGCGCGGCGATCGCCGGCGGCCGTCATGGGCGCTGCGCCGGGAGTATCGGTCGAGCTATCGCGACACGCTCAACCACTCGGAAACGCTGACCGCGGGCCATTGGGTTCACGGAGCCGATGCACCCGGCACTGGCCTGCCGTGGATTTCCGTGGAGCAGGATGTCGCCAGCGAATTGCAACTGGCGCCGGGTGACACGGTCACGTGGGACGTGCAGGGCGTGCGCATTCCCACGGTCGTGACGAGCTTTCGCGAGGTGAACTGGGCGCGCTTCGAGCCCAACTTCTTCGTGATCTTCTCGCCCCGTGCGCTCGAAGGCGCCCCCGCGACATTCGTCATGCTCACCCGGTCGTCCGCGCCTGCCGCGATTGCGGCGTTGCAGCGCACGGTAGTCGAGCACTACTCGAACGTCTCGAGCATTGATCTATCGGCGGTGCAGCGCGCGGTGGGAGCGATCGTGGAGCGCATCGCGGTCGCGATCCGCTTCATGGCGCTGTTCAGCGTGGCCACCGGAATTCTCGTGATGCTTGGCGCGGTCGGCGCGTCGCGGCGGCAGCGCATCCGCGAAGGCGTGCTGCTCAAGACGCTCGGCGCCACGCGCGGCCAGATCGGCAGGATCATGCTCAGCGAGTACGCCATGCTCGGCATTCTGGCGAGTGCTACCGGCGTCGTGCTCTCCGTGGTGGCGGCCTGGGCGCTCATGCGCTTCGTGTTCGATGCTCCGTTCGCGCCGTCACCCTGGCCCATCATTGCGCTCGCGGCCGGTGCAACGCTGCTCACGCTGGTCATTGGGCTGTGGAGCAGCCGGGACGTCTTCGCCGAAACGGCGATGGGTGCACTACGGGAGCGGTGAGGCGCCGAGCGGGTACGCGATCACGCTTCCGAATGCCCGTGCTCCGCGGTCCTCGTCACTTCACGCGTACCACAACGGCCCGTATCGGTCCGCTCGTGAGCAGTGTGTCGTGGAACGGGTCAACGAGCTGCACACTCTCCCGCATGGCCGTGGGGCTGTCGAGCTCGAAGTACGCACTGCCGCCACCGGGCATGCGCACCGCGAAGTCGAATTCCCCGAAGTGGAGTTGCTGTGGTCGCAACGGATACACACGCGGAAAGGCCCGGCCACCGGTGGTATAGAAGAGCTGGTCGTGCATGCCCTGGAAGATGCCGGCGTCATCCCACCCCCGGAACACGTATCGGGAGGACGTGGGTGTCACCTCCGGATATCCGGCAAGCACGCTGGCGAGCGACCAGTCAGCGACCATCGTACTGAACGGCTGGTTCGTGCGCGCGACCAGGTTCGGGATGCCCGTGAGGGTGACGCTCTGTGTCATCGCATGGAGCGCCGCGGCCTCGGACGGCACGTACTGATCGAGCGCCCAGCGCACGAACGACCACGACCCGCCATAATCCGCCGAGCCACCGCCCAGGATCGGACTCTCGGAGGTGACATTGGAGAGGTAGTCGTACAGAAAGGCGAAGTGATCGAGCATCACTTCGGGATGATCACCGGTGCATCCGTTCGACTGCGTGAGCGGGGGTTCGCAGCCGACCGTCGCCGCAAAGGTCGCCTGGTGCTTCCATGACGTGCCCGAGAAGCGGCGCTGAAAAATTTCCGCCGAGGTCTGGGCCGTTGACTCCTCGAGCCATTCCTCCTCGAAGGAGGCGGCGCCATTGTTCAGATGTGCGGCATACGACGCGATGTGCTTGGACTCGTGCGCGAGCACACCGCGAATGTAGCCGAACCAGCGCGCCTCGTCTTCCGGACGCTCCGGCAGATAGGCGTAGAAGATCGCGGCCTCGTTGGAGACGAGGTCGAAGTCCGGACCGGCGGTGGTGTCGACCGGAAAGAAATCGCACGCGGTCACGAAGCCCGCCACGCCGGAGAAGTCATCGTTCACGACCGGCGAAAAGAGCATTTCCTCCTTTGCGCCATTGCGCAGTTGCGGGCCGTAGGCGAGCGGATCGCCGAAGTACTGCACAAGCATGGGGTACGTGAGCGAATCGAATTCGGCGCCGATCGCGGCATACGCATCGTCCATCGTGCCGGCGAGTGGCGCGGTGACGTCCTCGTAGATCACGCTGTGCGGGCCGGCGTAGACGGCGCGTGCCTGCACGGAAAAGGACAGCGAACAGTCGGAATCGTACCGGATGTCGCGGATGCGAAATGAGAGCGTGTCGCCGACCTTGACGGTGCTGGCGTCTCGCGAGAGTATCCTGTCGCGGCGCGCGAATGCCAGACGATTGGCCACGGCGCGCATCTTCAGCGCGGCGGGCCCGCCGCGGCGCTGCACGAGCTGACGATCCGCTTCCAGCAGGCGAGCGTGAAGCGCCTGGCCCGCGGCAAATGCGGCCGGAGTCATGCCGGCCATCTGCGCGCTCAGTGCCAGCCCGTTGCTGGAGGTCGTTGCCGCCAATGCCGCCGGGGAGGCCGCGACTACACGCGCGCTCTGCGCACTGTCCGGCGAGCTGCCGTGCAGCTTCACCAGGGCAGCGCTCCGCGAACTCGTGTCCGTGTTGAACAGCGTGAGCAGGTACACGCTGTTCGCGTGGGGCGCGAACTGCAGGCAGCTCGCCTGCGCCGCCGAGAGATTCAGGAATGCCGGATCGCCCACCGACAGGTCGAGCACCGTGGCGGGCACGGAGGCGCCCGACGTCAGCCCGCACGTCAGCGCTGACTGACGGGGGCTCGTGGCATCGTGGCAGGCGACGAGAAGTGGCACGAGCCAGAAGGGAGACTTCCGCATGGTCCGCCTCGGAGAGCGCGCAGAGCGTGTGATGGACCGCCGGCAACCGCCGGTATTGTGGTTGCCAAATATGGGCTGCGTACAGATGTTCGGCGAGCGCCAGTCCGAGGCTACCTTTCCCGAATCCATGTTTCTGACCATCGTCGCGACTCACTCGCTGCTGAGCAAGCTGTCGCACCTCTGGGCGTATGTCACCCTGGGCGCGACCAGCATCTTCACGGAGGAGGCGGCGCCCGTGATCGCCGGCTTTGCCGCCCACCAGGGGCACCTGCATCCGGTGCGAGCCGCGATGGCGTGCGCGATCGGCAGCTGGTCAGCGGACGTGGTGCTGTACGCCCTTGGTCGCTGGCGTGCCGGGCGCGTGGCGCGGCGCTGGCCCTGGCTGGCCGCACCCATGGCGAAGCTGCTTCATGCGGTTCGCCATCGTCCGTGGCGCGCGTCGCTGGCCGTGCGCTTCGCGTACGGCGCCCGGCTGCTGCTGCCCATCACGTGCGGCGCGGCCGAAATTCCGGTCACGCAATTCGTGATTGGCAGCGGTGTGAGCGCCTGGGTGTGGAGCGGCATCTTCACCGCGCTGGGCTGGGGCTTCGGCCAGACCGCGGTCGTGATGATCGGCCATGTGCGCCGACACGAGGATCAGATCGCCATTGGCCTGGTCATTCTCGTCGCGGTCATTGTCTTCCTGGTTACCTGGCGCAATCGCAACGAGGTGGCCAGGGAGATCGAGGGGGAGGACGGGTGACTCCGGGAAGCGGCGTCTGGTCCCGGCCCCACCACCCCGCCCGTGGGAATTGGCAATCGGGAATGGGGAATCGTGGGACAAGGGAATGATGAAGCGGGGTGGGGCGGCGGTGAGAAAAACGCGATGGGGTGTGGCGTGGGGAGGACTTCCTCCCCGATTCCCTATTCCCGATTGCCAATTCCCACGGGCGAGGTGGCGGGGCCGGGATCAGGCGCCGCTTCCCGCAACCGGCCAAAGGCCGCCGCAACCGTCGCCTTCCGCTCCAGCTTGCCCCACCCGACCAGCCGCCCGCGCAGCGCCGCGAACACGCTGCGCACCACCACCCAGTACATCACCTGGCGGTACGCGAAGCGCTGCAGGAAGATCAGCCACGTGAGCCAGCGATCCTCGCCGGGCTCGAGCAGAAACGCCACCACTGCCGCGAACCAGTCCACGAGCAGGAACACCGCGTAGTACGTGAGCACGTGCTGCAGACTCGTGAGCGCATACGTCGCGCCGTGCTGCTGGCGTACCAGCCACACGGATACGAGAGCCCAGACGAACATGAGGTCCGCGATCGGCGACACGAACGGGTAGAAGAGCTGGAAGATCGCCACGTTGGGCATGGCGATGAATCCCAGCGATCCGTGACGCGGGCGAAGGAACACGTCGCGATGCTTCCAGATGCACTGCAATGTGCCGAACGACCAGCGGAAGCGCTGCTTCGCGAGCGCGCGCAAGGTGTCGGGCGCTTCCGTATAGCCAATGGCTTCATCCGCATACGCAATCGAGTAGCCACGCTTGCGAATGGCGAGCGTGAGATCCTGGTCTTCGGCCAGCGTGTCCTCGCTGAAGCCGCCCACCTCCTGCACGAGCGCCCGGCGCCAGGCACCCACCGCCCCCGGCACCACCGTGATGCAGTTCAAGAGCGAGAAGGCTCGCCGATCCAGATTCTGGCTGGTCACGTATTCGAGCGCCTGCCACCGCGTCACGAGATTCACGCGATTGCCCACCTTGGCGTTTCCCGCGACGGCGCCCACGGCGGGATCGTGCAGCGGCTCCACCAGCTCCGCCACGGTCGTGGGCGTGAACATCGTGTCCGCATCGAGACAGATCACGATGTCGCCGCTGGCCCGCGCGAGGCCGAAGTTCAGGGCGCTCGCCTTGCCGCCATTCGGCTTCTGACAGAGAGTGACGCGCGGATGCGAGCCGAACGCGGCGTGCGCCACATCGTACGTCGCGTCCGGCGAGCCGTCATCCACGACGATCACCTCGAGCGCGGCGGGATAACGCTGCTCCACGAGGCTGCGAATCGTCGCGACGATGACTTTCTCCTCGCGATACGCCGGCACGATCACACTCACTGTTGGCGCGTACGTCACCGGCGCATCCGGATTCTGATGCCGGCGGACGCGTTGCACGATCGCGAGCACGGTGATGAACAGCAGCCGTGCCAGGCCGAGCACCACGGCGCTGAGAAAAAGCCAGTAGAGCACCCACTCCGCCACGCCAACAGAGCCGAACGCGAGCAGCTCACCCATGCGGCTCATCCGGCTCTCGGGCGGAAGCGGCGGCATGGCGACATTGCGCGTGATGCCCACGAGCTCGGACACCGGCACCAGCGTATCACCTCGTGCCGTGAGCGAATCAATGAGCGGGCCCAGCGCCGCGACCGTCTGCGAGCGCTCTCCTCCGCCATCGTGCAGCAGCACGACATTCCCGCCTTTCGCGGTCTGGGCGAGCACCGTGTCGATGATCGTCTGCACGCCCGGTGACTGCCAGTCCTCCGCGTCAATGCGCAACCCCACCGTGATGTAGCCGCGCTCGGTCGCGACGGCCACTGGCCCGAGTTCGTCCGAGGTGGTGGGCTCCGCGTCGCCGAAGTACGGCGGCCGGAAAAACGCGCTGCGGCGGCCCAGCGCCGCTTCGAGCAGTCGCTCCGTGGCATCGATCTGGAGCTTCACCACACGATCGCTCGCGAACGCCAGATTCGGATGCGTGAACGTGTGGTTGCCGATCTCGTTCCCGTCTGCGTAGATGCGCCGCAGGAGCGGGATGTGGCGCTCGGCATTTTCTCCAACCACGAAGAACGTCCCGACGACGTGCCGCGACTGGAGTGTGTCCAGGATCTGCGGCGTCCATTTGCCATCCGGCCCGTCGTCGAACGTGAGCGCGATCTTGTGCGTGGTCTGACCGAAGCGCTGGATGACCCAGGGTACCGCATACTTCGTGATCGTCTCGTCATTCACGTAGTGCGTCACCGGGTCGAGCCGGATGGTCCGGCTGCCGGGTGTGGGACGCGAGCCGAGCTCGAGCAGTTCTCCCGTCGCGGCCTTCGGTTGAAATTCGGGATCGTACCCCGACGGGATCGCCCGCAGACTGTCGACCGGAGCGTCTATGCCGCGCTGCCCGATCACTGCCCAGATCGCGGGATCTTCGGAGCCGAGTCGCCAGATGGCGAACCCCGCCGCGCCGAGTGCGTCACCCGCCAGGATTTCGTTGTACGCCGTGACGCCGTCCAGATACCAGTCCACGTGATCCGTGGAGTCCGCGTCGCGCCAGGTGGCGTAGGGATTGAGCGAGAGTGAGTCGAAGTGAATTGCGGCAGGCCGCCCGTCATGGTCGGCGTTCCGGACGTGCGTCATGACATCCTGGAACGTCATGGTCTCGGCCGTGGAGTCCGAGGCGTCGTTCCAGTCGTAGCCATACGCCCCGAGGGCCAGCACCGCCTTCGCGGGAGGGATCACCCGCAGCATGCGACGCGAGGTCCGCACGAACCACTGCTGGCTCGCCACCGGCCCGGGGTCGCCGCCGCTGTAGTGCTCATCGTACATCATGAGGAATACCTTGTCGTCCACTGCCGAGAACTTCGCGAGCTGTTCATCGGTATCGTTGAACGACAAGGCCTGCGTGAGCCACCGTCCCTGCGGAGCGAGTTGCGCGTGCAGCAGTTGGAGAAAGCGCACGATCGCGGGCGTGAGGCCGCGCGGCGCTTCCTCGAAGTCAATGGTGACGCCGCCAAGGCCGTAGCGCATCACGGTGTCCGTGAGCTCGCGGATCGCCCGGTTCCGCGCCGTCGAATCCGTCAGCAGGTGGCGCAGCGCCTCGCCGTCCCATCGCTTGGCAACGGAGTCGTAGTTCGTCACCATCGCGAAGACGAGAGGACGCTTCGCTTCATCCGGCACCCGCTGCGCGATCGTGTACGGCACGCGCCGGTCCACCGACAGGTGCAGCGAGTCTCCGCCGGCGGCGAGAAATCCCCACTCGCACACCACCCAGTCCAGATCATCGGCGTGGGCGGACAGCGAGGCGAGCGAGTTGTCGTCCCAGTTGACGTAGAATCCCGCAACGATGGGCTGGCCCGGCGCGACGGTGCGGCTCGCGAGGCGGCGCGCACGCACCGGAAGCAGTTTCGCCTGCGTGGCCGGCGGCATGTGATGCTTGCGCAACTCGAAGAAGAGCTGCAGTCGCTTGGTGAGCCGGCGGCGCTGCTCCGGACTCGTGATCAGACTGGATCGTAGCGGCGGCGTCAGTGACATCGCGAGCTGCGGCGGGCGCGGAGGGCTCAGCAGGTTCACGACCACTGCCGCCGCCGCGAGCGACGTGACGACGCCGAGACCGATCGCGATGCCGCGCAAGCGCCGCCAGCGGCGGCCGGACGCATCGTGGAATACCGGAACCGGCGGCGTATGGGGAGGGAGGACCAGCATGTGCTGAATAGTAGCGGGTCGCTACGTCTCAGTCGCCAGTGCTCCCCTCAACCAGATCAGCCCGCCGATCGCGAGCGCGACGGGGATCATCATGACGGCGTGCTGGAGATTCGTGGCATCCGACAGAGCGCCAATGAGGAACGGGGACGGAACGTCGCCAATGACGTGAATGGTGAGAATGCAGAGCGCCATGGCGGCGGCTCGCGAGGCCGCCGGCACGTAGCTCACTACCGCGGAGTTCACCGGCCCGGTGCAGGCAAACACCAGGAGCTCCGCGGCGATGAGCGCGGGCCAGTACACGGCACGGTCAGGCGAGCTGAGCGCGACCCAGGCAACTGGCACCGCGAGCAGCGTCGACACGGCTGACACCCAGAGATACGCCCGGCGCGTGCGCGTCAGCAGCCAGTCCCCCACCCATCCTCCGACGAGCGTACCGACGAGTCCGGTCACCGCCAGCACCGCGCCCAACTGGACGGCTGCCTGTTCGCGCGGCACGCCCCGCACGCGCTCGAGAAACTTGGGCATGAACACGGCGATTCCGCCCAGCGCGAACGTATATGCCGCGAAGCCGAGAACGGTGAGCCGGAACATCCTGATGCGCGCCAGGGCGCTGTAGACCGCAAAGCCCGTGGGCGCCTGCGCGGGCGCAGCGTGGGATGCTGGGGCGTCCATCGCCCCGCGCTCGGGATCGGGGAGCCTGAGCGCCAGCGCCGCGAGGATGAGCCCCGGAATGCCCGCAATGAAGAAAGCCGCCCGCCAGCCGAAGTGATGATCCACCACACCGCCCAGCACGTACCCGAGCGCCGCGCCAACCGGCGTCGCCATGAAGAAGACAGCAAAGACGCGGCCGCGCAGCCGCTCGGGAAAGAGATCGGCGAGTAGCGCCGGGGCAATCGTCGCGTACGCCGCTTCCCCTATACCCACCGCGGCGCGCGCGCCGAGCAGCGACGGATAATTGGTCGCCAGGCCGGCAAGCGCCGTCATGACGCTCCAGAACCCGACCCCCATCGCGATGAGGCGCGGGCGCGAGCGACGGTCCGCACGTTCGCCGAAAAATGGAGCCGCGATCATGTACACAATGAGGAACACGCTGGCGAGCGCACCGAACTGCTTGTCGTTCACGTGAAGTGATGACTCGCGCAGGCTCTCCCCGATCGGTGCACTGACGTACCGATCGAGGTAATTGAGCAGATTCATGAGCGTGAGCACCACGAGCGCGAACCAGGCGAGGTGCGCGGGTGACACTCGGCGAGTCTCCTCTGACGTGGCGGCCTCGAAGACGGCGTGGCTCACAGGCGGGGTATCCAGGCGCGGGACGCCACAACGTACGGGGGCTAGCCTGGCGCCGCCAGCGCTTGCTAGACTTGGCTGTCCCGACACCTCCCTCCGGCAACATGACCCTGCTGCAGCTCGATGGCCTTCTCTTCCTCGGTGCATTCGCCGCTGGCCTCATTGGCGCGCTCACCGGCCTGGGCGGCGGTGCGATCATCGTGCCGCTCCTCACGCTCGGCTTTGGCGTGGACATTCGCTACGCGATCGGCGCATCGCTCGTATCGGTCATCGCGACGTCGTCCGGCGCGGCCGCCGCGTATGTGAAGGAGGGCTACACCAACCTCCGCGTCGGGATGCTGCTGGAGGTCGCGACAACCATTGGCGCGTTGAGCGGTGCGTTCGTCGCCGCGTACGTGGCGCCGAACGTCATCGCGATCATTTTCGGGCTCGTCCTGTTGCACGCGGCGTGGGAGGGCACACGGCGTCACCTGGATCACATCGTACACGGCGCACCCGACCGTCTCGCCATGGTGTTGAGGCTCGATTCGACGTATCCGACGCCGGAGGGTCCAGAGGCGTACCAGGTGCGCCACGTGCCCCTGGGCTTCGGGCTCATGTATGTCGCCGGCGTCCTGTCGGGATTGCTCGGCATTGGCTCCGGTGTGGTGAAGGTGCTCGCCATGGACCGCGCGATGCGCCTTCCGTTCAAGGTATCAACCACCACGAGCAACTTCATGATCGGCGTGACCGCCGCCGCGAGCGCCGGCCTGTACCTGCATCGCGGTTACATCGAACCCGGCCTCGCGCTTCCAACCATGCTCGGAGTGCTCTGTGGAGCGCTCACGGGCGCGCGCGCCCTTCCCGGCCTCAAGACGAGAAAACTCCGGCTGATCTTCAGCGTTGTCGTCGCGGCCATCGCCTTTGAAATGCTCTACAATGGCTTCTCCGGAAAGATCTGACGGCATGGCCGCCGGCCACGCTTCGGGCCACGCTGCCGACGAGGAACGGGTCGAGCAGATGGTCGGCAATCTGCTCCGCGCGGGCGTTCTGATCGCCGCAATCGTGGCGTTCGGAGGCGGCATGGCGTTTCTGGCGCGCCACGGTTCGAGTACACCCGCCTATCATGTGTTCCGTGGAGAATCCACGATGCTCAACACGCTCGGCGGCGTGCTCCACGGCGTTGCGGCGCTGAACACGGCCGCGCTGGTGCAGTTCGGCATCGTTCTCCTCATCGCGACGCCGGTGGCGCGCGTGCTCCTGACCCTCATTGCCTTCGCACTGCGACGCGACTGGATGTACGTCCTGATCAGCGCCATCGTGCTGGGCGCGCTGATGTTCAGTTTACTGGGTGGGTGATATGAGCCGCTGACGAATCCTGGAGCGAATCCAGGGGGCACGGTCCGCACACGAGCGGGTTGGCTTCCAGGAGAGGCCGACCCCGCTCGTGTTGTCGGCGATAGCGGCAACGCGATGCGCTTCGCCTCCGGTGTCATGCGTGGCATGGATGCTGCCGCCCCTGACGACCACGCTACGACACTTTTTTTGCTGATCCACGAGTTGTGCGTGGAAGGGAGCGGACAATGGCGCGACACGCGATCGGGCCAATCGGCGAGCGCCGTGGGAATGGTCCGGGCTTCATCCCGGCACCGCGAGACGTTGGCGAGGCGTCGCTGGGAGAGCTGTTCACGCAACTCAGCAGCGACACGGCTGATCTCATCCAACAGGAAGCAAGCCTCGCAAAGGCGGAGGCCGCGCAGACCCTCAGGCGACTCGCGCGAGATGCGGCTGCCGTTGGCGTGGGCGCGGGGCTCGCACTGGGCGGCTGGCTGGCGTTGACCGCCTTCCTGGTTATCGGACTCGGCGATCTGCTCGGTCACAACTACTGGCTTGCCGCACTCATCGTCGCCGTCGTCCTGCTCATCATTGGCGGCCTGACGGCGAGCGCCGCGATGCACCGCGCCCGGCAGCGCAGTCTCAAGCCGCAGCAGACTCTGGACACGTTACGCGAAAATGCGTCGTGGGCGAAGCAGGAGCGGCGTGATCTGAGGAACGATCTCACGACCGCCACTGCTCCACACCTCGCGGCCGACAGGAGGAGAAGCAATGGCTGATACTCAGAATACGGGAGCCAATCCCACTCAGTCAGTGGGCAACATGGTCTCGAATGCGACGCAGGAGGCCGGAGCACAGATTGGATCAGGAATCCAGGCAGGGCGCAATCGCGCGGTGGACACGCTCTCTGACGTCGCCAGAGCGCTGCAGTCCTCGGCCGCGCAGATGCGCGATGAGCAGCACCACAGCGATACGGCGCATTACGTTGATCGCGCGGGCCAGCAGGTGCAACGGCTTGCGGACTACATCCGGAACGCCGATCCCGGGGACATCGCTGATCGCACGGAGGACTTTGCCCGGCGGCAGCCTGCGGCGTTTCTGGGAGGCGCCTTCGCGCTGGGGCTCGCGGGTGCACGGTTCCTGAAGAGCTCGCGCAGACAGGAACATCAGGATCAGTGGCAGGAGCGCGCCAACCGCGGCGCGCAGCTCCCATCGCGCGCATCGTCGCGCACAGCGGGCGTGGCATCACGCTATACCGGCTCCGACCGGGGCGAGCGCAGCTCAATGTACGATCGCGAGCGGCCACTGGCCGGCTCGGAACGCATGGGCCCGGTGGACACGGTGCAACGAAGCGCGAATCCGGCCATGCCGAACCCTGGCGATGTGGGGAGGCGATGACAGACCCCGATGAGATTCGCCGGAGTATCACCGATACCCGCCAGCGCATGAGCAATACGCTCGATGCGATTGGCGACCGGCTGGGTCCACAGCACGTCAAGCACCGCATTCGAGAAGCCACCATTGGGAGGGCTCAAGACATGGCGCAACACGCATCCGAGCGCGCGGGCGAAGCCAGACGAGGCATTGCCAATACGATCCGGGAGAATCCGATTCCCGCGACGCTCGTTGGACTGGGACTGGGATGGATCATGTGGAACGGACGGAATGAGGAACGCGCGAGCGGCCCCAGCTACGAATGGCAGGGCATGGGATATGGCTCGCGCATTCCCGAACGCTCCGCTGGAGAATACGGGGCCGCGGTGAGCGATACCACCGAGCGCGTGCGGGAGAATGTGCGGGAGACGGCCGGCGACCTTGCCGACCGCGCGCAGAATGTCGCGCAGGACGTGTCGCAACGCACGCGCGTTCGCGCGCAACGCGCGGAGGACCGGTTCTACGAGAACCCGCTGTTCTTTGGCGCCATCGCGGTCGCGGCAGGGCTCGCGGCAGGGCTCGCGGCGCCGCGCACGCACGCGGAAGTGGAGTTCATGGGCGACGTGCGCGACCGTCTGGGTGATTCAGTTCGCGAAACCGCGGAAGACATCAAGGAGCAGGCGAGCAACGTCGCACAGCGATCAGCAGGAGACGTACGCACCACGGCGCACGAGCAACGACCGACTGCGAATCCCTGAGACGATATTGGTCAGCCCCGGCTGCGGAAGGCCAGCAGCCGGTGCTGGCCGGCTACCTTCCGATCGCCAGTGCCATTCCCGCGAACACCACGCGTCCTGGCGCAGGCTCGAAGAACTTGCCTCGCGTGGCATTCACCGCCACGGATCCCACATAGGTCGTGTTGAACAGATTCTCCACCCCGAAAATTGGCGAGATCCAGGGATTCCCGAACAGCGACGTCGCGCCCAGTCGCAGATTCAGCGTCGTATATCCGTCGGCGCGAGCGGTATTCCCGTCGTTCACGAACACCGAGCTCTGCGCGTCCGCTTCCGCCGTCACGAACAGCGCCTGGTGTCGCCACGTTGCAGAGAGCTGCATTTGACTGGCCGGAATGCCGGGAATGCTGTTGCCGGCGTAATCCGCCGTGTCCACCACGAACTCCCGAAAGCGATAGTGCGCGTAATTGTACGAGGCGCCGAGCTCGAAGGGACCCACGGCAGCGCTCGCGCCAATCTCGACACCCTGCCGGCGCGTGCGACCCGCGTTCCGGTAGTAGGTGCGACCCAATCCACCCGGCACCTCGTACTGAATCAGCTCGTCCCGCACTTCCGTGTCGAACAACGCGGCGCTGTACTGCACGCGCGAGACCAGCAGTCCCTTGAGCCCGACTTCATACGACGTGGAGTGCTGCGGCTTGAGATCCGGATTGAGTCCGGCCGATCCATCGGGCTTGTTGCCGAGCTCCGTTGTCGTGGGCGTCTCGAACGCCCGCGACACATTGGCGTAGAGAGCATGCAGTGGCGTGAGCTTCACGTTCAGGCCGACCATGGGGCTCACGGCGTGCAGCGTGCGTACGCCCGAGTTATCCGGATCGGTGGGCGTGATGAGATGGTCCTGCACCTCGAAACGCACGTAATCGGCGCGCACGCCCGCGCTCACGCGATAGTGGCCACCGAGCGTGACTTCATCGCGCACGTAGGGTCCGACGCTCGACACCAGCTCGCGCTGGTCAATCTGGAGCGTGCCCTTCTCCGAGCCGATCACCGCACAATCACCATCCACAGTGAGCTGCCCGTTGCAGTTCGCCCAGTTCTTGCGCAGATCATTCTGCTTCTGGAGGTCCACGCCAATGGTGAACCGGTTGGGAAGCGCAAAGACCGTCCCCGGTACCGCGTAGCGCGCGCCGCCGCCATACGAGCTGCGGTCCACGTCCACCACGGCGAACGTCAGCGGATTGTAGAGATCCCGCGTACCGCCGTAGATGCTGGCGGTCAGGTCGCCACGTCCCATCGTCTGATCCAGCCGCGCACCCACCTGAACCTGCGACACCTGCTTGCGAGCCTGCTTGGTGATCGAGAGCGGGTCTGCCATGGTTCGATCACTGTCCAGTTGCGCGCGCGTGAGCGCGCCCGGATTCTGGCCGAGCGGCATGTCATAGCCAAGCACCTGCATGGACAGATCGGTCTTCTCGTGATGCCAGTCGACCTTGCCGTACCCGCTCGTCACGCGCTGGTGCGAGAACGCACGGTACCCGTCCTGCTCGGTGTGACTGATGTCTCCCTGGAATCCGACCGCGCCATCGGTCCCACCAAAGGTGCCCGTGAAGCGGGAGAGCGACCCGCTGCCGCCCCAGCCACGCACCTGCCCCGCGAATGGCGCCTCCGGTGGTGGCGCGGTGCGCAGGTCTATCACTCCACCCGCGCCATTGCCATACAACGACGCGGCGCTGCCGCGGATGACTTCCACACTCCCCACCGACTCGAGATCCACGTAATCCACCGGTGTCTGTCCATCGGGAAGCGTGAGCGGCATCCCGTCGCGCAGCACGCGCACGCCGCGCACGCCGAACGCCGATCGCGCACCGAATCCGCGAATCGAGATCCGCGGGTCCTGCGACGGATTGGTGCGATTCGCCACCGACACGCCGGGAAGGAGGAGCAGGGTTTCGTCCAATGAGAGATGACGCTGCCCCGGGCGCATGCTATCGGGTCGCGTGGTGGAGATGGCGTAGGGCAGGTCAATCGGCGCGCGACCGCGTTCGCGCGTGACAGTCACCACAGGCGGTAGCTTTTGCGGGACGGTGTCCTGCTGTGCAGGCACCGGCCGAACCAGGCCGGCCGCGCCCGTGGTCACAAGCAGCAGCGTTGCGACATGGCGAAACATCCTGCACGAAAGCGACATGCGTCTTGAATATTGAAGGATCATGCAGGACTCACCGTATATCGTAATGTGGCCCTGCGTACATATTGAATCAATCACAGGTGCACGCGACGGGTCAGTCCGGCATTTCCTTACAATGCGCACACCACACACGGCGCTATGCGGACTGGAACCGCTCGGGCCGACACGTCGTAGAGACACTCATGCATGGTGAGCCCGAGACTCCATCACATCGTCACGTCCGGCACGCGCGGATCGCCTTCTGGTTGGGTGCTGCGCTGATTCTTTACCCTGCCAGCGCGGCCGCCGTGCAGACGGCCGCGATCATCGCGGTGTCCGTCGCGCACTCCAGTTGGCGCGCGATGACGGTGAATGTGTCGTACAGGAATGCCGGCCTGCGTGACACACTCACGCTGGGTGCGCGATGGATGCGGCTCAACGACCGTCCGCTGGATTTCCCGCCGGCCACCGACACGATCATGCCCGGTACCGGACAGGTGACGCTCGCGTCGCGCTATACGGGCCTCCTCCCGCCGCCCACTCCCATCCAGTTACGCCTCTCGCTCGTTGCCGCGGACGGGCATGTGGTGACGGAATCGGATTGCGAGCTGGCGCTCGTGACACCGCAGGGTCGGCCGGCGTGGGCCGCCGATCTTCTCTGGAAGCGTTCGCGGCAACTCTCCTGGAAGGTGCGCACCTGCCATCCGCCCGCGCGCCGCACCTCCGAGTGACGAGCGACTCTCGTCAATGGCCCCGGATCGGCGTTACGTTTGGCAGGCGCCCCAACGTGTGACGCGGGGCGATCACGCGCGTGCCCGGCACGATCGCGCGGATACGCCGGGCAGCTCACCTATCGGAGGATGCCATGCGAAGACTGCTTGTCGCCGTCGTCGTCGTAGCGCTCACGGCGGGGTGCGGAAGCGATAGTACGGGCCCGCAGTTCCCCAACGCGAAGCGTGTCACCGCCACGGTCACACAGGCCGGCTTCAGTCCGGACACGGTACACCTCAACATTGGCGACACGCTCGTCTTTACCGCGGGCGACGATCACCATTCGGTGAGCTTCTACGGCTCCAATCTCCCCGCTGGCTGCTGCGCGAGCAGTGGAAACCTGAACTCCGGCCAGACGAGCTCGCCGCTCGTCTTCCTGAAGTCCGGCAATCTGCAGTTCCGCGACGACTCGATTCCGGCGGATACGGGATGGGCAGTGATTGCTCCGCAGTAGCTGGTTGCTGGTAGCTGGATGGGCAGTGAGGCGTCCAGCCACCAGTTGCCAACCACCAATCACCAGTCCAGGAACCTCTGATACGTCAAC
>Ga0068855_100003752_pt1 | contig 18563 bp, 13 predicted proteins | sample KBSCornC52_FD_66592 | JGI IMG/M metagenome (GOLD analysis project Ga0068855, IMG submission 66592) | Corn rhizosphere microbial communities from Kellogg Biological Station, Michigan, USA - KBS Corn C5-2 | ecosystem: Host-associated > Plants > Roots > Rhizosphere > Soil ...
TGGCGCAATTCGTGGCGCTGCCGCTACGCACGGTGTATGTCATCTACTTGCTGGTCCTGATCGTCACCACGGTGGCCGTCGCGCGAACGCGCGAGACCATCGATGCCTCCGCTCGCTCGCCGACCCAACTGTCGTTGAAGCCGCGCATCGGCGTGCCTGCCGATGCGCGCATCGCGTTCATTGCCCCGGCCGTCACGGCATTCGCCACGTTCGCGCTGCTCGGGTTTTACGCGGCACTCGTGCCGAACCTACTGGCGAACAGCATGCACCTACACAGCCCGGCGTTGAGCGGGGCCGTCGTTGCCGAACTGTTTTTTGCGGGCGCGGCCACGGTGGCGGCAACGCCGATGCTGGCGTCGAACGCCACGATGTTCATCGGCTTATGGCTCCTTCTTCCGAGCCTCGCGTTACTGCTCTGGGCGCAGGCGGCGGGATCGTTCGCCCTCCTCATCGTCGCCACTGCATTGTCCGGAATCGCATCCGCGTTCGGCTTCCGAGGGAGCCTTCAGGAGGCTAATCGAATCGCGCCGCCGGAGCGGCGCGCGCAGTTGCTGTCGGCCTACTTGCTCTGCTGCTACGGAGGCAATGCGCTGCCGGCCGTCGGCGTTGCCTGGTTGTCGCGGCAAATAGGGCACCTATGGGCGAACGCCGTATTTGCGGCAGTTTCCGCGGTATTGGCGTTCATCGCATTGGGCGTGGGTGCACGCAGCAGCGCTCGGGCCGGTTGATGGCCGCGCAACGCGTCAAGGGTCCATGCTTTTCGGGCGAAGCGCCGAACCTCAAAGGACGCCGCGGGCGGCCAAATGACGGTACAGGGCCCTTACGCCGAACTGCCAGGGTGCGATGGCGGTCGATAGGCGTACCGTATTGACGAGCGCGCCCAAAGCGGGCGTCGAAATCGTCACGAGGTCGCCAAGGTGATGCGTAAAGCCCCCGCCGGCGGCATCGCGGTCCTTGATGGGCGAGAACATCGTGCCGAGAAACAGCATGAAGCCGTCCGGATATTGATGATGCGCCCCGCACGTTTGCGTAACGAGGTCGAGCGGATCGCGGCTGATCTCGCGCATGTGGCTCACGCCGTCGAGCACGAAGCCGTCTTCGCCGTCGATGCGCAGCGAGACGCTGGCCTCGCGGATACTGTCGAGCGTGAAATGCGCGTCGAACAAGCGCACGAACGGGCCGATCGCGCACGAGCCGTTGTTGTCCTTCGCTTTGCCGAGCAATAACGCGGAGCGCCCTTCGATGTCGCGCAGATTCACGTCGTTGCCGAGTGTCGCCCCGACGACACCGCCCTGCGCGTTGACGGCCAGCACGATTTCCGGCTCGGGATTGTTCCAAGCCGAGGTGGGATACAGACCGACATCGGCGCCGAAGCCGACCGCCGACATGGGCTGCGATTTCGTGAAGACTTCGGCGTCCTCCCCAATGCCGACTTCCATATATTGCGACCAGGCGCCGCGGCGTTTGAGCTCGTCCTTCAGCCGCATCGCGGCCTCCGACCCCGGCCGAATCTGCGCGAGATCGCTGCCGATCAGCGCATGCAACGAGGCGCGAATGTCGGTCGCGCGCCCCGGGTCGCCGCCGGCCTGCTCTTCGATCACACGCTCGAGCAAGCTGACCGCGAACGTCACACCGCAGGCCTTGATCGCTTGCACGTCGCACGGGGCGAGCAGGCGTAGGCCCGACTCGGGCGCCGCGCCGACGCTCATGCTCAACCACGTTTGGACGTCACCCAGCGGTTCGCCCGGCACCGAACGCGCGAAGGCGGCGACATCATTGCGATCGAAGAGATCGCTCGTCGTTGCGGCACTCGCGGTGATGTCGAACACCTTCCCTGCGCGGACGACGACGACGGAGGGCCCATCGATGGGCGCGCCGCGCCAGACGCGCCCAACCAGCAGCGCGCGGTCGAGGTCGGAGGGCAGGCATGAAGCGAGATCGAATTGCATGGCAGGGGGGCTCCGCAAAAAGTAGGGACGCTAGTCGGTTATTCGATGGGATAGACGCGCGCGGCTGATCGAGCGGACAGCGCCGCGCAGACGATTGGACAGGCCCGTATCGCCTGCGCGGCCTGAGCTTCGCTCAATGCGAATGGCGAGGGTCGCCGCGCGTCTCGATCACTTTCAGGTAGAGCGTGGCGGGCTCGAGGCATCCGCCCGTCGACAGTTGTCCGACGAACTGACGATAGAGCTCTTGCCAGGGTGTCTGCGATGCCGGTACGGTGGGCGCCGGTTCCGACCGGCGCGCCGCTAGTTCCGCTTCGTCGACGAGCAACTCAATGCGCCGCGCGTTCAGATCGACCCGCACGCGATCGCCTGTGCGCATCAGCGCCAGGCCGCCGCCTGCGGCCGATTCGGGCGACATATTGAGAATCGACGGACTGGCCGACGTGCCGCTCTGCCGCCCGTCGCCCATGCAAGGCAGAGAGGTCACGCCGCGCTTCACGAGGGCCGCGGGGGGCGCCATGTTGACGACTTCGGCGCTGCCCGGGTAGCCGAGCGTGCCGCAGCCTCGCATGACGAGGATGCAATGCTCGTCGATTGCGAGCGAGGGGTCGTCGATGCGGGCCCGATAATCCTCGGGACCGTCGAAAACGACGGCGCGCGCCTCGAACGTGTTTTCGGCGCCGGGCTCGGCGAGATAAGTCTTGCGGAAGGCATCGCCCACCACCGACATCTTGATGATCGCGCTGTCGAAAAAATTGCCCGACAGCACGATGAAGCCCGCACCGTGCTTCAACGGGTCGGCGTGCGAACGAATGACGTCGCCGTCGGCATCGGGCGCCGCTTCGGCAATTTCGCCCACGGTGCGTCCCGACACGGTCATGCACTCGCCGTGCAGCAAGCCCGCTTGCGCGAGTTGGCGCAGCACGGCGGGCACCCCCCCGGCGCGATGGAAGCTTTCACCGAGGTATTCGCCGGCCGGCATGCAGTTGGCGAGCAGCGGGACGTCGGCGCCCAGCCGCTGCCAATCGTCGAGCGACAACTCGACGCCCATGTGGCGCGCGATGGCGATCAGGTGCGGCGGGCAGTTGGTCGATGCACCGAGCGCCGAGGCGACGACGATCGCGTTCTCGAATGCGGCCCGCGAAAGGATATGCGAGGGCCGAACGTCCTCGCGCACGAGTTCGACGATCCGCTTGCCCGTTGCGTACGCCATCTGCCCGCGCTCTCGATAAGCGGCCGGGATCGACGCGCAGCCCGGCAACGACATGCCGAGCGCTTCCGCCAGACTGTTCATCGACAGCGCCGTGCCCATCGTGTTGCAATGGCCGATCGAGGGCGAGCCGGCCGTCGTCAGCCGCATGAAGCCTTCGTAGTCGAGTTCGCCCGCGGCGAGCAGGTTGCGGGCATGCCAGATGACGGTGCCCGAACCCACGCGCTTGCCCTCGTACCAGCCGTCGAGCATGGGGCCGCCCGAGAGCACGATGGCCGGCATATCGACCGTTGCCGCGGCCATGAGCGCGGCGGGCGTCGTCTTGTCGCAGCCCGTGGTCAGCACGACGCCGTCGAGCGGATAGCCGTGCAGGATTTCCACGAGCCCCAGATAGGCGAGGTTGCGATCGAGCGCCGCCGTCGGCCGGCGGCTTTGCTCGGCCAGCGGGTGCATTGGGAACTCCATCGGAATCCCGCCCGCATCCCGAATGCCGGCTTTCGTGCGCGCGGCCAACTCGATGTGATGGCGATTGCAGGGCGCGAGATCGCTGCCCGTTTGCGCAATGCCGATGATCGGCCGGCCCGATTGCAGTTCCTCGCGCGTCAAACCGTAGTTCATGAAGCGTTCGACGTAGAGCGCGGTCATGTCGGCATGCGTCGGGTCGTCGAACCAATTTTGGCTACGCAGCCGGCGAGGGGGCGTCGATGACATAGGTCTTTCGTTCTCCTGATTGATGAATGCGCCGAGGCCGGACGGACGATCAGTGCTCGCGCACCAGCCCCCGAGTCAGCACGTTCTGCGGCAGACCGGGCACCGGCGAGCGGAACGCGAACAAACCGCCGGCCAGGGTTTCGCGTTCGCGTTTGGCTTCGCTCAGTCCCTTGAGCGCCGTCGTCACGTACGCCGTACGCAGATCGTCCCCACCGAATACGAGCTTCGTGATGTTCGAGCACGGAAAAGCGACGGTGTCGATCTGCGCGCCCTCGCTCGAGTAACGTTCGATACATCCGCCGCCGAAAAGTGCCACCCACAGGCACCCTTGCGCATCGACGGCCATGCCGTCGGGATGCGCGGTGCCTTGCACATTGATGAACGGCCGCTTGTTCGAGAGTACACCGCGCTCGTCGAGATCGGAGGCGTAAATCGTTCGGCCGAGCGTGTCCGTGTGATAGAGGGTGCGTCGATCGGGGCTCGTCGCCGGGCCGTTCGGGATGGTGATGCCGGCATCGCGTCGCTCGATCTCGCCGTTCTCGCCGACTCGGTAAAGCGCGCCGGTGGGCTGACACTCCACATCGTCCATCGAACAGAACCACAGATGGCCCTGCGGATCGACGAAGCCGTCGTTCAAGCGGTTCTCGGTTTGCTCACGCTCGACGTCTTTCAGTTTGTCGAACGCACCGGTGCCCGGATCGAACCGAAAAAGCCCCTTGCGCAGCCCGCACACGAACGTGTCGTCGGTAGCGGGCACGATGAAGCACGGCTCGCTGGGCGCCGGCCAAGTCATCGTCTCGCGCGTCCGGGTCGCGTAGCGGTGCACGTGCTTGCGCTTGATATCGACGAAATAAACGGCTTTATCGCTTTTGCTCCACACCGGTCCCTCGCCCAGTTCGGCACCCAGGGGCCAGATACATTCGGGTGAAATCATGAGGAAGCTCCATACCACCCCGCATCGACAAAGTATTCGCGCGCCGAGCATCGCGACCCATCGTCGGATGCGAGAAACAAGGCCATACGTGCGACATGCTCGGGGTCGACCCGCTCGGGCAGACATTGGTCGGCAATGAGCTTCGCCTCGCTATCGGGCGATTGCCACAGCTTCATCTGTCTCGGCGTACGCACGGCGCCCGGGATGATCGCGTTCACGCGGATGCCCGAGGGCCCCAGCTCCCTGGCGAGCGCGCGGGTGAGCCCTTCGATGCCGGCTTTGGCCGTCATGTAGATCGATAGGCTGGGTAGCGCGAGATGCCACGAAATCGAGCCGAGATTCAGAATCACTCCATTGCCCGCAGCCTTCATGCCGGAAGCCGCATGCTGGGCGCAAAAAAATTGGTGCCGCAAGTTGACGGCAATGCGCTCGTCCCAGTAGGCGGGGGTGATGGAGCCGAACGGATGCCGGTCGTCGTTCGCGGCGTTGTTGACGAGCACGTCGATTGTGCCGGCTTGCGCGTAAATCGCGGTGAAAGCGCGCTCGATAGCGTCCGTATCGCGCAAGTCGCAGCGCTGGAACACGGGTGGGTGCGGGCAGCCGCTCAGCCGCTCGGCCAGCGCGGCCGAGTCGGCCTCGGCGATATCGAGAAAGAAGACCCATGCGCCTTGCTCGGCGAACGCTTCGACGATCGCGGCGCCGATGCCGGTACCGCCTCCCGTGACGACGACGGTCTTGTCGACCAGGCTCGGATAAATGGCGTACGACATGCAAAATTCCACAGTTGAAGAAAATGCCGCCCATGCCGGGCAGAGTATTGCGCTGCAACAATCGGTGATTTCACGGTCACCGCCACGGTCACCGCCAGGCGGCTTAACGCCGGTTCGTGCGCGAGACGACGTCGATCCAGACCGCCAACACCAGGATCGCGCCTTTGGCGATCATTTGCCAGTAGGCATCGACATCGAGCATCGACATGCCGTTATCGAGACTCGCCATGACGAGCGCGCCGATCAGTGCGCCGTAGACGGTGCCCGACCCGCCGCGCATCGAGGTGCCGCCGATAAAGCAGGCCGCGATGGCGTCGAGTTCGCCCATGGTGCCCGCGGAGGGCGAGCCGGCCGCGAGCCGCGCCGTATTGACAATGCCCGCGAACGCGCACATGAGCCCCATTAAGGCAAAGATCGCGAGCTTCACGCGGTTCGTGTCGACGCCGGACAAGCGCGTCGCCTCCAAATTCGAGCCGACCGAATAAATGCGTCGACCGAACACCGTTTGGGTGGCGACCCAAGTGAAGATGCCGAGCAAGACGAGCACCAGCAGCACGGGAACCGGAATGCCGCCGTAGCTATTGAGGATTGCCACGAACGCCACGAGGATGACGCCGGCACCGACGATCTTCATGCCGTCCTGCCACAGCGGCGGCACGGGCAAGTCGTAGCGGCGCCGGTTGCTGCGCTGGCGCGCCGTCACGAAAGCGAGGACGGCGAACAGCAGCAGCGCGAGCGCGTCGCCGGCCAGGCGCGGCAGATAACCTTGCCCCAGGAAGACGATGCGGTCGGAAACGGGCGCGATCGTCGAGCCGCCCGTGATGCCGAGCAGCACGCCGCGATAAGCGAGCATGCCGCCGAGACCGACGATGAACGAGGGGACGCGCCGGTAGGTCGAGAGCCAGCCGTTGAAAAGCCCGGCCAGCACGCCGAGCGCGAGCACCATCGGAATGGTCGCTTCGATCGGCCAGCGGTGGTTCGCATCGAGAATGGCCGCGACGCCGCCGAGCAGGCCAAGCAGGGAGCCGACCGACAAATCGATCTCGCCGGCGATGATGACGAACACCATGCCGCACGCGAGCATGCCGCTGATCGCCATCTGCCGCAGCAGATTGGAAAGATTGCGAGGGGTCGCAAACGCGCCGTGGGTAAGCACGGTGAAAAAGAGCCAAATGAGCGCGACGGCCAAGAGTAGCGCGAGGATCTTGTAGCGGGCGAACCATTGGCGGATGCGGTCGGCGCCCGCCGTTGCCGCGCGCTCGCGGGCAGGGGCGGAAGAAATGTCCGGGGTCATACGGAAGCCGTTTCGTTGGGGTGAGCGGCCGCGGCGCGGTGCGCCGGTTCGATGGCGGCCTTGAGAATGGCCTCTTGCGTGAGGCCGTCGTTGACGAAATCGCCGCGCAACTCGCCCTCGCCTATGACGAGGACGCGATCGGCAAGGCCCAGCACCTCGGGCAACTCGGAGGACACGACGACGATTGCCATGCCCTGCTTGGCGAGCCCGAAGATGAGTTTATAGATCTCGAACTTGGCGCCGACGTCGACGCCGCGCGTCGGCTCGTCGAGAATCAGCACCTTCGGCTCGGTCAGCAGCACGCGCGTGAGGACCGCCTTTTGCTGATTGCCCCCCGACAGATGAGCGATGGGCAGCAGTGGATGCGCCGCGCGCACCGACAGTTGCTTCATCGCCTTGTGAATGGTGTCGAGTTCGGCGGCCGCATCGATCGAACCGCGTTTGACGAAGCGCTGCAGCACCGCCAACGTGATGTTTTGGCCGACGCCGAGATCGGGCACGATGCCGTGCGCCTTGCGGTCTTCGGGCGCCATGCCGATGCCGGCGCGAATCGCATCGCCGGGTGCGCGCACGCGAATCGTCTTGCCTTCCATGACGACGGTCGCCCGGCTCGTGCCCGGGTAGGCCCCGAAAATCGCCTGCATGAGCTCGGTGCGTCCCGAGCCGACGAGCCCCGCGACGCCGAGAATCTCGCCGCGGCGGACCTCGAAGGAAATATCGTCGACACGCTTGCGCCGCGGGTTGGTCACGTCGAAGCAGGTGACGTTGCGCGCTTGCAGCACGACTTCGCCGATTTCATGCGGTTCGCGCGGAAAGAGGTGGGTGATCTCGCGGCCCACCATGAGCGCAACGATGCGCGCGGGCGGCATCGCGGCGAGCGGCGCTGTTTCCACGTGCCGTCCGTCCCGAATGACGGTCACCGTATCGCAGACCGCTTGCACTTCGTCGAGCTTGTGCGAGATGTAGATGCAGGCCACGCCGCGCCGTTTGAGGTCGCGCACGATATCGAGCAGGATGCGCGTTTCGGTCGCCGTGAGCGAGGAAGAGGGCTCGTCCAGAATCAAAAGCCGCGCTTGCTTGTTCAGCGCCTTGGCGATCTCGATCAACTGCTGATGGCCGCCGCCGAAGTTCATCACCGGCTGCGCCACGTTGATGCCCTCGATCCCGAGCCCGCGCAAAAGCTCGTCGGCGCGCTGGTGCATGGCCGCATAGTTCATGCGCCCACCGGGTAGCGTGATCTCGTTGCCGAGGAAAATGTTCTCGGCCACCGAGAGCTCGGGTACGAGCATGAGCTCTTGATGAATGATGACAATGCCGGCTCGCTCGGTGTCGCGCACGCTCGATGCTTTGAGCGGGGCGCCGTCCCAGCGTATTTCGCCGTCCCAGGTGCCGTGCGGGTACACGCCCGAGACTATTTTCATCAGCGTCGATTTGCCGGCGCCGTTCTCGCCGCACAGGCCGACGCATTCGCCGGGCGACACCGACAAGTCGATGCCGTCGAGCGCCTTGACACCCGAGAACGTCTTGACGATGCCCTTGAGCGACAGCAACGGTTCTGCTTGCGCCATGCGTCTCGTTCCTTTATCCGCAAAGAATGCGCTAGTGCCCACGGCGCGCGGCCGGCCTCGGCTTCGAGGCCGGCCGCGCGCACCGGTGGGCTTTCGCTTTTATTGGCCCGAGAGCTGTGCTTGCGTGTAGAAGCCGTCCTTGACCACCACGTCGACGTTCTTCTTCGTCAGCAAGATCGGCTGCAGCAGCACCGTATCGACCTTCTTCTTGCCGTTGTCGTATTGCGCGTTGAACGCCGGCTTCTGACCCTTGGCCAGGTCCACGGCGAGCTTGGCGGCTTCCCCGGCGATCAGCTTGATCGGCTTATAGACGGTCATGGTCTGCGTGCCGGCCATGACGCGCTTGACGGCCGCGAGATCGGCATCCTGGCCCGAGATCGGTACCTTGCCCGCGAGCTTTTGCGCGGCCAACGCTTGAATCGCGCCGCCGGCCGTGCCGTCGTTCGAGGCGACGATCGCGTCGATCTTGTTGTTGTTGGCCGTCAGCGCGTCTTCGACGATGCGCAGCGCGGTGGCCGCGCTCCACTCCGGCACCCATTGTTGGCCTACGACTTTGATGTCGCCGCGATCGATGGCGGGCTGGAGCACTTTGAGCTGGCCTTCGCGCAGCATTTTGGCGTTGTTATCGGTCGGCGCACCGCCGAGCAGGAAGTAGTTGCCCTTCGGTTTTGCGTCGAAGACGCCCTTAGCTTGCAGTTCGCCGACCTTCTCGTTGTCGAACGAGATATAGGCATCGACGTCGGCGTCGAGAATCAGGCGGTCATACGAGATGACTTTGATGCCGGCCTTCTTGGCTTCCGCGACGACGTTGCCGAGCGTTTTGGAATTGAACGGAACGATGACGATGACGTCGACACCGCGCGAAATCAAATTTTCGATCTGCGAAATCTGGCGCTCTTCGCTGGCGTCGGCCGATTGCACGGAGACGGTTGCCCCGAGCTTTTGCGCCGCGGCAACGAAATAGTCGCGATCGCGCGACCAGCGTTCGACACGCAGATCGTCGATGCAAAAACCGATGACGGGATGATCCTTGCTCGCATGAGCGAGCGGCGCGGCCAACGTCATGCCGGCCAACACTGCGCCCGCGACGAGCGAGCCTAAAACGGAACGACGCTTTGCGAATGCCATGTCTCCACTCCTTTCTTGTCTATTGGTCGTCGCCTAGGCCGCTGTGACAGCCGATGATGCGGCCGGTGCGCGGGGGACGCGCGCGGCCGCAAGGCGTTTCATGCCGTGCCCGGCCCGCGTATCCTTGCGTTTGCGGTGGCCGGTCATCGGAGTAGGCCATGGTGCCAGCGGCGCCGGGCCGGCCACAATTGCGAAATTGCGCAGCGGCGCTAACGTTTCTTGCCGACGCGCGAGTCGGCGCCCGCACGCGGCGCATTCGCGCCTAGAATCGCTACAGCACTGAATCCACGCGACCACAATAGGAGAGGGACGCCATGCGCCTCGCCGCACCGGGGAAGCCCGCGCAGCAACTCATAGCGAGGCCGGGGCGATGACCAAGCCGGTCGCGCCGCAAAAGGCGCATCGCATCGCGCTGCTGTTCAACGCGAATAAGGTCTACGACCGCGAGATCATCGCGGGCGTCGGCCAATACCTGCTGTCCACGCGCGTGAGCTGGAATCTATTTCTCGAAGAGGATTTCCGTTGCCGCCTGGCCGGCATCGAGCGTTTCGACGGCGACGGCATCATTGCCGACTTCGACGACCCGGCCGTTTGCGAGGCGCTTGCCGATTGCCGGCTACCGGTCGTGGCAGTGGGTTCGTCGTTCGAAGATCCTGCGCACTATCCGGCCGGCGTCCCCTATATTGCGACGGACAACCTAAAGCTCGTTTCGCTTGCCTACACGCATTTGATCGGCGCCGGCTTGCGGCACTTCGCGCTCTACAGCCTGCCGCTCTCGAACGAGCACCGGTGGGCGCACCAGCGCGAGCTTGCCTTCGGCCGTCTGCGCGCGGCCGAGGGGCGCACGCGCGAACAAATCGATGCCGAAATTTATCGCGGGTTGTCCACCAGCGCGCCCACCTGGAATCAAGCGATTGAGCAGTTGACGCAGTGGCTCGACGCGCTGCCCAAGCCGGTCGGCATCATCGCCGTGACCGATGCACGGGCACGGCAACTGCTGCAGGCTTGTGTGATCGCCGGTATTCCGGTGCCCGAGGACGTCGCGATCATCGGCATCGATAACGATCCGCTCACGCGTACCCTCACGCGCATTCCGCTGTCGTCGGTCATTCAAGGCACTGAGGAGATGGGGCGCACCGCGGCCCACTTGCTGCACCAGATGCTGCACGGCGCGCGCTTTCCGGGTCGAACGATTCTCGTGCCGCCCGTGGGCATCAACGTGCTCGATTCGACGAAGCATCAGCCGCTCGCGAGCCCCTATGTGGCGCGCGCCCGGCACTTCATTCGACAATACGCGTGCCAAGGGATCCGCACCGAGCAAGTGGCCGATTATGTCGGCGTATCGCGCTCGTCGCTCGAAGAGTATTTTCGGCGCGAGCTGCAATGCACCGTGCATCAGGACATTCTTCGGCAAAAGCTCGATGCGGCGAAAGCGTTGTTGGTCAAGCGCGATATGTCGAGCGCCGATGTCGCGGTGCGCTGCGGCTTCAAATCGGTGCAGTATCTTCACGCTGTGTTTCGCCGCGAACTCGGCTGCACGCCGCGCGAATACCAAGAACGCGAGAAAGCGCGAGAGACCGCGTGAACGAGGCGGGTGCACCAACGCTTCTTGTTTTCAATCGAATTTCAAAATCCTTTTCTTATGATGAGTCCTGCAATCTTGTCGCATGAACCTTGGGGCACGCTACCTAGTGGCGAAGCCGTTCCTCTCTTCACGCTGCGCAACGCGCACGGCATGCGCGTGTCGATCAGCGAGCTCGGCGGCACGATCGTTTCTTGGCACGCGCCTGATCGCGCGGGGCGGCTCGGCGACATCATGCTCGGGCACGATACGCCCGGCGAATACTGGCAAGCGACGGCTTATATGGGCGCGCTGGTGGGCCGCTGGGCCAATCGCATCGCCGGCGGACGCTTTACGCTGGAGGGAATCGAGTACAGCGTCGATCGCAACGAAGGCGGCAATTTGCTGCACGGCGGCGCAGCCGGTTTCAATCGTGCGATCTGGCAAGCGCGCGAGGAGGACGGCACGCTGTTGATGACGCTGGATTCGGAAGAGGGCGATGCGGGTTTTCCGGGCAACGTGCACGTCGAGGTGCGCTATACGCTCGACGATGACGGCGAGCTGACGATCGACTATCGCGCGAGCACCGATGCACCGACGCCGCTCAATCTGACGAACCATGGCTATTTCAATCTGGCGGCGCAGGCGGGCGCGGACATCAAAGGGCATGTGCTATCGATCGATGCCGATGCATTCTTCGAAGTGGATTCGACGCTGATTCCGGTGAGGCAGGCGGCCGTCGCCGGCAACGCGTTCGATTTTCGCGAGGCGGCGCCGATCGGAGCCCGTCTCGAGTGGCCGCACGAGCAGCTTTCGCTCGCGCGCGGCTTCGATCATTGCTATATCTTGCGGGAACCGCAGGCGGTGAATGGCAACGGCAACGGCGGCGGCAACGGCGGCCAACGGCCCGTGCGTGAAGTGGCGCGCCTTTACGATCCGGCGAGCGGCCGCGTGATGACGGTATCGACCGATCAGCGCGGCTTGCAGTTCTACACGGGGAACTATCTCGACGGTGTGCGAGGACGCAACGGTACGACCTATGCACCACATGCCGGGCTTTGTCTCGAAGCCGGCGGATTTCCGAACCAAATCAACATGGCCGATCGCGAAGATGTGATTTCACGCCCCGATAAGCCGTATCGGCAGGTGACGAAGTATCGCGTTGGGGTGCTCGGCTGAGTAATCGAACAGAAGGCATTCACGGGGCCACTGCGTCTTGAGGTCCGGCGGTCGGCACCGCTGGCTCCATTCGGGCATCACTTGCCCGCGCGACTTGACGGTATCCGCACGTATGGCTGGCAATGGTTCGCTCATCGGGCCAATCTCGGCCCCGACGGTGTGTTGCGTGTTGCAAGCCGCGCAATTGGGATGAGCCGAGCGACCGACGCAATTAACGCGTCGTTGACGCCCGCAATCGCGGCTGCCGCGCCGCCCGACGTCATTCGATCGCCACGGAAGGGTCAAGACACGCGCATATACCGACATACCTCGTGATCGGCGCGAATTCCCGGATGCGCGCGCGTCGCTTGCCAGAGCGGGGACGTACCAATGCTGCCGTGCTGCCCGTAGTGGCCGCGCGCCAGGGCGTGCCGATGCGCCTCGGCACTCGTCCAACGGGCGAAGTTCAGTACCGTAGCTTCATCGTGAGTGGCGAAGAAATTCGCCGAGATCAAGCCGTCGGGCGGCTCCGCATCGCCGTTCAGCGCGCGCAGCACCTGATCGATCCAGCTCGTTTGTATGATCGGGTCGGGCCTTTCCAGCGGCTGGCGCACGAGTACGAGGCACTCGCCGGGCCCGCTGCGCCCCGAGGTCCACGCGCCAGCGGGAACGGCCACGTCGACCCATTCCGGCGTGGCCTCACCCCGCAACGGCTCGATGGCATGAGCGATGGCCCCGACGACGGTGCTTTCCGCCGCCTCGAAGCGGTTCACGCGCCAAGCGGCGACGAACAGCAGGGCGTGGTTATCGACGTCGCGAAAGACATCGGCGAGCGTGCCCGTCGGCACCGTGCGCGCGCGCTCGATCAGCGGCGCCATGGCGCGCTCGACGGCATCGCTCGACATGAAGCGCACACGGCCCGCGGCCAACAGACGGATGTCGGGGTCGGTGCAGCAAAAGCGATTGGACATGTCACTTTCCTCCTCTGTATTGCTGCCGGCGCGTTGAACCGCTTAGCTCCGCCTACACCTACTAGACGAGCGTGCGCGCGCCGCTATTCCCGTCGATGTCTCGATGGACCCATGCGGCGCCTTCGAAGTTCGTCGCGCATGAGACTAAGTTAGCTCGTCTTCGCTTCCCGTGCAGGATCGCCGCGCGGCGCGTGCGGTCATTTGACAACCCCCCGACGCTCGCGTACATTGCGCGCACGCGTCGGGAGAGCGTGTCCGCAGCCGGGTTTTAGCCCGCAAGCGGCGCCGCCGAAGGGGCACACCCATAAACTCTCAGGCAAAAGGACCGACCGCGTCGAAATGCCGCTTTTTATTCGGCTTTTCGCACTCTGGAGAGTGGCGGCTGGTTACCGCTGCGCAGCGTCTAAGAGATGGAAGACGCCCGCGCGCGAGCCGATCGCCCACCGAAGGGGCGCGCGCAACGCCCGGCAACGCACGTCGTTTCCGGCAGCGCAATCTCTCAGGTACCGAGGACAGAGGGGGCATGCATCGCATTCGCCGGGGGCACACCCGCCTCGCGCGCGTATCGGTCCGCATGGCCCTTTTTGTTTTCGCGAAACCTTTGCGCGCTGAGGCCCCGATGACCGAACTGAAACACACCCCGCTCAATGCCGTTCACCGTGCCCTCAATGCGCGCATGGTCGATTTCGGCGGCTGGGACATGCCCGTCAATTACGGCTCGCAAATCGACGAACACCATGCCGTGCGCACCGATGCGGGCATGTTCGATGTGTCGCACATGTGTGTCGTCGATTTCGCCGGCGCCCGCGCCCGTGCCTTTTTCGAATACGCGATCGCCAATAACGTCGCCAAACTGAAAACGTCCGGTCGTGCACTGTATTCGTGCATGCTGAACGAGCGCGGCGGTGTCATCGACGATCTCATCGTCTACTTTTTTGCCGAGGAAAGCTTTCGCGTGGTCGTCAACGCGGGCACGGCCGAGAAAGACATTGCCTGGTTCAACCGTTTGAACGCGCAGCACGACTTCGATCTGGTCGTCTCGCCGCGCCGCGACTTGGCGATCATTGCCGTTCAGGGCCCGAACGCGCGCACGAAGGTCTGGAACGTGCTGCCATCGGCGCGCGAGGCGACGGAGCCGCTCAAGCCGTTCCACGCGGCGCGCGTCACCGTCGCGCCGTATGGTGAACTGACGATTGCACGCACAGGCTACACCGGCGAAGACGGCTTCGAGATCATCGTGCCCCGCGCGCAAGCCGTGGCGCTTTGGCAAGCACTCCAAGCGGCCGGCGTGCGTCCTTGCGGGCTCGGCGCGCGCGACACGTTGCGGCTTGAAGCCGGCATGAACCTGTACGGCCAGGACATGGATGAAGACGTCTCTCCGCTCGATGCGGGTCTCGCCTGGACCGTCGATCTCGCCGCCCCGCGTGAGTTCGTAGGCCGGGCCGCGCTCGAGCGCAACGGCGCACAACGGGACTGGGTCGGTCTTATTTTGCAAAAGGAAAACGGCAAGGCCGGCGGCGTGCTGCGCGCGCATCAGAAAGTGCTGACCCCGCTTGGGGAAGGCGAAATCACGAGCGGCACGTTTTCGCCGTCGATGCAGGAATCGATCGCGCTCGCGCGCGTGCCCAAGGGCGTGCGCCCCGGCGACGTCGTGCAGGTGCAAATCCGGGACAAAGCACTGTCCGCAAGCGTGGTAAAACTGCCGTTCGTGCGCAACGGCAAGGTGCTCGCCGCGTGAGCGCGGCGTTGCGCGCGCGTTTCGGTTTTTAACGCTTTCCCATTCAACGCATTTCCTATTTCACCAGGAGCAACAAATGAGCAACGTCCCGGCCGATCTGAAATACACCGAGGAACACGAGTGGATCAGAACCGAAGCCGACGGCACGCTGGCGGTGGGCATCACCGACCACGCGCAGGAGACGCTCGGCGACATCGTCTTCCTCGAACTGCCGGCAGTGGGCAAGTCGGTCGCCGCGGGTGACGCCGTGGGCGTCGTCGAATCGGTCAAGGCCGCCTCGGACATCTACTCGCCTGTCTCGGGCGAGATCGTTGCCGTCAACGAGTCGCTGGCCGACACGCCCGACGCCGTCAACCAGGACGCCTACGCGAGCTGGCTGTTCAAGGTGAAGCTCTCGGCCGGCGCATCGATCGATAAGCTGCTCGACGCCGACGGCTACGAAAAGCTCGTAGGCTGACTTTCTCTTTTTTCTTCGTTTATTGCCGCGCGGCGCGTTTCCTGCGCTTGATGCCGAAACGGCCGCGCACCATCCTGCCCGAATCATGAAGCTCGAACACCCGGATCGTCTGATGAACCGCACCCCTCTCTCGCTTGCCGCGCTCGAAGTGCATGACGCCTTCGCCGAGCGGCACATCGGCCCGGACGCCGCGGACCAGCACACAATGCTGGAAGCGCTCGGGTTCGCGTCGCGTGCCGCGCTGATCGACGCGGTCATCCCGCGTGCGATTCGTCGCACCGAGCCGCTGCCGCTCGGGGCGTTCGCCGAGCCGCGCAGCGAGGCCGAGGCACTCGCCGTGCTGCGCACACTCGCGGACAAGAACGAGGTGTTCCGCTCCTATATCGGGCAGGGCTACTACAACACGCATACCCCGGCCGTCATCCTGCGCAACGTGCTCGAGAATCCGGCGTGGTACACGGCCTACACGCCCTACCAGCCCGAAATCTCACAGGGGCGGCTCGAGGCGCTGCTGAACTTTCAGCAGATGATCGGCGATTTGACCGGGCTCGAGATCGCGAACGCGTCGCTGCTCGACGAAGCGACGGCCGCGGCCGAGGCGATGACGCTCCTGCAGCGCGCCGGCAAAGCGAAGTCGAATATTTTCTACGTGGCCGACGATGTGCTGCCGCAGACGATCGAAGTCGTGCGCACGCGTGCGCAGCCGATCGGCATCGAGGTCCAAGTCGGTCCCGTCCATGCGGCCGCGACGTCGAATGCGTTCGGCGTGTTGCTTCAATATCCGGGCGCGGGCGGCGACGTGCGCGATTACCGCGCGATAACCGAAGCCGTGCATGCGGCGGGCGGCCATGTCGTGGTCGCGGCCGATCTGCTCGCGCTGACCCTGCTTCAGCCGCCGGGCGAGTGGGGTGCCGATGTCGCCGTGGGCACGTCGCAGCGTTTCGGCGTGCCCGTGGGCTTCGGCGGGCCGCACGCCGCGTATATGGCTGTGCGCGATGCGTTCAAGCGTCAGATGCCGGGCCGGCTCGTCGGCGTGACCGTCGATGCGCAGGGCAAGAGCGCGCTGCGCCTCGCACTGCAAACGCGCGAGCAGCATATCCGCCGCGAGAAGGCGACCTCGAACGTTTGCACGGCACAGGCCCTGCTCGCGATCATGGCCAGCATGTATGCCGTCTATCACGGGCCGCAAGGGCTCAAGACGATCGCGCTGCGCGTGCATCGCATCGCCGCGCTGCTGGCGGCTGGCGTGAAGCAACTCGGATACGCGGTGGCCAACGACACGTTTTTCGACACGGTGACGATCGAAACAGGGGTGCGCACGGCGGCCGTGCACGATGCCGCCAAGCGCATGCGCATCAATCTACGCCGCGTGAGCGACACGCGCGTCGGGGTCTCCATCGACGAGACCACCAAGCGCGCCGATCTGGCCGATCTACTGTCCGTATTTGCCCATGCGGCGGGCGCCATCGACGTCCCGCATGTCGACGTGCTCGACGCGACGCTTGCGCGCGCCGAAGAGGGCGGCGACGGTGAATCGGCCGCGCTGCCGCGCGCGCTGGTCCGCACGAGCCCCTATCTCACGCACCACGTCTTCAATCGCCATCATTCGGAGACGGAAATGCTGCGCTACTTGCGCGGCCTCGCCGATAAGGATCTCGCGCTCGATCGCTCGATGATTCCGCTCGGCTCGTGCACGATGAAGCTGAACGCCACCTCGGAAATGCTGCCCGTCACATGGCCCGAGTTTTCGCAGATCCATCCGTTCGCACCGGCCGAGCAGACGGTCGGCTACCGCGAGATGATCGATCAGTTGGAGAGCATGCTCGTTGCGGCGACGGGTTATGCCGCCGTGTCGCTGCAGCCCAATGCCGGCTCGCAAGGCGAATACGCGGGACTTCTGATCATTCATGCTTATCACGCCTCGCGCGGCGAAGGCCAGCGCGATGTGTGCCTGATTCCTGCCTCGGCGCACGGTACGAACCCGGCGTCAGCGCATATGGCCGGGATGAAGGTTGTCGTCGTTGCCTGCGACGAGCAAGGCAATGTCGACCTCGACGACCTCAAGAAGAAGGCCGCCGAACATGCGGCCCAACTCGCGGCGATCATGATTACGTACCCGTCCACGCACGGCGTGTTCGAGCAGAATGTGCGCGAGATTTGCGAGATCGTGCATGCGCACGGCGGCCAAGTGTATGTCGACGGCGCCAACATGAATGCGATGGTCGGGCTCACGGCGCCGGGGCAGTTCGGCGGCGACGTTTCGCACCTGAACCTGCATAAGACGTTCTGTATTCCGCACGGCGGCGGCGGCCCGGGCGTCGGTCCTGTGGCGGTCGGGGCGCATCTCGCGCAGTTCCTGCCGAACCAGACGTCGTCGGGCTATCGCCGCGCGGAAAGCGGCATTGGCGCCGTATCGGCGGCGCCCTACGGTTCGGCATCGATTTTGCCGATCTCGTGGATGTATATCGCGATGATGGGGGCGACGAATCTGACGGCGGCGACCGAAGTGGCGATTCTCAACGCGAACTACGTCGCCAAGCGTCTGGCGCCGCACTACCCGGTGCTGTATTCGGGGCCGGGTGGGCTGGTCGCGCACGAGTGTATCCTCGATTTACGGCCGATCAAAGATGCGAGCGGGATCACGGTCGACGATGTCGCGAAGCGCCTCGCCGATTACGGCTTCCACGCGCCGACGATGAGCTTCCCCGTGCCGGGCACGTTGATGGTCGAGCCGACCGAATCCGAATCGAAGGAGGAACTCGATCGATTCATCGAGGCCATGATCGCGATTCGCGAGGAAATCCGCGCGGTCGAGGAAGGCCGCGCCGATCGCGAGGACAACCCGCTCAAGCACGCGCCGCATACGGCAGCCGTCGTGACAGCGAACGAGTGGCCCCATGCATACACGCGCGAGGCGGCGGCCTACCCGCTGCCCTCGCTTGCGGCGCGCAAGTACTGGCCGCCCGTCGGCCGCGCAGACAACGCTTACGGCGACCGGAACCTGTTCTGCTCCTGCGTACCCGTTGCCGATTACGCGTAACGGCCACGGTTAGCGATGTCGAGCATCACGCGCGTCGTGGGCTAAGCCTTGCATTCAACGGTGTGCGTGCGTCGTTC
>Ga0068855_100003754_pt1 | contig 18559 bp, 20 predicted proteins | sample KBSCornC52_FD_66592 | JGI IMG/M metagenome (GOLD analysis project Ga0068855, IMG submission 66592) | Corn rhizosphere microbial communities from Kellogg Biological Station, Michigan, USA - KBS Corn C5-2 | ecosystem: Host-associated > Plants > Roots > Rhizosphere > Soil ...
GGACTGGAAAAGCCTGCCATCTATCCGCCGCCGGCCGCCTTCGGGATCGTCTGGACGATCCTCTACCTCCTCATGGGCCTTGCCGCGGCGATGATCGGATCGGCCCGCGGCGCGCGCGGGCGCGGGCTGGCACTGGCGGTGTTCTTCGTCCAGCTGGCGGTCAACCTGGCCTGGACCCCCGTGTTCTTCGGCCTTCACCAGATCACCGGCGGCCTCGCCGTCATCGCCGCGCTGGATCTGCTGGTGCTGCTTGCCGTGGCAATGTTCTGGCGCGTCCGCCCGCTGGCCGCGCTGCTGCTACTGCCCTATCTGGCCTGGGTGCTGTTCGCCACGGTGCTCAACTGGCAGTTCCTCCAGCTCAACCCGGATGCCGACGGCATGCCCACGGCCAACGCGGTGACCCGGGTCCAGTTCTGATCTTGCGCAGCCCCCATGCAGGGACCATGTAGGCCCCATGCAGAGCGACAATCCCCTCTTCGCCGACTTCGCCAAGCTGATGAACAGCGCGGCGGGCACTTTTGCCGGCATGGGCCGCGAGGCCCGCGACGCGGCGCGCGAACGCTTCAAGGAAGCCTTCGGCGGGTTCGACTTCGTGACGCGCGAGGAATTCGACGCGGTCAAGGACATGGCCGCCAAGGCCCGCGAGGAAGTGGAAGACCTGAAGGCGCGGCTGGCCAAGCTCGAAGCCAAGGGCTGATGCCCGACGCGTTCCTGGTGCTTCTGTCGCTAATCTTTTTTGGACTGACCGGCTACGGCATCGCAACGGGAACAATGCCGATGCAGTATGTCGATATTGATCGCGCGAAGTCGCCAGTGTGGTTCTGGCTGGCTGCGATCAGCGGCGTGGGTGCAGGGGTTCTCTCTGCCTTGATGGCATTCAAGATCTAGGCGTCCCGAACAACGCTGAAACGAAAAAGGACGGACCTTGCGGGCCGCCCCCTTTCACTTGATTAACGTCCCGGAGTTTATGCCGGCAGCAGATGCCGCTCCGTGGCAATCCGGTGGATCGCCTTCTGCAACTTCTCGAAGGCGCGCACCTCGATCTGGCGGACGCGTTCGCGGCTGACGTTGTAGACCTGGCTCAGTTCCTCCAGCGTCTTGGGGTCCTCGGCCAGGCGGCGGTCGGTGAGGATCTGGCGTTCGCGGTCGTTCAGCGAACCCATCGCCTCATTCAGCAGGTCGCGGCGGTAGCGCGCTTCCTCGGCGTCGGCCACGGTCTCGTCCTGCAAGGGGCGATCGTCGGCGAGCAGGTCCTGCCACTGGCTTTCCGAATCGTCGCGCATGGAGACGTTGAGCGAGGCATCGCCGCCCATCATCATGCGCCGGTTCATGTTGATCACTTCCTGCTCGGACACGCCGAGATCGGTCGCGATCTTCCTCAGGTCCTCGGGCTTGAGATCGGCGTCCTCGTAGGCATCGAGGTTCTTCTTCATCCGGCGCAGGTTGAAGAACAGCTTCTTCTGCGCCGCCGTGGTGCCCATCTTGACGAGGCTCCACGAGCGCAGGATGAATTCCTGGATCGAGGCCTTGATCCACCACATCGCATAGGTGGCGAGGCGGAATCCGCGATCGGGCTCGAACTTCTTGACGCCCTGCATCAGGCCGATGTTGCCTTCGCTGATCAGCTCGCTCACCGGCAGGCCGTAGCCGCGGTAGCCCATGGCGATCTTGGCGACGAGCCGCAGGTGGCTGGTCACCAGTTGCGCGGCGGCATCGGTGTCCCCATGTTCGGAGAACCGCTTGGCCAGCATGTATTCCTGTTCCGCGGTCAGGACCGGGAACTTGCGGATCTCCGACAGGTAGCGGTTGAGGCTGGCCTCGCCGCCCAGTGCCGGGACCACCGGAAGATTGCGTTGCTTGTTCACCTTACCAACCCGTCCTTTCCGTGTCGGCCGGAGATGGCGACCCTAGCAGGCATCGCGCGTTCCGGCCACCTTTCGGGGTTATCGAAAAACTCATCACTGTGATCGGTTACTGCCCAGTTCGCCCAGCAGTTCCCGCATGTCCGCCGGGACCGGGCTCTCGAACCGGAGGGCCGTGCCGCTAATCGGATGGATGAAGCCCAGCACCGCGGCGTGGAGCGCCTGGCGGTGAAATCCGAGCCTTGCGAGAAGCGGGCGGAGCCGCGCGGGAGTTCGTCCATAGCCAGGATCCCCCAATAGCGCATGGCCGATTGATGCAAGGTGAACGCGCACCTGGTGGGTTCGCCCGGTTTCTAGGCGGCATTCGACCAGGGCGGCATCGCCAAGCGGTTCGAGAACCCGGTAATGGGTCGCCGCATGCTTGCCGCGATTGTCGCCCACCAGCGCCATCTTCTTCCGGTTGGCGTCCGACCGGCCGATGTTCCCGCGCACCGTGCCGGCGAGCGGCGCCGGCACGCCGGCGGTGATCGCCAGATAGGCGCGCTCGATCGAATGGTCGGCGAACTGGCGCGCCAGCCCCTCGTGCGCGGCGTCGCTCTTGGCGACCACGAGGAGCCCCGAGGTTTCCTTGTCGATCCGGTGGACGATCCCCGGGCGGGCGACTCCGCCGATGCCGGACAGCTGGCCTCCACCGTTCTGGGCACAGTGATGCAGCAGGGCGTTGACCAGCGTGCCATCGAGGTTCCCCGCCGCCGGGTGGACCACCAGCCCGGCCGGCTTGTCCACCACGACCAGGTGCTCGTCCTCGAACACGATGTTGAGGGGGATGTCCTGTGCCGCCGCCTCGGCCGGGGCAGCTTCGGGCACCGCGATGGCGAAACGGGTGCCGGCTTCGGGCTTCAGCGAAGCCTGCGCCACGACCTTGCCCGCCAGCGAAACCCGCCCCTCGCCGAGCAGGGCCTTGACCCGCTCGCGGCTGAGGCCCGTGGCGTCGGCCAGCGCCCGGTCGAGCCGCAGCCCGCCGGTGGCGATGACGCCGTCAAGAATGCTGTCGGTTCCCCCCATTATGCCGCCGATATGGGGTGGGTTTCAGGGCGCGCAAGTGGCCCGCAAGCCACACCTGGTGGCTTATGCTGGCCGTGCCAACGCGCTAGACTGCGGCCGATGCCCCGCCTTTCCCCTTCCGCCCACACCGCGATGCTTGCCGCCGCCAGCGCCGCCCATCCGCGCGAGGCCTGCGGCATCCTCCTTGGCGCCGGCGATCGCATCCACACCGCCACCACCGCCCGCAACGTCCACCCCGAGCCCTTGCGCCATTTCGAGATCGATCCCCCCGCCCTGATCGCCGCGCACCGGGCCGCGCGGGGGAACGGGCCGCAGGTGCTGGGCTACTGGCATTCCCATCCCAACGGTCTGGCGCGCCCGTCCGACACCGACCGCGCCATGGCTTCGGGCGATGGGCGGATCTGGGCAATCGTCGCAAATGGAGCGATCAGTCTGTGGGTTGACGCGCCGAACGGTTTCGCGGCGCTTTCCTACGAGGAAGAGGGCGGTTAAGGCGAGGCGGGACAGGGCGGGGATTCACCACCGGCAGCGGGGCGGAAATCTGCTCATGGACCGTGTCAACTTCGTCAACTTCAGCAGGGCCCCGATACAGATGAACGATCCCGCGCTCGATCTGGCCGCCCTGCTGTGTTCGCGGCTGTGCCACGACATGCTCAGCCCCGTCGGCGCCCTCTCCAACGGCCTCGAACTCCTGGCCGACGAGAAGGATGCCGACATGCGCGGCCGCATCGTCGATCTGCTGGAGCAGAGCGCCAAGACTTCGGCCGACAAGCTGCGCTTCTTCCGCCTGGCCTTCGGCGCGGCCGGGGGCTTTGGCGACATGGTTCCGGTGGGCGAGGCGCGCGACGTGGTCGATGCCCTGGTCGGCAACAACGGCCGGATCGAGGCGCGCTGGGCGCTCGATGGCGCGGCCCTGCCCAAGCCGGCGATCAAGACCCTGCTCAACTTCGCCCTGATCGGGATCGAGGCGCTGGTGCGCGGCGGCACGCTCGATCTGGGCGCGGAACTGCGCAAGGTGGAAGGCGCCGAGGGCGGGGAGGTGGAGATCGTGGTGCGTGCCTCCGGCCCGCGGCTGGCCTTCGATCCGCTGGTCGGCAAGGCGCTTCAGGGCACGCTCGCCCCGGCCGACCTTTCCAGCAAGACGGCGCCCGCCGCCATGCTGCGCCAGCTGGCTGACCGGCTGGGCGGCGAGGTCCAGTCGATCCTCACCGAAGAGGCGCTGGTCATGGGCGCGGTCATCCCGGCGGGGCGCGGGTAGGGGCGCGCGGGGCCGTGGACCTCCGGCGCTGGCTCGTCCACCGCGAGGTTCCCTCGCCCAACCACAACGTGCGCAAGCTGCCCGTCTCCATGGTGGTGCTGCACTATACCGGGATGCGCACCGCCGCCGAGGCGCTGGAGCGGATGTGCAACCCGGCCGCCGAAGTCTCCGCCCACTACATGATCGACACCGATGGCACGGTGATCCAGCTGGTCGATGAGGAGCGCCGTGCCTGGCACGCCGGCAAATCCTACTGGCGCGGGGTGACCGACGTGAACTCGGCCAGCGTGGGGATCGAACTGGTCAATCCCGGCCACGAATTCGGCTATCGCCCGTTCCCGGAAGAGCAGATGGAGGCCCTGCTGCCCCTGCTGGCCGACATCGTCCGGCGCCACGACGTGCCGCGCGCCAACGTGGTCGGCCATTCCGACGTGGCTCCGGCGCGCAAGCTCGATCCGGGCGAGCTGTTCGCCTGGGACATGCTGGCCCGCCACCATCTGGCCCTGCCGGTGCCGCCGGTGCGGATGCGGCTGGTCTATGACAACCCGGGCGCGTTCTACCTCGCGCTCGAACGCTTCGGCTATGACATCGCCGACGGCCGCGCCGCCGTCCGCGCCTTCCAGCGCCGCTTCCGCCCCAAGCGCATCGATGGCGAGATCGACGGCGAATGCGGCGCCCTGCTGTTCGAGCTGCTGCTGGAGCGCGATCTGGGGCGGACGCGATAAGGACGCAAGCGCGAGGGCGCGCGCGGAGGCGCGGAGAAGAAGACGGGTTCGCGCAAAGGCGCAAAGGCGCGAAGATCTGGTGCGGGTTTTGGTGGACCGCGCAGGGCCCAACCGGATGGCCGTGCCTGGCGCGATGAACAAGGCGGCTTCGCCGCAACTCTTTTTCTTTGCGCCTTCGCGCCTTTCACGCGAACCTATTCTTCTTCCCGTCCCGGGCCACCCCTGCTAAGGCGCCGCTGCGCCAGGGGGCTGGGCAGCCGCGTCCTTCGACAAGCTCAGGATGAGTGGGTCGAGGGCCGAGGAAAGTCCGGGCTCCACGAAACGAGGGTGGCGGGTAACGCCCGCCGGGTCAGGTTGAACCTTCGGGGGCAACCGGGCTTAGGGAAAGTGCCACAGAGAGCAGACCGCCTGCTTGCAGGTAAGGGTGAAAGGGTGCGGCAAGAGCGCACCGGGGCCCTGGCAACAGGGCTCGCATGGCAAACCCCACCCGGAGCAAGACCGAATAGGGGCGGGGCGCCCCGCAAGGGGCAGGCGGGTTTCGCGCCCTTGTCTCACGACAGCGCCCGCCCGGGTTGGTCGCTTGAGCGTCGCAGCAATGCGCCGCCTAGAGGAATGGCTGCCCCCGCCGATACGGTGCCTTGTGGCATACCGTCGGCGGGACAGAACCCGGCTTACAGGCTCCCTGGCGCTTCAGCGTAGCCTTCCGGCAGCCGCACCGGCAGGCGCAGGAACCGGCTGCCGTCGGCCTCGGCCGGGGGGAACCGGCCGGCGCGGACGTTGACCTGGATCGAGGGCAGCAGCAGGCGCGGCGCGGCGAGCGTGGCGTCGCGGGCCTGGCGCATCGCGACGAAGGCGTCCTCGCTCACCCCGTCGGCCACCTGGACCGAGCGGTCGCGCTGGTCGGCGACGGTGCATTCCCAGGCAAAGTGGTCGCGCCCGGGGGCCTTGTAGTCATGGCACATGAACAGGCGGGTGGTGCGCGGGAGATCGAGCAGGCGGCGGATCGAGCGGTAGAGCACGCGCGCGTCGCCGCCCGGGAAGTCGGCGCGGGCCGTGCCGTAATCCGGCATGAACACGGTGTCGCCGACGAAGACCGCATCGGCCACCTTGTAGCTGACATCGGCCGGGGTGTGGCCGGGCGTGGCGATGACTTCCCATTCCAGCTCACCCACCCGGAACCGCTCGCCATCGGCGAACAGCCGGTCGAAATCGCCGGCGCCGGGCTTGAGATCGGCAATGCCGAACACCGGGCGGAACACGGCCTGAACCTCGCCGATCCTGTCGCCGATGCCCACCAGTGCCCCGGTGCGGGCCTTGATCCACGGGGCGGCGGTCAGGTGATCGGCATGGGCGTGGGTTTCCAGCACCAGGGCGATCCGCCACCCGCCCGCCTCGGCGGCGGCGAGGATGGCCCCGGCCGAGGCGGTCGAGACCTTGCCCGAGGCCGGGTCGAAATCGAGCACCGGATCGATCACCACGGCCTCATGGGTGGCGGGATCGCCGACGAGGTAGCTCACGGTGAAGGTGGCCTCGTCGAAGAAGGGCTGGATGTGCGGGGGCAAGGTCGTGGTCATGGTGTTCCTCCAATGACTTGACTTTATATGCGTAATATCTAATTTAGCAACATCGAAAGCAACCACCTGCTCGGAACAGTCTATCATGCCCAAGCTCATTTCGCCCCAGGAAGCCCAGCGCCGGATCGCCGCCGGCGCCGTGCTGATCGACATTCGCCGCCCGGACGAGCACGCCCGGGCCCATATCCCCTGCGCCCGCAACGTGCCGCTCGGCCAGCCTGGCCGGATCGAGCACGCGGGCGAGGTGATCTTCCACTGCAAATCCGGCATGCGCACCGCCGCCCATGCCGAGGCCCTGGCGCAAAGCACCGATGCCGAGGTCTACCTGCTGGAGGGCGGGCTCGATGCCTGGCGGGCGGCTGGGCTCGATTGCCGGGAAAACCGCAAGGCGCCGCTGGAGGTGATGCGCCAGGTCCAGATCGTCGCCGGCGCGCTGATCCTGCTGGGGGTGATCGCCGGGTTCGTGCTTGGCCCGGCCGGCTTTGCCCTGTCGGCCTTCGTCGGCGCCGGGTTGCTGGTGGCCGGGTTGACCGGCTGGTGCGGGATGGCGCGGCTGCTCGCGATCATGCCGTGGAACCGCCGGCCGGCGCGGGGCTGAGCGGCGATGGACCCGCACCTGCTGGCCTCCGGCCTCGGCGCCGGGGCGGTGATCGGCCTGATCCTGGGCCTGGTCGGCGGGGGCGGGTCGATCGTGGCCGTGCCGCTGCTGGTCTATGTGGTCGGCCTGGCATCGCCCCATGCGGCGATCGGCACGGCGGCCGTGGCCGTGGCGCTCAATGCCCTGGCGGGCCTGGCCGGCCATGCGCGGGCGGGCACGGTCAAGTGGCCCTGCGCGATCACCTTCTCGCTGGCCGGCGTGGCCGGGGCCAGCCTCGGGGCCGAGGCGGGCAAGGCCATGGACGGGCAGCGCCTGCTCGCCCTGTTCGGGGCGCTGATGATAGTGGTCGGCCTGTCGATGCTGCGCCCGCGCCGTTCGCCGGAAAACCCCGACGTGCGCCTGACCCGCACCAGCGCTGGCAGCCTGCTCCCGCGGCTGCTTCCGGCCGGCTTCGCGGTCGGCCTGCTGGCCGGGTTCTTCGGCATCGGCGGCGGCTTCCTGATCGTACCGGCGCTGATCATGGCCACGGGCATGCCGCTGCGCACGGCCGTGGGCACCTCACTGGTGGCAGTCTCCGCCCTCGGCCTCACCACGGCCTCGTCCTACGCGCTGTCCGGCTACGTCGAATGGCGGCTGGTCGGCCTGCTGGTCGTGGGCGGCCTTGGCGGAGCCGGCGCCGGCATTGCGCTTGGCCACCGCCTCGCGGGAGCCAAGCGCGCCATGGAGATCGGCTTTGCCGGGCTGGTCGTGGCGGTCGGAGCCTATGTCGTCCTGCGTGGCCTTGGCTGAGCCTCAGCTGCGCCCGACGCTGGTATAGGCAAAGCCCTTCGCCCGCACCTCGTCCGGCCGGTAGACGTTGCGCAGATCGACCAGCACCGGCGCCCGGGCGAGGGCCTTGACCCGATCGAGGTCGAGCGCGCGGAAGGCATCCCATTCGGTGACGAGGGCGATCGCGTCGGCCCCGGTGATCGCCTCGTAGGCGCTTTGCGCCATCTGCACACCCGGCATCAGCGGGGCGGCCATTTCCATGCCTTCCGGATCGTAGGCGACCACGTCGACGCCCGCGTCCTGCAAGGTCCGGGCGATGGCGATGGCCGGCGCGTCGCGCATGTCGTCGGTGTTGGGCTTGAAGGTCAGGCCGAGCAGCGCCACCCGCTTGCCGCGAGCCTGGTCGGCCCCGCCCAGCGCTTCCACCACCTTGCGGCCCATCGCCCGCTTGCGGGTCTCGTTGACCTTGGCGACCGCCTCGACGATCCGCACCGGGCTGTCATAGTCCTCGGCGGTCTTGAGCAGGGCCAGGGTGTCCTTGGGGAAGCACGATCCGCCATAACCGGGTCCGGCGTGGAGGAACTTGGAGCCGATGCGGTTGTCCAGCCCGATTCCGCGAGCCACGTCCTGCACATCGCCGCCCACCTTCTCGCACAGGTCGGCGATCTCGTTGATGAAGGTGATCTTGGTCGCGAGGAAGGCGTTGGCGGCGTACTTGATCAGTTCGGACGAACGCCGGCTGGTGAACAGCAGCGGCGCCTGGTTGAGGAACAGCGGGCGATAGACCTCCTGCATGACATGGCGGCCGAACTCGTCCTCGGCGCCGATCACGATCCGGTCGGGCCGCTTGAAATCGCCGATCGCGGCGCCTTCGCGCAGGAATTCGGGGTTGGACACGACCGCGATCTGGTGCGGCAGGTTCGCCGCGCCGATGATCCGTTCCACCTCGTCGCCGGTGCCCACCGGCACGGTCGACTTGGTGACCACCACCGCCGGGTTCTTCAGGTTCTCGCCGATCTCCTGCGCCACGGCATAGACGTAGGACAGGTCGGCATGGCCGTCGCCGCGCCGGCTGGGCGTGCCCACGGCGATGAAGATCGCCTGGGCCCCATCGATCCCCGCGGCCAGCGAGGTGGTGAACGACAGGCGCCCGGCCTTGACGTTGCTGGCGACCAGTTCGGCCAGCCCCGGCTCGTAGATCGGCATGATCCCGGCATTCAGCCGCTCGATCTTGCCCGGATCCTTGTCGATGCAGACCACGTCATGGCCGAAATCCGCCAGGCACGCCCCCGAGACCAGGCCAACATAGCCCGATCCGACCATCGCGATCTTCATGCAATACTCCTGATGTGAAGGGTAATGGCGCCGCCGTCCTCGCGCGCCTCGATCAGCCGTCGTCCGGTACCCTCTAGCGCGAGGGCGGTGAGCCGACCGGAAAAATAGGCCCCCGTATCGATCCCGATGCGGTTGGGCCGGATTTCGGGTTCGTCGGTAATGGTATGGCCGTGCACTACCACGGCTTCATGCGCGGCGGGGTGGCTGAGGAACGGCTCGCGAATCCACCTGAGGTCGCTCTGCCGCTGCTCGGCCAGCGGCACGCCGGGCGCCACCCCGGCGTGGACGAAAACATAGTCGCCGATCCGCACCATGTCCTCGAAGGCGCGTAGCCAGGCGAGGTCCTCGGCCGGCACGGCCTCGGCCATCAGCGCCTGGACTTCGGGGAAACTGGCCGCGTTGTAATCCTCGACGCCGACCGGATAGCTCAGCAGGGTCTCGCGCCCGCCATACTTGAGGAAGGTGCGCAGAACATCGACATTGTCGAGCGATTGCAGCATCATCTCCTCGTGATTGCCGGCGATGATCCGTACCGTCCGGCGCTGCTGCCAGACGCGGGCCGCGGCGATCACCCCGGCGCTGTCGGGCCCGCGATCGACCAGATCGCCCAGCAGGATCACCGTGGTCTCGGCGGGTCCCTGCGCCGCGTCGTCGGCATCGATCCCGGCGACCAGTGCGTCGAACAGGTCCAGCCGGCCGTGAATATCGCCGATGGCATAGACGCGCTGGCCCGCGGGAATGGCGGCGCGCTGGCGCTCCGGCTGGGCGCGGAACAGGTTCTTGATGGCGTTCAGCATGGCAGTCGGGCGTCGCGGCGCGGTATAGGGGGCGAATGGCACGGGCACAACCGTTGGCTGGGCCGCCCTGTTCCTGCTGCCCGGGCCGGGAATCGCGACGGCGCCCGCACTTGTGCGATGCGGCGCGCTGCGCCTAGACAGGCGCTTGGCATCATGAGGAAAAGCCTGTGAATTTGAGGTCTGCCGTCCTGCTCTGCGCCCTGCCGGCCGCGGCTGCCCTGGCCCCCGCCGCAGCCCTGGCCCAGGACATTCCCGAGCCCAGGGCGCTTACCATCGGCGGCAATGTGGCCCTCATCAGCGACTATCGCTTTCGCGGAGTCTCGCAGTCGGGCGGGGATCCGGCGATCCAGGGCGGGCTTACCGTCACGCACGAAAGCGGCATCTACGCCGGCGTCTGGTCAAGCTCGATCGATTTCGCGAAGCTCGGCGCGGGCGCCGTCTACGGCAGCCAGGAAGTCGATCTCACCGCCGGCTGGTCGCGCGAGGTGTCCTCGGGGCTGACCGCGGACCTTGGCCTTACCTATTACGCCTATCCCGGCGGGCACCTGGGCAAGGCCGAATTCGTCGAGGCCTATGGCTCGGTGGCCACCACCTATGGCCCCGCCCGCCTGAAGCTGGGCGCCAACTATGCCTGGCCGCAGGGTGCGCTGGCCGGGACGCACAACCTCTATCTGTTCGCCTCGGCCGATGCCGCCGTGCCGACCACGCCGGTCACGCTCAACGCGCGGCTCGGCTACCAGGAGGGCCCGCTGGCCGGGGCATGGCTTGCCAGCGGCGGCGCCCGGCGGCACTCCTGGGACTGGTCGGTCGGCGCCAGCGCCACGGTGCTGGGCCGGTTGACCGTGGGGGCCAGCTATGTCGGCGTGACCGGGCCCTCGCTCCCCGGCGTCACCGACGACCAGCTGGTCGGCTCGCTGTCGCTTTCGTTCTGATCAATCCGGGCAAGGAGCCGCGCGTGACCAAGTACCTGCACACCATGATCCGCGTTACCGATCCCGAAGCCACGGTGCGCTTCTTCGGCCTGATCGGGCTGGAGGAAGTGCGCCGCTACGAATCGCAGCAGGGCCGGTTTACCCTGATCTTCCTCGCCGCCCCCGGGCAGGCGGGGGTGGCCGAGGTGGAACTGACCTACAACTGGCCGCCGGAGGACGGTTCCCCGGCCGAGGCCTATGCCGGCGGACGCAATTTCGGCCATCTCGCCTATCAGGTGGAGAACGTCTACGCGACCTGCCAGCGCCTGATGGATGCCGGCGTGACGATCAACCGCCCCCCGCGCGACGGCCACATGGCCTTCGTCCGCTCGCCCGACGGAATCTCGGTCGAACTGCTTCAGGACGGGCGGCTGGAACCGGCCGAGCCGTGGCTGTCGATGCCGAACGTCGGGGTCTGGTAGGGCTCACTCGCCGCGCGATGGCGCCAGCCGCAACAGGGCATAGCCCAGCAGCGCCGACAGTGCCGACCCGCCGAGGATCCCCAGCTTCGCCTCCTCGACCAGTTCGGGCGCGGCGGGGAAGGCCAGGGTGGCGATGAACAGGCTCATGGTGAAGCCGATCCCGCACAGCGCGGCCAGGCCCCACAGGTGCAGCCACCCGGCCCCCGCCGGCAGGCGGGCAAAGCCGGTCGCCCGGGCAAGTCCGAGCGCGCCCAGCACGCCGGCCTGCTTGCCCACGAACAGGCCCGCGGCCACGGCCAGCGGCAGCGGGGCGAGGGCGGCTGCGGGGGCGGCTGCGGGGGCGGCGCCAAGCCCGGCTCCTCCCAGCTCCACTCCGGCGTTGGCCAGCCCGAACAGCGGCACGATCACGTAGGCGTTCCACGGCGCAAGGCCATGCTCGAAGCGCAGCAGCAGGCTGTCGCCCCGGAAGCGGCCGGGGCGCAGCGGCACGGTGAAGGCCGCCAGCACGCCCGCCACGGTGGCATGAACGCCCGAGCACAGCACCGCGTACCACAGCCCGGCGCCGAGCAGGGCATAGGGCCACCACAGGTCCACCCCGCGCCGGCCGAGCAGCGCCATGAGCGCCAGCAGGCCCGCCGCCAGCGCCAGCCAGCCCAGGGCGAGGGCGGGGGTATAGGCAATGGCGATGATCGCCACGGCGCCCAGATCATCGACGATCGCCACGGTCAGCAGCAGGAGCCGCAACGAGGGCGGCACCCGCTTGCCGACCAGCGCCAGCACTCCCACCGCAAAGGCGATGTCGGTCGCGGCGGGAATGGCCCAGCCGGCGGCCAGGCCCGGCACGTGGCCGGCCACGGCAAGATAGGCCAGCGCCGGCACGGCCATCCCGGCCAGCGCCACCAGCACCGGCAGGCGCCGCCGGCTGGCCGAGGCGAGTTCTCCGTCAAGCAACTCGCGCTTGATCTCCAGCCCGACGACGAAGAAGAACACCGCCATCAACGCATCGTTGATCCACAGGTCCAGCGTGGCGAGCTTGGGGATCGGGCTGTAGGGCAGCGGCCCGGCGAAAACCGCGTGATAGCCCGGGGCCAGCGCGGAATTGGCCAGCACGATCGCGCCCACTGCCGCCGCGATCAGCAGCAGCCCCGCGCCGGCATCGCCGCGCGCCACGCGAACCATGCGGCTTGCCAGCCGGGTAAAGAAATGGCGCCGCCGGATCATTTGCACGCTTCTTTCGCCCGGCCGTTAAGGGTTTGCAAGGAGTCTGCAATGGATTACACCGCCGATCAGGGGATTTTACGGGGGTTTCGTCAGCATGGCCTTGGGGGCCCATGCCTTGTGGACTGCGCCACTCGCCGCGGCCGCCCTGGCCGTGGGCGCGATGCCGTGGCTTCAGGCAATCCAGTACGAACTGGCGCTGTTCGCGGGCTTCTGGTTCGTCGTCGGCATGGCCGACGAACTGGCCGTCGATGTCGTCTGGGGCTGGCTCTGGCTGCGCGGCCGGGTGCGCTCGCCCCGGCTGGCCGATGGCCTTGAACTGCGCGAGCTGTCCGGCGTCGCGGCGGTGTTCATCCCCGCCTGGCAGGAGGCCGAGGTCATCGGCGCCACGGTCAGCCACGCGCTCAAGGCCTGGACCCAGCGCGACCTTCGGCTCTACGTTGGCTGCTATCGCAACGATCCGGCCACGATCGCCGCGGTCATGGCGGCCGCGATCTACGATCCGCGCCTGCGCCTGGTGGTTCATGACCGCGATGGGCCCACGACCAAGGCCGATTGTCTCAACCGCCTTTACGGTGCCCTGTGCGAGGACGAACTGCGCTCGGGCCAGCGCGCGCGCGCGGTCGTGCTCCACGATGCCGAGGACATGGTTCACCCCGCCGCGCTCGTCGTGCTCGATGCGGCGCTGCATGAGGCCAGCTTCGTCCAGCTCCCGGTCCGGCCGGAACCGCAGCGCGGTTCGCGCTGGGTCGCCGGCCATTATGCCGACGAGTTCACCGAAAGCCACGCCAAGGCCATGGTCGTGCGCGATGCGTTGGGCGCGGCGCTGCCGGCGGCCGGGGTGGGCTGCGCCATTGCCCGCAACGTGCTGACCGACCTCGCCCGTGCCCGCAAGGTCGAGCTGGTGCGCGACAGGGGGGCGATCCTCACCCGCCAGGCCGGGCCGTTCGCTTCCGAGTGCCTGACCGAGGACTACGAGATGGGCTGGCGCATCGCCCGGGGCGGCCATCGTGCCCGCTTCCTGCGCCTGCGCGATCGCGAGGGGCAGCTCGTCGCCACCCGGTCCTATTTCCCTGCCACGATCGATGCGGCCGTGCGCCAGAAGGCCCGCTGGGTCCATGGCATCGCCTTCCAGGGCTGGGACCGGCTCGGCTGGGGCGGCCGCGCGGTGGACCTGTGGATGGCCGCGCGCGATCGGCGCGGGCCGCTGGTGGCCCTGGTGCTGTTCGTCGCCTATCTGCTGATCGTGATCGGCGCGGTCATCGCCGCCGCCCAGGCGGCTGGCCTCGCCCCGCAGGTGAAGCAGCCGCCGCTCATGCAGGGCCTCGTCATGCTGTGCCTTGGCGGGCTTGCCTGGCGCATGGTCATGCGGTTCATCTTCACCGCGCGCGAATACGGCCTGGTCGAGGGCCTCCTTGCCCTGCCGCGCATCCCCGTGGCCAATATCATCGCCATCGTCGCCAGCCGCCGCGCCGTCATCGCCTACATCCGCAGCCTGGCTGGCTCGGCGATCCGCTGGGAGAAGACCGCGCATCATGGCCACCCGGCATTGCGCCACCTCGCCGAGGGCCGCCCGTGATCCGCCGCGAACGCGCGCCGGGCGAGCCGCTGGTGGCCTTGCTGGGCCTGCTTGCCGCCTGGGTCGGGGTCCGCACGCTCGCCTGGACCATGGACCCGGCGGAGGTCGTCCCGCCCGCGGAGCCACTCGCCGCAAGCGTCCCGCAGGCTGCCTACAGCGTGCGCCAGCTCCGCAGCGTCGCCGCCCGGCCCGTTCCGGCCGCGATCCAGCCCGTTCCGCTATGGACCGCCGAACCGGTTCGGCCCCCGCTCGCGCCCGCCTCCCTCGCGCCCGCCTCCCTAGCGCCGCTGCCCGCCAGCCCCGTGCCGGTCGCGCAAGCCGTTCCGGCGCCTGCGCCGACCAGCCCGGTCGAGCATCGCATGATGGTGGCCGGCGGGCACCAGCTGCTGTGGCTGGCCGCCACGGCCATGCTGCCGATGCCGGCCGATCTGGCCGACCCCGCCGCGCCCGGCCCGAACCGCATGGCCACCACGCTGCCGCGCTGGTCGGCCGATGGCTGGGTGTTCCTGCGCCGGGGCGGCAGCCTCGTCACCTTCCCGCGCGTCACCGGCGGCGGCACCTATGGCGCGAGCCAGGCGGGCGCCGTCCTGCGCTACCGGATCGACCCGGACAGCGCGCACCGCCCCACCGCCTACCTGCGCGGGGCCGGGGCGCTCAACGGCACGCGCGAGCAGGAGGTGGCCGTGGGCCTCGCCGTCCGGCCGCTGGCGCGCCTGCCCGTCGCCGCCGTGGCCGAGGTCCGCGCCACCCGCAACGCCAGCGGCACCAGCGCCCGCCCGGCCGTGGCCCTCGTCACCGAACTGCCGCCCCAGCGCCTCCCGCTGGGTTTCACCGGCGAGGCATATGTCCAGGCCGGCTATGTCGGCGGGCGCTATGCCACGGCCTATGTCGATGGCCTGGTCCGCGCCGAACGCAAGCTGATCGCCGCCGACGGCTTCGCCGCCAGGGCCGGCGGCGGGGTCTGGGGCGCCAGGCAGCGCGGCGCGGCGCGGCTCGACATCGGGCCCGTGGCCAGCGTCACGGTCCGTCTGAACGACGCCGCCAGTGCCCGGATCGAGGCCGACTGGCGCTTCCGCGTGGCCGGCGAGGCGCATCCCGGCTCGGGCCCTGCGCTGACCCTTTCGGCCGGGTTCTGAGCCTCAGGCCGGCTCGCCCAGGCGCAGCCACTCTGGCAGCAATTCCGGGCCGATCTCGTCCATCCGCAGGTGGTCGATGGCCAGGCCCAGTTCGGGATAGGCCATCCGCCGCCGGTCGGGATCGGAACGGTCCAGCGGGATCACCAGCAGCCGCCGGTTGACCTTCTGCCGCCAGTTCATCCGGGCGGTATTCTCCTGGCCGACATAGCAGCCCTTGGTGAAGCTCACCCCGTTCAGCTCCACCGCATTGCATTCGAGCCACAGCGTCTGCCCGTCGCCCAGTTCGGCGCGGCCCTCGGTCACGCCCAGGCGCAGGCGGTGGGCCAGCCATTCGGCATCGGCGCTGTCCCGGTCGTCCGCATCGACGGGAGCCACCCACCGCTCGCCCAGCGCGGCAAGGCGCGGATCGGGCGAGGCCCCGTCGCCGACGTGAGGCCGCCAGTGGACCGCCACGTCCGGATCGATGGCGATGCCGATCCGGCGCCGCAGCCGGTACAGCGAAAGCCGCCGGACCAGCGCCTCGGCCGCTCCGGCCTCGCAGTCGAGCAGGAGGTCGTCGCCCGAAGGCCAGACGAGGAAATCGAACAGCACCTTGCCCTGCGGCGTGAGCAGCCCGGCCCAGACCGGCAGCAGCCCGGTCACGTCCTGCGTCACCAGACCCTGGAGGAAGCTTGCGACATCGTCGCCGTCCTCGGGCGAAAGCCGGATCACGGCGCGGGAAAACAGGCGGGTGGCGGTCATGGCAGGCGGAATAACCAGTTTGAAGGATGTCCGGGGTACGGCGAGGCAACGGGACCGGCGCTCGCCCGGTTCCCCCAGTTCCCGCAATCCCTTAGCCAAGGCAAGGAGAAATGCGACGGATGCCTACCAAAGGGTAGGTGGGGTCGGCGTGGTGCGGGGCCGGGCGGTCTGGTATGGGGCGAGCCGATCCGGTGAAAACCGGCGCGCTTGCCGGGGAGGGGAAGTATGGGCCGCCGCGAACGATCCCTGGTGCTTGCCGCCCTTGCCCTGCTCGGCGCCTGCTCCTCCGACGAGCCGCGCCACCGGGCCGATGACGATCCCGCCGTCAGCACCGCGCTGGGCCAGCAGCTGATGACCGATCCCGACCTTGCCCGGATCAACCCCGAGAACCGCGTTCTTGCCGGGGGCGGCCCGGCCGAGGCGCCGATCCCGCTGGAGGACCGCTCGCCCGAAGAGAACGCCCGCGCCCGCGCCGCTGCCGCAGCCCTGCTCGGCGGGGTCGTGGCCAAGGCCCCGGCGCCGCAGCCCGGCGGCCCCCTGCGCCCGGCGGGTCTTGCCCCCGCCCTTGCCGCCGTGGCCGCGCTCGGCCCGGCGGCGCGGCCCTGTGCGGCCCGCCTGGAACCGGGCTTTGCCTGGGCGGCCCGCATCGCGCCGGCCTTCCCGATCTACCCACGCGGCCACGCCCGCGATGCCGCCGGCGCTGCCAGTGCCGGCTGCGCACTCAAGGTGGTCAGCTACGTCACGCCTGTTTCGCCGGACGATGTCGCCGATTTCTACTGGACCGCCGCGCGCCGCGCGGGCCTCGCCGCGCAGTATCGCCAGGCCGGCAGCGACGATGCGATCGTGGCCCGCAAGGCCGGCGCCACGGCCGTCGCGCTGATCCGCGCCGGGGGTGAGGGCCTGACCGAAGTGAGCCTTGTCACCAGCGGAATGTGACGGGCAGGAGCCTGGCGAGACCGAGGAAACGCAAGGCAGTTATCGACGCGCCTCAGTCTTCCGTCAGCCCCAGTCCGATGGTCGCCCGGGGCTGCTCCATTTCGGCCGAGCTTACCGGATAGGCGCAGAAATCCGCGGCATAGAATCCGCCCGGCCGGTGATTGCCGGAAAGCCCCGTGCCCCCGAACGGCGATCCCGGCGCCACCGCCGTGGTCGGGCGGTTCCAGTTGACCACGCCGGTGCGCATGTTGGCCCAGAACCGGTTGTAGTCCTGCGGCGAGCCCCCGATCAGCGTCGAGACGAGGCCATAGCGCGTGGCATTGGCCTCGGCGATGGCGCTGTCGAAATCGGGCACCCGGATCACCTGCAACAGCGGTCCCAGCAGTTCCACGTCGGGCCGTTCGGCCATGGCCGTGGTGTCGATCATCGCCGGGGTCAGGAACGGCCGCCCCGGCACGGGCCGCACCATGTGCTTGATCGGCCGCCCGCCGTTGGACAGCAGCCAGACGAAGCTCTCGGTCAGTCCCTCGGCGGCCTCGTTGTCGATCACCGGGCCCATGAAGGGGGGCGGATCGTCGAACGGGGCGCCCACGATCAGCCGATCCGCCAGGCGCTTCACCTCGCCGACCAGTTCGTCATACAGGCTGTCGCGCACGATCAGGCGGCGGGCGTTGGTGCAGCCTTGCCCGGCATTGGCGAAGGCCGACTGGACGATCAGCGTCGCGGCATCGCCGATCTTGGGCGTGTCCCAGGCGACGATCGGGTTGTTGCCGCCCATCTGGAGCACGACCAGCTTGTTCGGGTGGGCCGCCAGCTTGCGGTTGAGCGCGATGCCGGCGTGGGTCGATCCGGTGAACAGCACCCCGTCCACCCCTTCGTGCAGGGCCAGCGCCTGCCCCGTCGCTGCCCGGCCGGGGCAGAACTGGATGACGTTGGCCGAAACCCCGGCGTTGTGGAAGCACTTGACCAGGGCCTCGGCGCTGGCCGGCACCTTTTCGCTCGGCTTGAACACCACGGCGTTGCCGGCGATCAGCGCGGGGATGATCTGCGCCGCGGGGAGGGCCAGCGGCGAACTGGCCGGACCGAGCACGGCCAGCACCCCGTGCGGCTTGTGGCGCAGGGCGCTGGTGCCTTGCAGGGCATTGTCCAGCCGGCGCTGGGCCGTGCGTTCGGCATAGGAGCGAGCGGCCAGTTCCACCCGCTCGATCACGGCGTCCACCTCGCCGCGCGCCGCCCATAGCGGCTGGCCGGTTTCCCTGGCCACCAGCTGGCCAAGATCGTCGGCCTGCTTGCGCAGTTCGTTGGCGGTGCGGCGCATCATCTCGATGCGGTTGGCGAGCGACTGGGCGGCCCAGGTGGGCCAGGCCCGATAGGCGCGCTCCACGCAATCGTCCACGTCCCCGGGCAGGCCGTGCCACAGTTCCTCGCCCGTGGCCGGCGCGGTGGAGACGATAGGTTCGATCATCGATCCCGGGCTTTACGGATTGCGTCGACAGGCAGCCGATCGCAACCGGTTGCCGGGGCCTTCATAGTCCGGGGGCCTCGCCCGTCGCAATCCCATCCTCTCCGGAATG
>Ga0068855_100003755_pt1 | contig 18559 bp, 13 predicted proteins | sample KBSCornC52_FD_66592 | JGI IMG/M metagenome (GOLD analysis project Ga0068855, IMG submission 66592) | Corn rhizosphere microbial communities from Kellogg Biological Station, Michigan, USA - KBS Corn C5-2 | ecosystem: Host-associated > Plants > Roots > Rhizosphere > Soil ...
AAGCCTTTCTACAAGCGCTTTGAGCACAATGGCGTCAACGGTCCGAACATGGCGGCGGTTTACAGCGATCGCGGCCATGGCATCCGGGCGCCTGTCGTGTTTTACAACCGCTGCAACGAAGCGGGAGCGCAACTGAAGCCGGGTGATTTCGACTGGAAGGCGATTTTCTCGACGGGTGTTCGCTGGTTCCATTCAGGGGGCATTTTCGCGGCTCTCTCGCCCACCACCGCCGAGTTGATTGTGGAAGGCATGAAAGCGGCGAAAGCGGCGGGCGCAGTCACTTCGTTTGACTTGAATTACCGCGAGAAGTTGTGGAAGGTATCGGGCGGAGTGGACAGAGCTGTGGAAGTTCTGGGCCGTATCGTCGATAACGTGGATGTGCTGGTTGGCAATGAAGAAGACCTGCAGAAGGGACTGGGTATCGCGGGTCCTGAAGTGGCGGCGGCTTCGAAGCTTGACCCGAGCGCTTTCATCGGCATGATGGACAACGTCGTGAAAAAGCACCCGCACATCCGCATTGTGGCAACGACCCTGCGCGAGGTACATTCGACATCACGGCATAGCTGGAGCGCCGTGGCGTGGGTGAATGGAAAGGTGCACCATGCGCCGACGACGGAGTTGGATGTCCACGACCGTGTCGGTGGGGGCGACGGCTTTGCGTCGGGATTCTTCTACGGCCTGCTGAACGGCGATTCAGTAGATGACTCGGTTCGCCTGGGATGGGCGCATGGCGCGCTGCTCACAACGTTTCCGGGCGATACGACGATGGCGACAATCGACCAGGTGAGATCCTTCGCCAAAGGCGGTTCGGCGCGTATCCAGAGATAGCCTGAAACCTGGCTGGCGAGAGCCAGTTAAAACATAGCTGGGCGTCTATGTTATCGTTATGCGGACGATCCGATGCCGTCACCGATTGCCGATATCGATCCGCAGAAAAAGCTGGACGAGCAGATCGCGCAGCTTCAACTGCCGAAGCTGCCGCCCATCGTTTTATTGGGTGATTTCGACTCCGCGCTGAACAGCCGTGTGCGCGCCCTATGCAGCCGGGTTCTGGCGACGATTGCCGTCGATCCCGGCGCGCTGATCATAGACAACGCCCGTTGTTCTTCGTGCGCCGGGCTGATGGGCCAGGCGGCGGCCGATGAAGATGTAACGCCGACGGTCATCGGAATTGTTCCGCATGGCCGCGCCCCTGAGGACATCGATCCGAACCACAGCAAAGTCCTTCGATTGCCGGTGGAATGGACCGACACGACTAAATACACGTTTCAGGTAATCGATGCGATTGCGGCGCAGGCGCCCGAGTCGGGCCACGCGATTGCGGTTCTGTTTGGAGGCGGCGACGAGGAAAAGAAGGCCGTGTTTCGCTGTGCGAGTTCCCGCCGCAACTGGCCGGTTATCGTTATCCAGGGCAGCGGCGGACTGGCCGACCAAATCGCGGCGGCCGTCACCGCGACGAATAACAATGCCGTAATCACCGATCCCGACCTTCGGCGCATCGCGGAAGACGCCTCGATCTTCACGGCTTCAATCGACGGTGCGATCGACGATATCAGTCATCTCATACTGGGCCGGATCGCGCCAAAATCGGAATCGGCGCGGGCGGTGCTGGAGGATGCGTGGACGCTCTTCAATCAGCTCGATCAGGCGGCGATTGCGAGACAGAGGCGCTTCCGCATTCTCGAACTGTCGTTGGTGTGGCTGGCTGTAGGGGCGGCGCTTGTCGCCATTCTGAGCAGCATGAACTCGATCCCTCCGGCCTGGCGTGGGGCGGTCGCCGCCTACGTTCCTCGCGGGACACTGCACGGGCTCGTGCTGGTGATTCCGATTGTGATCTCGATCATAGGGGCTTACAACAGCTATTTCCGCGACGGCATCAAGTGGATTCTCTTTCGGGGCGCGGCGGAGGCTCTGAAACGGGAGATCTATCGCTTTCGCACGCAATCCGGCAACTATAGCGATGAGAGGTGCGGAGACACCAGCCGTGAGGCAAAGCTCGCGCAGAGAGTTGGAGAGATCAGCAGCCAACTCGAGCACAGCGAGGCGAACAAGACGAATCTGCCTCCAGGATCGCGCCCGAAGCCGGAACAGGTTGCGTTTCTCGAGCCGGCAGACTATCTGGAGCACAGAGTTCGCGACCAGATCGGCTATTTCCGGAAGAAGACCGCACAGCTCGCGTGGACTCTTCGCGCCTCACAGCTGGGTATCTTCGTTGTAGGCGGAGTCGGCACATTGCTGGCGGCGGTTCATCTGGATATCTGGGTAGCGCTGGCCACCGCAACCGTTTCAGCGCTCGCCACGAAACTGCAAACCGACCAGGTGGAGAATTCCCTGGTTCAGTACAACCAGGCGCTGGCGGCGCTGCGAGCGATTGAGCTGTGGTGGGTGGCGCTTAGCAGCTGGGAGAAAAGCCGGCAGAAGAATATCGATTTGCTGGTCGACCAGACCGAGCGTACTCTGGAGGCGGAGATGGCCGGCTGGGTGCAACAGATGCAGTCGGCGCTCGAGAAGCTGACGGAAAAAGAGCCAGGCAAGGCGTCGGCGGCCAAATCGTGAGATGCGGTTGTTCGAATGGTCTATCGGGACAGACTATCCGAGAGCTAATTTCCGAGCGCGAAAGACAGGATATTTCCGCCGGAGGCCACTGCTACGTACTGGCGGTTATTCAGCATGTACGTAATGGCGGACGCCTTCCACTGCTGGTTGGCATGAAATACCCACAGCACCTTTCCGGTTTTCGCGTCAGCCGCCGCGAACCCGCCTCCTGTTTCTCCGTAGAAAACGAGGCCGCCCGCGGTGGAGAGCACGCCCGAGTAGTTCGCTTCCTGCGGACCAGTCTGGGGCGTCTCCCAGACCATCTCGCCGGTTGAAATATCAAACGCCCTCAGGTACTTACGGCCGGAATCTGAAGGATCACGATAACCTTCATAGCCGCCAACGTCGGACTGCTTGTAGATACTGCAGTCTTCAACGGCCATCACATAGAACAGACCCGTGGCGGGATTAAAGGATGTGGAGTACCAGTTCGTCGCCCCGCGTACTGACGGGCAGGCCTTCACTCCTGCTTTTGTGGGCGTGTTCGCCGGCAGGAGCTGGGGCTTGCCGTCGGCTCCGATGCCGCTCGCCCAGTTGAGCTTCTTTACAAATGGTTTCCCCAGCAGCAGTTTGCCGTTGGTCCGATCAAGAACATAGAGGAATCCATTGCGATTCGCCTGAAGAAGCAGCTTTCTATTCTGGCCGCGAAATTTCGCATCCACCAGAACCAGCGGCTCTGTTGCGTCCCAGTCGTGCAGGTCGTGGGGCGTGAACTGGTAATACCAGCGAACTTTCCCGGTCTTTCCCTCGAGAGCGACCACGCAGTTCGTGTACAGATTGGCGCCGGATCGTTCATCGCCGTTGGTCGCAGGGAAGGGATTCCCGACCGTCCAGTAGAGAGTGTCCGTCGCAGGCTCGTAGGATCCGGTCAGCCATGTGGCTCCGCCGCCTGTGGGGAGCGCATTGCCGGCCCAGGTCTCGGAGGCAGGTTCGCCTGGCTTCGGAATCGCGAAGAACCGCCATGCGAGTTGGCCTGTGGAAGCTTTGTATGCCGACACGAATCCGCGCAGGGGGCTGTCGCCGCCCGCCACTCCGGAAAGTACAAGGTCGCCTACGATCAGCGGCGCCGAACTGGCCAGATAATGGCCAGGACCTTCGGCCATGCTGACGTCCCACATGACGCCGCCCGTTACTCGGTTCAGGCAAATCAGATGAGCATCTCCGGTCGCGTAGAAGACGCGATCGCCCAACAAAGCGACGCCGCGATTCGGCATCGAATCGCCGGAATGCCGCTTGGAAGCGGAGGATTGCGAATGACACCAGATTTCGCTCCCCACCCGCGCCGCGAGCGCGCACACCTTTCCCGGCGCCGTCACATACATCACGCCGTCGCTGACGATCGGGGTGGTTTCGAGCCCGGGACTTTCAAGCGAGTAAACCCACTGAAGCTGCAGGTCCTTTGCGTTCGTGGTATTGATCTGCGCGAGCGTGCTGTACCGATTCCCCGCCGGAGTTCTGTTGTATCCGGGCCATTCACCTGTTTTGGGATGAAGTACCGCGTCTATCGCTTTGGCATCCGGCGGGTCCGCCTCAAATTCGAGCGGTCCGGCAGAGATACCCGAAAGGCTGCTTAAGTAAGCCACCAGGTCCTGCTTTTGTGCAGCCGTGGATTTGAGCGCCGGCATGTATGACTGCTTCTCTTCCGTAATAGACGCATAAGTCTTATCACTGAGCAGATGGAAGCTGCCGTCGAAGGTCTGGAGCACCAGATCATGCTCGGCGCGATTGCGGGCAAATCCGCGCAGCGTTGAGCCGTCGCGCAAGCGCACATCGACAACGGCCCATTGCTCATCCGGACAAAACGCCCAGGGCGGACAAGACGGGGTAGTGTGGATTCCCATCTGTGATGTGGGATTTTCCAGGACCAGTTCGAGCTCGTGGACTGTGGACTTCCTGCCGATATCCGAGAGATCCGGACCATTTGTCTCACCGCGCCCGTGGACCATGTGGCAAGTGGCGCATTGCCCGGCGCCGAAAAAGAACTGCTCGCCTGCCGCACGATCGCCGGTCGGTTTCGCATCGAAAGCCGAAACGTTGAGGGACCGGACCCAGCCTGCGAGGCTTCGGATCTGGTCCGGGGGCAGGGAGGCGAAGGCAGGCATCCCGCCCTTCGTGCCGTCACGGATGGTTTCGGCAATCTGATTTTCGCTCCGGCTGCGCAAGTCGCGATTGTTGGTAAGGGCGGGAGCGCGGTCCCCGCCTGCGCCGCCTTTCCCGTGGCAACCGGCGCAGAGCTGGTTGAACTGCGCCTCCGGGCGCGTGGGCTGGCCTGAATCGGCAACCTGGGGCGCGGCGTTAAGAGTCGCGGCCAGTCCGGCGAGGACGGCAATCAACCAGTTCTTGATGGGCATTCGGGTTCGCGGCACAGTTTTAATCTCACCTATTGAATCAGATCGGCGGAAGTCGAGCCGATGCGCTTCCTCGCCGCGCCGGCTTCCGCAAAAGGATAATGCAATTAAACGGATATGAAAGACCTTCTTGCAGGGTATCGGCGGTTCCGGGCGAGCCGCTGGCCGGAACATCGGCGCAGATTCGAAGAGCTTGCGAAAAGCGGGCAGTCTCCGCAGACTCTTATCCTCACATGCATTGACAGCCGCGTGGACCCGTCGATCATCTTCGATACCGAACCGGGAGAGGTGCTGGAGGTCCGAAACGTGGCGAATCTGGTCCCTCCGTACGCGCCGGATGAGGCCTACCACGGCACCAGCGCGGCTCTCGAGTTTGGCGTCCGCGTGCTGCAGGTCCCGCATATCGTCGTTATGGGACACCAGATGTGCGGTGGGGTGAAGGCGCTGCTGGATGGAGCGCCCCCGGATGCGAAGGAGTTCGTTGCGCCGTGGATGTCGATGGCCGGGCCCGCGCGGGAGCGTGCGATGCAGTGCGCTCAAAAGGAAGATCGCCAGCAGTGCTGCGAGTTCGAAGTGATTCAATTGTCGCTGAAGAACCTGCTGACGTTCCCGTGGATTGCCGAGCGTGTTGCAGCTGGGAAACTGCGATTGCACGGCGCCTGGTTCGAAATTCGCACAGGAGTCCTGATGACCCTGCAGCCGGGAGGATCATTCGTTCGAGCGGATGATGGTTTGGGATTTACTGCAACCGCCACAACTCAGCCGAGCTGAAGAGCGAGCCGGATGGCCTGTTCCACCGGTGAGTACGCTCCATCGCTGCGCTCGAGCTGGAATGGTTCAGCCGGCTGCAGCGCAGGCTGCGCGAGAAAGCGCGGGCGCCGACCCCGGTTTGGCTGGGCCGCATGCACCAGAAACGGATGGCAAAGATAAACCGTGCCGGCGTCCCCTGTAGCCAGGACCTGCTTCCGCGAAGCGCTTTCGGCGAAGCCGTTCACTGCCAGTTCCTTCAGTGAGAAGCCCTTTTCACCAGCGGGGGCCAGCCGCCTCGCGATATCGAGGTGAGAGGAGACGCGAATCCGGGTAGGCGCGTCTTTGTTCCCGGTATCGGAGAACAGAAAGAGCATCAGGAGCGCCCGGCCTTTCGAAGTCACGTTCACGCGCCAAAGGAAATAGTCGCCAGTGTCGCCCGTTTCCGGCGGAAAGCTGCTGTCAATATGCCAGCCTGCGTCGCCCGGGTCGGCGGGCGACGGAAATCGAACGGGAAATGTCCCCAGACTGTTGCGCGGAAGCCATCGGCCTTTTCCCACGAGCCGGTCGAAGGCTTCGTGCAGGATCGGTGTGTTTGCCGCCCGCGCAAAGGGCTCATCGTCGTAGATCCCGAGCCGTATTACGGGTTTGGTCCAGGTTGAGGGCTCGCGCTCGTCGCAGCCGAGGTCTCTCCAGAGGATGGCGCGCCCTTCGTCAGCCAGCTCGCGTGAAAAAGCCCCTTCGATCTTTACGAATCCGTCTCGTACAAACTGCTCGACCTGCTGTTGGCTCAGGCCCTGAGATCGATCGGAAACTGCCGTTCGGGATGGCCACATACAAGTTCATCGTATCGGCGCGCCGCGGTTTATGCTTCTTGAACCGGGCTAAAATCAAAGCCATGGAGCTTGTAGTAAACGGAGTGCGGCGCTCGATCGCAAGCGACCCGGAAAGGCCACTGCTCTACGTGCTGCGGGATGAGCTGAATCTTACCGGCGCCAAATACGGATGCGGAGAAGGGCAGTGCGGCGCGTGCACGGTCCTGCTGGATGGTGCTCCCGTGCGCTCCTGCCTCACTCCCGTGAAAGCGGCTCAAGGCAAGGCCGTGGCTACCATCGAGTCGCTCGAACAGAATGGCCGCCTGCACCCCGTTCAGCAGGCGTTCATCGAAGAAGACGCCATGCAGTGCGGGTACTGTACGCCAGGCATGATCATGAGCTCTGTCGCACTTCTGAAAAAGAACGCGCATCCCACCGAGGCCGAGATTCGCTCGGGCTTGCAGGGAAATATTTGCCGCTGCGGAACCTATCCGCGGATCGTGGAAGCGGTCCGGCGCGCGGCGCTTATGGGAGGCCGAAATGCCTGAGTTCGAACCTGCTGGTTTTGAACCGGAACGCTACGAGCTGCGCGCACAGCCCTTTTACTCCTTTGAGCCCGATCGTCGCGATTTCCTGAAACTGGCTGGAGGCGGCCTCGTGCTGCTTCTTGCGCTTTCACCCGACGATGCGCGCGCCCAGGAATCCGGCGGACCGGGACGGAGGCGCGAACCGGCTACGCCGGAGAGCATTGGGGCCTGGCTGCATGTCGCCGAATCCGGTCTCATCACCGTTTACACCGGTAAGGTCGAAATGGGGCAGAACATCCGGACATCCCTCACACAGGCCGTCGCTGAAGAATTGGGCGCGGAGCCAGAGCGAATCGTGCTCGTAATGGGGGATACGGGGCTCACGCCCTACGACTTCGGAACCGTGGGCAGCATGACTACGCCCAGAATGGCGCCTCAGCTTCGCAGGGTGGCAGCTGCCACCCGAGAGACTCTCATAGACCTGGCCGCGGAGAAATGGAAGGCGGATCGGTCGAAGCTCGCGGTCGAGCGCGGCGTTGTCCGGGATTCAGCCACAGGCAAGACCATCACCTTCGGCGAACTCGCCAGCGGCATTCAGCTTTCGAAAACTATTCCAGCGGACCTTCATCTGAAGCCAGCGGCGGAATGGAAGATTGCCGGTCATGATCTTCATAAGTTAAATGGCCGGGCGATAGTGACGGGCGGCGAAATGTTTACCTCCGACATGAAGCTGCCCGGCATGATGTACGGCCGCGTAGTGCGTCCGTCGGCATTTCAGGCCACGCTGGCGTCGGCCGATACGAGCGCGGCTTCGAAGATGCGAGGAGTGGTGGCCGTCCGCGATGGCGAATTCCTGGGCGTCGTCTGCGATGATTCAGGCAAACTCGATCGCGCGGCCGCGGCAGTCAGGGCCGAGTGGGAAACGGTTCCGCAGACGAACTCGAGAGAACTGTATTCGTATTTGAAGGCTAAAGGCGGCGAACCGCAATGGCGACCCGCTGAAGGTGACGTGCGCCTCGAGCAGAGTTACACGGTCGCTTACATTGCGCACACGCCGCTTGAACCCCGCGCTGCCGTCGCGCAGTGGGAGGGCGACAAGCTCACCGTCTGGACGGGCACACAGCGTCCGTTCGGCGTGCGATCGGAGCTGGCGAAGGCTTTCGGCGTTCCCGAAGAGCACGTGCGCGTGCTCGTGCCGGCCACGGGCGCGGCTTACGGCGGCAAGCATACCGGTGAGTGCGCTACAGAAGCCGCGCGCCTGGCGAAGGCGGCGGGGAAGCCGGTGAAAGTGCAGTGGACACGCGAAGAGGAGCTTACCTGGGCCTATTTCCGGCCGGCGGGCGTGATCGATGTTCGCAGCGCGGCGCGGAAGGATGGCCAGATCACCTCCTGGCAATTCCACAATTACAACTCGGGAAACGCGGCGATCCGAAGCCCGTACAACCTGCCGGATCAGGTCGCCGAGTTTCATCCCGTGGATTCGCCGCTGCGGCAGGGTTCGTATCGCGGCCTGGCTGCCAGCGCAAACCATTTCGCGCGCGAATCCCATATGGATGAGCTGGCCCATGCGGTGGGGATGGAGCCGGCTGCGTTCCGTCTGAAGAACGCCACCGACTTGCGGCTGCGGGCCGTAATGGAAGCGGCCACCGAGAGATTCGGCTGGGGGAAATCGAAGGGCGGCGGCGGAAAAGGATTCGGGATGATGGCCGGATTCGACAAGGGCGGATATGTCTCGGCCTGCGTTGAACTCACGGTAACGAACAACTCGGTGAAAATCGACCGGATCGTACAGGCGTTCGAATGCGGGGCCGTCGTGAATCCCGATGGACTGAAAAACCAGATCGAGGGCGCCACCATGATGGGAATCGGCGGCGCGCTTTCCGAAGCTATTGAGTTCGAAAACGGCCGCGTGCTGAATGCGCGGCTCTCGCGCTATCGCGTTCCCCGGTTCAGCGATATGCCGAAGATCGACGTCGTTCTGGTGGACAGAAAAGACCTGCCCTCAGCGGGCGCGGGGGAGACGCCGATCGAATCAGTGGCGCCCAGCGTGGCGAATGCGATCTTCAACGCCACCGGCAAACGCCTGCGAGCCATGCCGCTCAAACTGGCGTAAGCTCCTTCAGCGGTGCTGGTAGTAACGGGCCAGCCACCGGGCCAGGCCGTCCGCTCCGGGGTAGATCAGCCTTTCTGTTAATCCCGCCTGATCCAGTTTGTCGCGGATCTCCTGCTTGGCGGCCGCCGGGATCACGATGCGCCGAGCTACGCCCGCGTGCGCTTCGAGCCATGCGTTCAGGTCCAGATCCGGGGCTGACGCAACGGAAAACAGCGCGAACTGGTTCGCGATCCGGACGTCGATCGAAGGCGGCTCGAGGAACAATATGCCGGGTTCCGGAAACAGCTTGTCGAATGTGGAGAGGGATTCGGCCGCCTCTTCCAGCATCTCCGCCGTAAACAGATCTGCGCCCTCGTGCGCCGCGATGTGCCGGAGTTTCGGAGGTAGCAGCTTGTTCGTATTACGCGGATCGATGCACCAGATGGCGGCATCCCGGTCATTACAACTCACATCGTCGGTGGCGAAATGGGCGGCGATCAGCGGCGAAAATGTCCAGTCCAGCAGGCGGGTGGGCAATCCGTGGTGTTGCGCGAATGTCAGCCAGTGCCAGTCTGAAGCTCCACCGCGAAATTCTCCTGTGGCGTATTTTCGGAAATTCCGAAGAAGATGCTTCTCGATCTTCCCCGCGCGACCGTTCTTTCCCACTAGTTTCAGCAGACCGGGTTGAAGTTCCCGACCCAAAGCATCGGCCCCGCGGAAAACATATGAAGTACGGTATCGTCCAATCGATTCGTCCCACGCGTCACGGTAAAGCTCGGTGAGGAGCTGTTGCCAGTCCTTCACCTCGACGGAAGGAACGGCAGCCTCGGTCGCCTCAGGCTTCGTGGCCATCGTGCCCTTCACCCGCAAGCCGATCGCCGGATGCCGTTGAAATTAGCCGAGATGCCGTTCCGAGGCGTGTTTTCCCCCGCGCATCTACGATCATAGTATTAGCCTTATATGGCGCTTTGATCCCAAGTAATGGAAATTTGCGTTGACGAGGCACTATATGTAGGGTGTAACATTCCAATTGCGCGTAAGCGCGGCGAGGAGCGCAGTATGGGTCAGCTGGCAGTAGCAAATGCGAAAATGAGGGAGTTGCCTGTTCAGGATTCTCCCCTCCCAACCCGGACCGGGATTGGCTTTCCGCGATATTTCACCGCCCGTCTCGAGGCGGGCAAAACGCCGTACGACGAGATCCAGTGGGAAACCCGTACCGCGACGATTGGAAACGACAAGGGTTCCATCATATTCGAGCAGCGCGACATCGAGGTCCCGGCCGAATGGTCCCAGACCGCCACGAACATTGTCGCGAGCAAGTATTTCCATGGAAAGCTCGGGTCCCCCGAACGGGAACGCAGCGTCGCTGAACTGGTGCATCGCGTTGTCGACACGATAGCTGACTGGGGGCTTCGCGACGGCTATTTCGCTTCGGCCGAAGATGGCGCGAACTTCCGTGACGAGTTGGCGCACCTGATGTTGTATCAGAAAGCGGCCTTCAACTCTCCGGTGTGGTTCAATGTCGGAGTTCAGGAATCCCGGGGATACGGCTGGTTTTATGAGAAAGCCGAGCGGCAGATCAAGCGCCTCAGTACCGAAGCGCGGCCACAATGCTCCGCATGTTTCATCGTCTCGGTGAAGGATTCGCTTGAATCGATTCTCGATCTGGCCAAAACCGAAGGCATGCTCTTCAAGTGGGGCTCTGGCACAGGCTCCAACCTCTCCGCCCTGCGGGAGGAAGACGCGATTCTTTCCGGCGGCGGGCGGGCATCCGGTCCGCTCTCGTTCATGAAGGGCTTCGACGCCTTCGCCGGCGTGATCAAATCCGGCGGCAAGACCCGTCGCGCCGCCAAGATGGTGATCCTCAATGCCGAGCACCCGGACATCGAGCGCTTCATCTGGTGCAAGGCGAAAGAGGAGAAGAAGGCCCACAAGCTGATTGAGGCTGGTTACGATTCTTCGCTCGATGGCGAAGCGTACAGCTCCATCTTTTTCCAGAACGCTAACAATTCCGTCCGCGCCACAGACGAATTCATGGAAGCGGTCGCGGAAGACCGCGACTGGTGGACGAAATCCGTAGTCAACGGCCATCCGCTGAAGCGCTACCGCGCGCGCGACCTGATGCGCGAGATCTCCGACGCGACCTGGCAGTGCGGCGATCCGGGCATGCAGTTCGATACCACGATCAACCGCTGGCATCCCTGCAGGAACACGGCGAGAATCAACGCTTCGAACCCCTGCTCGGAATACATGTTCCTCGACGATTCGGCCTGCAACCTTGCGTCACTCAACCTGATGAAGTTCGTAGGACCGGGCGGGCAGTTCGATGTGGAAGCCTTCCGACACGCCGTCGACACCCTGATCGTGGCTCAGGAGATTCTGGTCGATAACGCGGCTTATCCGACTGAGAAAATCGCGCGGAATTCACACGATTACCGGCCGCTCGGCCTCGGATTCGCGAACCTCGGCGCGCTGCTTATGTCATTCGGCATCCCTTACGACAGCGATCGCGGGCGCGATTACGCAGGCGCCATTTCGGCGGTTATGTGTGGCCAGGCTTATCTCACGAGCGCCCGCATCGCCGAAAGCGCCGGATCATTCGAAGGCTATCCGCTGAATGAGGAGCCGTTCCTCGAAGTGATCCGGATGCATCGCGACTCGGTCAACGGGATTAATCACCGGAACGTGCCGAGTGATCTGTTCCAGTCCGCAAAACGCGTCTGGGAAGACGCTTACGATACCGGCAAGCGCACGGGCTTCCGCAACGGTCAGGTGACGGTGATCGCGCCGACCGGAACCATCGGCTTCATGATGGATTGCGACACTACCGGCATCGAGCCCGATCTCGCGCTCGTGAAGTACAAGAAGCTGGTTGGCGGCGGCGTTATCAAGATCGTCAACAACACTGTGCCGCAGGCGCTGATCAAACTCGGCTATACGCCCGAGCAGGTGGAAGCCATCGTCGCCCACATCGATTCCACGGGAACCATCGAAGGCGCGCCCGGGCTCAAGCCTGAGCACCTCCCCGTGTTCGACTGCAGCTTCCGTCCGACGAATGGCTCGCGGTCCATCCACTATATGGGCCATCTGAAGATGATGGGCGCCGTGCAGCCCTTCGTTTCGGGCGCGATTTCGAAGACCATCAACATGCCGGAAGAGTCCTCGGTGGAAGACATCATGGACGCCTATACGGAAAGCTGGCGTCTGGGTCTGAAGGCGGTCGCGATCTATCGCGATAACTCGAAGAAGGTGCAGCCGCTCAGCTCTGGTTCCTCAAAGACATCGCCTAGCCAGGCGGTGCAGATCGCGCCGAAGGATGCGGCCGCAGTCGTAGAGAAAGTCGTCTATCGCCCGGTTCGTCGCAAGTTGCCCGATGAGCGCCAATCGATCACCCACAAGTTCTCGATCGGCGGCCATGAAGGCTATATCACGGTCGGCATGTTCGAGGACGGCACGCCGGGCGAAATCTTCGTCACCATGGCGAAGGAAGGTTCGACGATTTCCGGGCTCATGGACAGTTTCGCCACCTCGATCAGCTACTGCCTGCAATACGGCGTACCACTGAAGTTCCTGGTGGACAAATTCGGCCATGTTCGTTTTGAGCCCAGCGGCTGGACGGGCAATCCGCTGATCCCGTACGCCAAATCGATTCCGGACTACATCTTCCGCTGGCTGGGAGCGAAGTTCCTGGGAGCCGAGTATGCCGTGAACGAGGCAGGCGCCGCTCCGGCGCTGCGCCCCACCGAGCAGAGTCCGCAGGAATCCCTGCCGTTCCCCGCAGTCAGCAGCGACGCCCCCCTTTGTGCGGAATGCGGCGGCATGATGACCCGCAATGGCAGTTGCTACAAGTGTGAAAACTGCGGCGGCACCAGCGGCTGCTCGTAAGTCAACGGACTGGCTGGTTCCGGAGAAAGATTTCGGGACCAGCCAGCCGACACCACCGCAGAAAACCTGCTATTTCCTGGTAGTCATCCTCTCGCGCCAGCAGCCATGACCGCGAAAATGGGAATTTCGGACGACCAACTGGCCCGAAACGGACAAGAATACCCCTCTTAGCTGTTGCGATGGCGTTATCCGGTCGGGTAGTCTAGCCTTTGGCCGTCGGGCTACGTCGTTGAGAAATCAAAGGGAAAACTCAAAAATGCCATTGCAGCAGCAGATTGCGGCGCTAAGTCGGCGCATCAAAAACTCCGGGCGTTTTTCGGCATTCGCGGTTTCCGCGATGATGACCGCCGGCGCAATGCCTTTATTTGCGCAGAATCCGCCCCCCGAGGCCCAGGGTGAAGCCCATCTTATTCTTCCCGATCTCAGCCAGGGCAGTTTTCTTGGAACGGACGGCCGCACGCTTCTGATGGTCGGCCTCGTCATTTGCGCTTTGGGGCTGCTATTCGGGCTGCTGACTTATTTGCAGCTGAAGAATCTTCCCGTGCATAAGAGCATGCGGGACGTCTCTGAGCTGATCTGGGAAACCTGCAAAACCTACCTGTTTACGCAGGGTAAATTTCTGCTGATTCTCGAGATTTTCATCGGCGCGATTATTCTGCTCTACTTTGGATATTTCGAGCATTTTGACGCCGTCAAGCTGATTATTGTCCTGCTCTTCAGCATCATCGGCATTGCCGGAAGCTACGCGGTGGCCTGGTACGGTATCCGCGTAAACACCTTCGCCAACTCCCGCACCGCCTTCGCAAGCCTTCGGGGCATTCCGTATCCGTGTTACGCAATTCCGCTGCGAGCCGGCATCAGCATTGGAATGGTGCTGATCTCGATCGAGTTGCTGATCATGCTCTGCATTCTGCTCTTCGTACCCCGCGACTACGCCGGGCCGTGCTTCATCGGGTTCGCCATCGGTGAATCGCTGGGAGCGGCGGCGCTGCGCGTCGCGGGCGGGATTTTCACGAAAATCGCGGATATCGGCGCCGACCTGATGAAAATCGTTTTCAACATCAAGGAAGACGACGCCCGTAACCCGGGCGTGATCGCGGATTGCACCGGAGATAACGCCGGAGATTCGGTCGGGCCGAGCGCGGACGGTTTCGAAACCTACGGCGTCACCGGCGTGGCGCTGATCTCTTTCATCCTGCTTGCGGTGAACAGCCCTCTCGTTCAGGTGCAATTGCTCGTTTGGATCTTCGTGATGCGCATCATGATGGTGATCTCTTCAGCGGGCAGCTATTTCATCAATGAGGCGATATCAAAGGCTCGCTACAGCACCGCCCCGAAGTTCAACTTCGAAGCCCCGCTCACGTTTCTCGTCTGGCTGACCTCGCTCGTTTCGATCGCCCTGACGTATCTGGTCTCTTACTTCATCATTCCGGATCTCGGCGGTGATACGACGCTGTGGTGGAAGCTCTCGACAGTGATCACCTGCGGAACTCTCGCCGGCGCGGTGATCCCGGAGCTGGTCAAAGTCTTCACTTCAACCGAGTCGAGCCATGTGCGCGAGATTGTAACCTCATCGCGCGAGGGCGGCGCTTCGCTGAACATCCTCTCGGGATTCGTCGCAGGGAATATGAGCGCTTTCTGGCTCGGTCTGGTCATGTTTTTGTTAATGGGCGCGGCTTATCTTGTCAGCATGGCCGGATTCGGAAGCCTCATGGTCGCGCCGGCAGTGTTCGCTTTCGGTCTTGTGGCGTTTGGTTTTCTCGGTATGGGGCCGGTAACCATCGCGGTCGATTCCTATGGGCCGGTTACCGATAACGCTCAATCGGTATACGAACTTTCGCTCATCGAGGAAATTCCGGGAATTTCCCAGCAAATCCAGTCAGGCTACGGTTTTACGCCCGATTTCGAGCGCGCGAAGGAGAATCTGGAAGAGAACGACGGCGCCGGCAACACCTTCAAGGCGACAGCAAAGCCAGTGTTGATCGGAACCGCCGTAGTCGGGGCGACGACGATGATCTTCTCGATCATCGTTGCCCTCACCAATGGACTGACGACAAACATTCAGAACCTGTCCATTCTCCATCCGCCATTCCTATTGGGCTTGCTCGCTGGGGGGTCGATTATTTATTGGTTCACCGGCGCCTCCACGCAGGCGGTAACCACTGGCGCGTATCGGGCAGTTGAGTTCATCAAATCCCACATCAACCTCGAGACGGCGGAAAGGGCCTCAGTCGCCGACAGCAAACGCGTGGTCGAAATCTGCACCCAGTACGCGCAGAAGGGGATGTTCAACATTTTCATCGCGGTCTTCTTCGCGACTCTGGCATTCGCTTTCGCCGAACCGTTCCTGTTCATCGGGTACCTGATCTCGATTGCGCTCTTCGGCTTATATCAGGCGATTTTCATGGCGAACGCCGGCGGCGCATGGGACAACGCGAAAAAGATTGTCGAAACCGAACTCAAACAAAAGGGGACAGCTCTTCACGCAGCAACTGTCGTCGGCGACACGGTGGGCGATCCGTTCAAGGACACTTCTTCGGTTGCGCTAAACCCGATCATCAAATTCACAACGCTTTTCGGTCTCCTCGCGGTCGAGCTTGCGGTCTCGCTCTCGGCCGATCAGGGCGCAGGATTCACCAGAGTTTTATCGGCCATTTTCCTGCTCATTGCGCTGGTCTTCATACGGCGGACCTTCTTCAGCATGCGCATCGAAGTGCAGAAGGAGACCACGGTCAAGGTTGCTTCGGCGAGGAACCCGGCTCACGGCGATTAGCTATCGGCGCGCTCCGATAAAAGCCCGGACCTTCAGCCGATTGCGTATTGCGATCCTATCTGACATCCACGGGAACAGAACGGCGTTTGAAGCGGTTCTGAAGGATCTTCGGAATATGGCTCCCGATCTGGTGCTTCACGGCGGCGATCTGGCCGACAGCGGATCCGGTCCGACCGAAATCGTGGACCAGATCCGTGACCTCGGCTGGCAAGGCGTGCTCGGAAACACGGACGAGATCTTTACCTGACGCTCGCCGAGTCTGACCTTCCTCACGTCGATTGGGTGATCCGTACAATTCGCGCCGGGAGTCCCCAAAAGCCTTAAGGGCGATCGAGACGCGCCAGCTCGCGATCGAAGCACTCGGCCAGAAAGCGGCGAGCATTGACGACTCGAGTGAGGCCGCAAACGTCCGGATAATGCCGCAGATTACCGGTGATCAGATAATTCGCCTCTGCGGAGAAAGCGCATTCGAGGAACCGATTGTCGTCCTCATCGCGGGCGGCGTCGATTCGCACCGCGGACTCATACCGGACCGCGACGCGCTCGAGTCCGGATAATATGGCATCCGCCCGATCGGAGAGCCCATGAAGTTTCTTCCGCGCCAGCACGTCCCGGTATTCCCCCAAAACCGGAGCGGAGATGCAAATCGTGTAAGCGCCCCCAAGGCCAAGCGCTACCGTCGCTGCTTCGAGGCCATCCGGTTTCCAGCAGGCGGACACCAGCACGTTCGTATCGAGAACTGCCTTCAAACAGTCGAGTCTGGCACAATCGTTCGCATCGGATGAAAGATGATCTGGGCCGCCGCATAAAGCGGGACTACGAAGACGCGTTACGCCTGCGCTTGCCGCGGCGTACCTATGCGGTGATCCGTATAGATGGGCGCGGTTTTCACAAGTTCACTGCCGGGCTGGAGCGTCCGTACTCGCGGGCGCTTGCCGATGCACTGGATCTGGCGGCGATCCGGCTGGCCATGGAAATGATCGGGTGCCGTTGCGGATACGGGCAAAGCGACGAATACTCCTTTCTGCTGACCGATTTCGAGCGTGAAGACGCCCCGCTCTGGTTCGATGGCAACATCCAGAAGATGGTCTCGGTTTCGGCCAGCGTCTTCACCGGCGCGTTCAACGCGGCATTCCAGAAAATTCCGGGACAGAATTCTCAGATCGCGGCGTTCGATTCCCGGGTGATGGTAATACCCAGACGCGCCGAAGTCCTGAACTATTTTCTATGGCGCCAGCTCGACGCTTCGGCCAACAGCCTGAATATGCTGGCTTCGGCGCATTTCCCGCATGACGAACTCATCGGGAAAACCACGGCCGAAAAGCACGAAATGCTTCACGGGAAGCAAATCAACTGGGCGAAGCAATCGCCGGATTTCAAGCGCGGTCGGGTGGTCCGGCCGCAGCCCGGCGGGGGCTGGGCGGTGGATCTGGAAATCCCCATTTTCAACCGGAATCCGGCTTACCTCGACGAACTGGTTCCCGCCGGGGAATAGGTTTTCAAATCGCTGACGGGGAGCGCAATGATTTCCCCTTCGACGCCGCCGATTACGGCGGCCGTGTGTTCGTACGCGATGGGATCACCGGTAACAAAATGAGTGATGGAGCCGTTGCCATTTTCGCTATCCCCGAGAGCAGTTCGTAAGGATTCGGCGGCGACGGAAGCGCTCTCCACGAGAGCAACTCCCGGCCCGAGCACCCGGTTGATAACTGGCGCGAGAACGGGGTAATGGGTGCAGCCCAGAATCAGCGTATCGATGTCCGGACGGCCACCCACATAGTGCCGGACAAGCACCTCCGCTTCCGGGGAATCCGCCAGCCCTTCTTCCACCAGGTGCACGAAAAGCGGACAGGCCTGTGCCCAAACGGTCATGCCGCAGGCCTCCAGCCGCCGCTGATAAGCGCCACTCGAGATGGTCCCGCGAGTGCCGATGACGCCGACGCGGCCGGTCCGCGTGGCGCGAACGGCTGCCTCAACTCCGGGATTGATGACGCCCCAGATGGGGATTTCGAAATCCGCCTGCAGGTCCGGCAACGCAACGGCAGTGGCGGTGTTGCAGGCCACCATAATGGCTTCAGCGCCGCGTTCGGCCAGAAATGCGGTGATTTCCTGGGCAAAACCCTTCACCATCTCGGGCGGTTTTCGGCCGTAGGGAACACGCGCCGTGTCCCCCAGGTATAGAAAATCGTGATGCGGCAATGCGCGGCGGAGCGCCTTCAGAACCGTAAGGCCTCCCACGCCCGAATCGAAAACCCCGATCAGCCCGCGATCGCTCAAGAACGCTCTCGTAACGCAGGTGTCTGCGAGGCGTGCTCGCTCAGGCTGCGGGGGCCCAGCGCCTCATCGCTCGAGGCCCAGATTCCGGTGATCAGGCGAGCCCCCCGGTTGTGCGTGAAATAGTCATAAGCCCATTGCACAACGATCAGCAGGCGATTTTCAAATTCCACGATGTAAAGCAGGTGGACGAACAGCCACGTGAGCCAGGCCAGGTAGCCGGAAAACTTCAGAGGTCCGATATCCGCCACGGCGTGGTTGCGGCCGATGGTAGCAAGACTACCCTTATTCCAATAGTGAAACGGCTCGACGCGCTGGCCGTCCAGCAGCTTTTCGATTGATTTTGCTGCATACGTTCCCATCTGGATTGCGGCGGGAGCGACACCGGGAACCAAGCGGCCATCCTCCTGCGCTACCCTCGCAAGATCGCCGACAACCATGATCTCGGGATGGCCCGGAACAGTGAGGTCCTTTTCGACCTGGACGCGCCCGGCGCGGTCAAG
>Ga0068855_100003757_pt1 | contig 18557 bp, 14 predicted proteins | sample KBSCornC52_FD_66592 | JGI IMG/M metagenome (GOLD analysis project Ga0068855, IMG submission 66592) | Corn rhizosphere microbial communities from Kellogg Biological Station, Michigan, USA - KBS Corn C5-2 | ecosystem: Host-associated > Plants > Roots > Rhizosphere > Soil ...
CTCGCAAAAACCAACTTTTGATTTGGCTGATGTGCCTTTGCGTTGTGCTCGGTACAGCGTGCAAGAAGAAGGCGGACGCGGGTCCTACCGCGGAAAAGCCACCAGCGCTGCGCTTGGCGGTGATCCCGAAAGGCACCACGCACGAGTTTTGGAAAGCGGTCCACGCCGGAGCCGTGAAGGCCGCGCGCGAGGCTCACGTGGACGTGGTTTGGAAAGGGCCGCTCAAAGAAGACGACTTGAAGTCGCAAGTCGATCTCGTGCAGAGCTTCACGGCACAGGGCGTGTCCGGCATCGTGCTCGCGCCGCTCAACGACACGGCGCTGGCCGCGCCGGTGAAAGCAGCGGTCGACGCTAAAATTCCGGTCGTGATTTTCGATTCGGATTTGAAAGACAAATCCTACGTGAGCTTCGTCGCCACCGATAACCGCGCGGCCGGCGCGCTCGCGGGCGAACGCCTGGCCAAACTCATGAATGGCAAGGGCAACGTGCTGGTGCTCCGTTACCAAGAGGGCTCTGCCAGCACGACCAACCGCGAAGAGGGCTTCCTCGCGGCGATCCGCAAATTTCCAGACATCAAAGTCGTCTCGGACAATCGTTTCGGCGGGGCCACCACCGAGAGCGCGCACGCCGCCAGCGAAAATCTGCTGCTCGCGCAGAACGCGGCCAAGGGCACGATCGACGGCATCTTCACGCCCAACGAGTCGACCACCTTCGGCATGCTGCTCGCACTGCAGAAGGCGGAGCTCGCCGGCAAGGTGCATTTCATCGGCTTCGATTCGTCGGACAAGTTGCTGAACGCCGTGAGCGCGGGTCAAATCGACGCGCTGGTGCTGCAAGATCCGCTGAAGATGGGCTATCTCGCGGTCAAAACCCTGGCCGCGCATTTGCGCAGTGAACCGGTCGAGCCGCGCATCGACACTGGCGCCACTCTGGTCGACAAACAGAATCTGCCGAGCCCCGAGATCCAGAGTCTGGTAAAGCCGGATCTCAAGCAATGGCTCGGCGAGCCATGACGCGCGCTGGAAGCGCCGCATGAGCAGCGCGGACCAGCCGAGCCTCCACGCCCAGGGCCTCGCCAAGCGCTTCGGCGCGACGCGCGCGCTCTCCGGCGTCGACCTCACGCTGCACGCAGGCCAAGTGCACGCGTTGCTGGGCGAGAACGGCGCCGGCAAGAGCACCCTGCTCAAGATCCTGGCCGGCGCGCAGAGAGCGGACGCCGGCCGCATCGAGCTTTCCGGCAACCTCTATCAGCCGAAAAACCCAGAGCACGCTCAGGCGCTCGGCGTTGCCTATGTTTCGCAGGAGCCTGCGCTCTGCCCGGATCTGACCGTCGCCGAGAACGTGCTCTTGAACGAGCTGCCGAGCCGCTTCGGCGTGATCGACGCGCGCGCGAGCCGCGAGCGCGCACGCGCGGCCCTTTCACAGGTGGTGCCGGAGGGCGCGCCCGCGCCCGCGCTCGACGAGCGCGCGGGCAATCTCGGCCAAGGCGACCAACAGCTACTCTGTCTTGCCCGCGCGCTCGCCCAAAAACGATGCCGAATCCTGATTTTGGACGAGCCGACCAGCACGCTCAACTCGAGTGAAACGGCGCGCCTCTTTGCCGTGGTGCGCGAGCTCGCCAAGCGCGGCATCGCAATCTTGTACGTGTCGCATTTTTTGGAAGAGGTCGAGCGCCTGGCCGATCGCTTCACCGTGCTGCGCGACGGTGCGTTCGTGGCGAGCGGCGAAATCGCGCGCACGACGCGCAGTGAGCTCGTGCAACTGATGGCGGGCCGCGCCGTGCAGGAGCTCTTTCCACGCTCACCACGCACGCCGGGCGACGCGGTGTTGACGCTCAGCGACGTTGCAGGGCAAAAGCTGCCGCTCTCCGCGTCACTGACGCTGCACCGCGGTGAAGTGCTCGGCATCGCCGGGCTGCTCGGCTCTGGGCGCAGCGAGCTACTACGCCTGATTTTCGGGCTCGATCCGCTGAAGCGCGGCACGATCCAGGTCAAAGCGCGGCCCGGGTCGGCTTCGCCCGCACAGCGCCTGGCTCAAGGCGTGGGCCTGCTCAGCGAAGATCGCAAGGGCGAGGGCTTGGCCGCAACGCTCTCGATCGGCGACAACATCACGCTCTCGAAGCTCGAATCGCTCGGGCGCTGGGGGTTCGTGAGCCCGACTCGGCGCGCGGCGATCGCGCGTTCGTACCTCGAACGGCTGGGCATCGTCGCGCGCGGACCGGAGCAAGCCGCGCGTGATTTATCCGGCGGCAATCAGCAAAAAGTGTGCATTGCGCGGCTCCTACATCAAGGCGTGGACGTGCTCTTGCTCGACGAGCCCACGCGCGGCGTGGACGTCGGCAGCCGCGCTGATTTGTACCGCGTCATCGATCAACTGGCGACGGAAGGCAAAGCGGTGCTGATGGTCTCGAGTTACTTACCCGAGCTGCTCGGCGTGTGCGACCGAGTCGCGGTCATGGTGCGCGGAAAGCTCGGCTCGGCTCGCTCGGTGAGCGGGCTCACGGAGCACGATCTGCTGCTCGAGGCGACCGGATGAACGCGCTCCGCCGCTTGTTCCGGTTGCCCTGGTTCGGGCCGCTCTTGGCGCTCGGGCTCCTGTACGTGCTCTTCACCGCGCTCGCGCCCGACACCTTCGCGCGCGAGACGAACCTCGTGACCATGCTGCGCCAGACCGCGGTCATCGGCATCGCGGCCGTCGGCATGACGTTCACGATCGTGCTCGGCGGCATCGATTTATCGGTGGGTTCGGCCGTCGCGCTCACGACCGTGGTGGTCGCCGAGAGCCTGCGCTCCGGCTCGAGCCCGCTCGCGGCTGCGGCGATCGGTGTCCTCACTGGCGGCGTACTCGGGCTGTGCAACGGGCTCCTGGTCACGGGCCTTCGGATTTCGCCGTTCATCGTCACGCTCGGTACGATGAGCGTGCTGCGCGGCGCGGCCAAAGGGCTCGCCAACGAGCAAAAGATCGACGCCGATCCGCGTGGGCTCGACGCGTTGATGCAGAGCCACGCCCACTCGCTCGCGCTGCCAGCCGGAGTTTGGCTCATGCTCGGCGCCACGCTGTTCGGCATCGGCCTGCTCAATTACAGCAAAATCGGCCGCCAAATCGTGGCGGTTGGCTCGAACGCCGAAACTGCGCGGCTGTGCGGCATCTCGATCGCGAAAACGACCTTGTTCGTGTACGCGCTCGCGGGCTTACTGGTCGGCCTATCCGGCGTACTCGAATTCTCGACGCTCACCGTCGGCGATCCGACGGACTCGGTAGGCCTCGAGCTCGAGGTGATCGCGGCGGTCGTGATCGGCGGCGGCTCACTCTCCGGCGGGCAAGGCTCGGCCGCAGGCACGTTGGTCGGCGCGCTGCTCTTGACGGTGATCAAAGCTGGCTGCACGCACCTCGGCTTCCCGAACTGGGTGCAAGAGATCTTCACCGGCTTCATCATCGTGATCGCGATGAGTATCGACAAATTGCGCCAGCGCACGCGCTGAGCGCTTTCGGCGCCGACGCGGCGACCTGCGCGTCCAGCGACGGCCAGCGCAGCGCGTAACTGAGGCGGTGAGCACCGAACCTCCGCGCCCTGGCTTGGAATTTGGGGCACACGCGGGAACGGGCGCGCGCTGCGTCGCGGCCGAATCCAGGTGCCCCAGCCGCGCGCTCCGCGCCCGTGCAGCCACGCCTGCCCGACGCCGTAAAGCCGCCCCATGCGTCGAGTCCGTGCTCGGCTTCGGCGCCGATGGACGATCGGGGAGCGCAGCGGCAAACGCGAATTCGACACACCATTCCAGCTGCTCTCGCGCAGAGCCGAGCGCCACGGCGTGCGCCGACCCGCGCTTTGCCGAACCTCGCTCGAGCGGCTCACGCGCTCGAGGGGCCTCCGCGGCAGCCGCAGGCTGACGCTTGGGGGCCCGGCGCGCGCAGCGGAGCGAGCACGCCGCCGTGCAGCGACGCGCTCGGCGCGGGGCAGCACCATCCCCAGCTGAATCAGCCCTGCAACGCGCGGGTCACGAGCGCGAGGGCGGGCGCGCTGAGCGGCAGATTGAGTGCTAACTCTTGGCCGCGCGCGGACATCTTTTTCCAGGTCTTTTGCACGATGTCGATCACTTTTTCCGGCGGGTGTTTGTGCGCGAAGGCTTCGAACTCGGACTCGAGGAATTCGAGGCAGAGCGCATCTTCCATCGTTTGCGTGTCGGGGTGACTGCGCAGGCCTTGCTTCACGTTGATGCGGCGCACGGCGTCGATCAGCTCGCGCTCGTAGCCGAGCTCGTCGAGAATGCTGGCTGCGGTGTCGGCGTGAAAGCGCGCGAGCTCGGTGCGCCATTGCAAGTAGCCGACGCGACCCGCGGGGAACGAGGTGCGCGGGATTTGCCAACGCCGAATGTGTTGGCAGCGCGCCGCGAGCCGCAGCGGCTCGGACGCGTTGGGCGCGAGGCGCTCGACCCAGGCGGACAGGCGCTCGGCGTGCACGAGCTCGCGCGGGCGCGGTTCACCGCCGACCACTAGGCGGTGCGGATCTTCGGCGTTGGCGGCGTCGAACGCGGCAATGGCTTGCGCGAAGCGGTCTTGGTTCATGCGGGCTCACCCTCGTAGCACGGCGGGCCGGCTCTTCGACCGCGCACGCCGCAAAATTCAGCAATTTTTGCCCAGGTCTGCTCAGCTTGGCCCAGGTCGCTCGCGCGCCTGCTCGCGCCGAGTAAGCTGCCGTGGTCATGCAATATCGCGCGCTCGGTCGCACGGGCTTCAAGGTTTCGACAATCAGCTTCGGCGCTTGGGCCATCGGCGGCACGTGGGGCCCCGTCGACGATGCGGATTCGCTGAAGGCGCTGCACCAAGCGCTCGACCTGGGCGTCAATTTCTTCGACACGGCCGACGTCTACGGCGACGGGCACAGTGAGCAACTGCTCGCGCGCTTGAAGCGCGAACGCGGCGCCACCTTTCACGTGGCCACGAAGGTGGGCCGGCGCTCGAACCCGCACGATGCGAAGAGCTACACGCGAGCCAATCTGACCGCCCATGTCGAACGCTGCGCGAAGAACTTGCAGACCGAAGCGCTCGATCTCCTGCAACTGCACTGTCCGCCCACCGACGTGTATTACATGCCCGAAGTCTTCGGCGTGCTCGACGATCTGAAGGGCGCGGGCAAACTCCAGCACTACGGCGTGAGCGTGGAGCGCGTGGAAGAGGCACTCAAAGCCATCGAATATCCGGACGTGGAGACTGTGCAGATCGTGTTCAATATCTTCCGCCAGCGACCGGCCGAGCTCTTTTTCGCGCAGGCGGAGCAGCGCAAAGTGGGCATCTTGGCGCGCCTGCCGCTGTCTTCAGGGCTGCTCAGCGGCAAGATGAAGAAGGGCCAACACTTTGCCGCCGACGATCATCGCGAATTCAACCGCACGGGCGCGGCCTTCGATCGCGGCGAGACCTTTTCCGGGCTGGATTTCGACACCGGAGTCGAGGTCGCCGAGGACCTGCGCGCGCTCGTGCCGCCGAACCTGACTCTGGCGCAGTTTGCGCTACGCTGGATCGGCATGCACGACGCGGTCACCTGCTCGATCCCGGGCGCCAAGCGACCGGAGCAGGTCGCTGAAAATGCCGCGGCCGCCGATCTGGCCCCGCTCTCGAGCGAGACCATGCGCCGCGTGCGTGAGATTTATCAGGCGCGCGTGCGCCCGCTCGTGCACCACTATTGGTGACGACTCGTTCAACCTGCGTGGAATGATCGAACCCCGCGGCAACTGGGTTTTCGGTTCCGCGCAGTTCTGGGTCGTCCGCTTGAATGGGCCCAACCACCGGCTAAACGAGCGTCGCGCGGCCTCGGGCGTCGACATTCGAGGGGCTTGCAGCTCGGGAAACTCGCGCTCCGTTCAAGTGAGGGTGGAGGAATTTCGCCGTACGGCGCGTTGCGCCCGAGATTTGTCCGGCGTAGCAAGTCATATGGCCTCTTCGGAATCGACTCGGCCGCTGCCACCGCTCACCCCTCCGCCGGCGCGCGCGTCCTCCGGCAGCTTCGCGCAGATCGACGTTGCGGCGATGGAGGGCCGGGATCCGCGGCGCGCCAACAGCGACTATCCGCGTCACGCGAGTGGCTACGCGGCCGCCGATCCGCAAACGCGCGCCGACAGCGACGCGTCACCGGCGGAGGGCTTTCGGCCGGGCTCGTTCGCACCCGAAACGGCGATCGACGAACAAATCGCCGATCTCGAGCACTGGGCCCAAGCGAACTTGAACCGCGACCGGAGAGACAAGCTGCGCTTTTGGGTGCTGCGCGGGCTTTCCTTTTTGAGTGCGATTGGCGCTGCCACGAGCAGCGGCTTTGGCCAGCAAAAAGTCGCCATCGTGCTCGGCGCACTGGCAGCCTTGTGCGTCGCGATCGATTCCGCCTGGCCGTCCGATTCGTTTCGAAACGTGCACCGCCGCGCGGTGTACGACCTGCGTGAGCTGCAAAACACCCTGAAATTACGCTGGGACAAGGTGCGCCTGGCGCATCCGGATCCCGCCGCGCCGCCGCGCACGGCGCACGCGCTGGCGCTGCTCGACCAAGTGCAGAACAAGCGCGAAGAAATTGGTAAATATTTGGGCTCGGCCGAAGCCAGCCCGGGCATCAAGCGTTAAACTCGGCGGCCGTGGCGGTCGTTTCTGCCCTTTACGTGTATCCGATCAAGGCGTGCCGCGGTGTGCGCGTCGATCATTGGCCGGTCGTCGAGCGCGGCTTCGAAGCGGACCGGCGCTGGATGATCGTGGACGCAGCCGGCACGTTCGTCAGCCAGCGTGAGTTGCCGCGCCTGGCGCTCGTCACCACGGCCTTGGACAACGACCTGATTCGCGTCGCTGCGCCGGGGCTCGCGCCGCTCTACCTGCCTCGGCGCTACGACGGCGGGGAGTCGCGCGCGGTCCGCGTCTGGAGCGACCAGAGCCGCGGCGTTGTGCACGCGCTCGGCAGCGCCTGGGTTTCCGAGTACCTCGGCGCGCCCCACCAGCTCGTGTACATGCCGGACAGCGAACGCCGCGCGGTAAACCCAGCGCGAGCGCGCGCGGGCGATCTCGTGAGCTTTGCCGACGGTTATCCGTTTTTGCTGATCTCCGAAGCCTCGCTCGAAGATTTGAACGCGCGCTTGCCCGAGCCGATCACGATGGAGCGCTTTCGGCCGAACATCGTCGTGAGCGGCACCGAGCCATTCGCGGAAGACGAATTTGCGTCGGTGCGGCTCGGCGAGCTGTCTTTCCGCGGCGTGAAACGCTGCGACCGCTGCCCGGTTACCACGGTCGATCTGGCCACGGGCGAGCCCGGCAAAGAGCCGCTGCGCACGCTCGCGACATTCCGGCGCTGGGACGGCAAAGTCTGGTTCGGCATGAACATGATTCACGACGGACCGGGCCACCTGCGCGTCGGCGACGCCGTGCTGCGCTGAGCGCCACGAACGCGAGCTTTGCCGCCGCGCGCTCGCCGCTGAAACGCGCCGCGCGCGCCGAGCTCAGGTTGCGGGTGGCCCGCCCAGCTTCTCGAGCAATGCTTCGAGCGACGGCGTCGCGCTGGTCTTGATGGCGAGCGCGAGCGGCCCTTTGGGCTCGAGCAAGCGCTCGACCGCGACCGACCCGCCGTACACGCGGCCAAAGATCTGCTCCACCTCCGCCTTGCTGGCGGCGAACGAGGCGTCGTCGTTCACGGCGTGCAAGCGATCGGTCAGGCGCAGGCTGAGCTCATTGCTACGAAAGCGCAGCTTGACGCTACTGTCTTGCTCGAGCAGTCGGCCGAAATTTACGAGCCGACGAAGCGCGTCTTCGAGCCGAGCTTCGGGCGCGGGCGCCGCGCGCTTGCGGCTGTAGACCAGCCCGGGCCGGCCATCGAGCGCACCCACATAGTAGTCCGCGGCGTGCCCGATCAGCACCACGCCCGGTCCGTCCGGGACATGGCTGTAATCGACGACGTCAATCATCAGCTCTTTAATGACTTGATCGCGGATGAACCGATGGAAGACCGGGATCAGCGCTTCGAGCTCGAAGTGCTCACTCGGTTCCAAGTACATTTTGAGCTGCAGGCGTTCGGAAAGCATGGGTCGTTCTCGAGTCTGAATTACGGAAATACGGAGACCGTCACGGCAGCGCGCCGGCGATGCGCGTGTAGCACTGGTGCGCTGCTTCCACGAACAGCTGCGCTTCTTCGATCAATTGGTGCGCGCTCTCTTTCGACGCGCCGGCCTCGGTCTGGTGCTCGTACGCGCGGAAGAAATAGTGCGCGAATTTGCCGCCCGAGAACGGGTCGAAGAACACTTTGGTATCGTAGTAGTGCTTGCGGAATTCACTGACGATTTCGTCCGTGCCTTCGCCCAAGAACGAGTTCTTCTCGCGTGTCAGCGCTTGCGCCGCTTGCACCATGGCGCTGAACGCGCGCGCTGCGGCGCCCTGGCTATTGCCTTCTTCGAGCAGTAGCTGGGCTTCGAACACCTCCCGCTCACTGCCCGCAAGGCCGACCTGAACCAACGGCACGACCTCGCCCGCGCACTCACCGACGCCCAAATCACCGATCGTGTACTCACGCGGGTCGCCCCAATCGGAGTAGTAGCTCGGATCTTGTTCGTAGCTCGGGATCACGCTGAGCTCGTCGACGAGTTTTCGGATTTCCTTCTTACCGATGCGCTGCACGAAGGCTTGAAACGTTTCGCCCGCTTGCTTCTCGCTGACGAAGCGATCGGTCAGCGTCTTGACTGCCTTCGGCACGTGCTTCGACGGGATGGCGCCGATGGCGAGCCCGTACGAGCCGCCGTTGTGCTTGTACTGGCCGCCGATCACGAGCTGGAAATGCGGCACGCGCCGGCCGTTCATGTTCCGGCTCACCCCGAGGAAGCCCATGTCCGCGACGTGGTGCTGGCCGCACGAGTTCGAGCAACCGCTGCACTTGATGTGGAGATCCTGCGCCGCGGGGTCGAGCGTGTCGGCGATCACGCTGAGCTGCTTCCTGAGCTCGGTGGCGAGCCCACGTGACGACGAGATGCCGAGCTTGCAAGTGTCGGTGCCAGGGCACGATGTCACGTCCGTGATCCGATCCGCGCCGGCAGCGCCCAGGCCGACCTGTGCCAGCTCCTGATAAAACGCCGGCAAATCGCCGTCCGCGACCCAGCGGTACAGCAGGTTTTGCTCGACCGTGGTGCGCAGCGAATCACCCGTGAATTTGCGGGCGATCTCGGACAGGGCGCGGGCTTGACCGGGCGTGAAGTCACCGAGCGGCAAGGTGACCTTCGCGGTCGAGTAACCCTTTTGGCTCTGCGGCTGCACGTTGGTCTTCTGCCAAGCCTCGAAGCCCGCGGGATAGGGGCCCGGGCCGAGTGCGCTCGGCGGCTTGAGCGGCTTTTCGTCGGTGACGTGCAAATCCTTCAAAAAGGAGACCCAGCGCTCGTCGGTGCGCAGCTTGCTGCGCTCCTCCAACACCAGGCGCTTGAACTCGTCGATGCCGAGCTTCTTGACCAGGAACTTGATCCGCGCGCGGGCTCGGTTGTCACGTTCGCCGAGGCGAGCGAACACGCGACACACGGCCTGCGTGATCGGCAGGAGCTCCTCTTCCGGAAGGAACTCGTCGAACAGCGTGGCCGGGTACGGCACTGCGCCGAGCCCGCCGCCCACGTAGTATTCGAAGCCGCGCTTCAGCTGACCGTCGATCACGCGCGTTTTGGCGATCGCACCTGCGTCGTGAAAATTCGTCAGCCCGCACGGCTCGTCTTTGCAGCCGGAGAAGGCAATTTTGAATTTCCGCCCGAAATCCTGAGCATCCGGGTGTCCGAGCAGGAAGAAGGTGATGGCGTTCGCGTACGGCGTCACGTCGAAGGATTCGGTGTTGCACACACCGGCGTACGGGCACGCCGTCACGTTGCGCACCGAGTTGCCGCACGCCTCACGCGTGGTGATGCCAACGGCGGCGAGCCGACGCATGATGTCCGGCGTATCCTCGATGTGAATGAAATGAAGCTGAATGTCCTGACGCGTGGTCACGTGCAGGATTTGATCGGAGTACTCTTCCGCTAGCTCTGCCAGCGTGTCGAGCTGAAGCGCGCTCAGCTTTCCGAACGGGATCTTGATGCGCTGCATGCCCGGCGCATCCCACATCGTGACGGGACCTTTGGTCAGCTCGCCAGCGGGATAAGCCAAGGTCTGCGTCTTCTCACCGTCGTGACGCTGACCGTTGTCGTAGCGCTGACCGTAGGTGCCGCGGCGCAAGCGCGTTTCCGCGAACAGCTTCTCCTCGATCTTCCCCTTCTTCCTGAGCTCGATCTGGGTCTCGTAGATGTCGATCTCGCGCGCCCAATCCTCGCGCATGTGGGAAGTGAGCTTCTGTTTCCAAGTGTTCGCGACGGTCATGGGTTTCTCCCGGCCCGGGACGCTACTTGAAAGTGCCCGGACTTTGGTCTCTGGGTTATACCCACAATTTCCGGTGCGACAAGTCAACAATCGGCCGCTAACCGATATCGGCAGGGCCGATGCCGGGAGTGGCATTGCTGCACAAAGCCAGGGGAAAGAAGCGGAGAACTCAATTTCCGAGGCGCACCGTGCTACGAGGCCCCCGAAACCTCATGCGTTACTCGCGCGCGCTCCTGCCGACCCTCAAAGAGGCTCCCGCCGACGCGACCAGTCAGAGCCACGTGCTCCTGCTGCGCGGCGGTTACGTGCGCCGCGTGGGCTCCGGCATTTACAGCTTCCTGCCGCTCGGCGTGCGCGTGCTCCGCAAAATCGAAGCCATCGTGCGCGCAGAGATGGCCGCGGCGGGCGCAGAAGAGGTCCTCTTACCCGCGCTCTTGCCGGCCGATTACTTCAAAGAAACCGGCCGCTGGGATTTGTTCGGTGACACGCTGCTCCGCTTGAAGGATCGCAAAGGCGGCGACTATCACCTCGGCCCGACGCACGAAGAGATCATCTGCGATCTGGCGCGGCGCGAGGTGAAGAGCTACCGCGATTTGCCGAAAAACCTCTATCAAATTCAGACCAAGTTTCGCGACGAGGCGCGCCCACGCGGAGGCCTGCTCCGCTGCCGCGAGTTCTCGATGAAGGACGCCTACTCGTTCGACGTCGATGAGGCCGCGGCCAAGAGGAGCTACGAGCAGATGCGCGTCGCGTACACGCGCATCTTCGATCGCATGGGCTTCGATTACCGCATGGTGAGCGCGGATTCGGGCGCGATGGGCGGGTCGGGCAGCGCCGAATTCCAGGTGCTCGTGCAGAGCGGTGAAGACGTGATCGCGGCCTGCTTGCAATGCTCGTACGCGGCTAATCTGGAAGTGGCCGAGACGCCGCCCATGCCGCGGCGCGGGCCCGCGCCCGAGGCCGTGAAAGCGCGTGAAAAGGTGCATACGCCCGGGCACGGCAAGATCGCCGCGGTCGCCCAATTCCTGAACCAATCGCCGGCCAATTTTCTGAAGAGCCTGCTGTACCTCGCAGGCAACGAGCTCGTGATGGTCGTGCTGCGCGGCGATCACGACGTGAACGAGGTCAAGCTCGCGCGCGCGCTGGGCGTGAGCGAGGTGCATCTGGCGAGCGGCCCGGACGTGGAACGCGCGACGGGCGCCGCGGTCGGCTTTGCCGGACCCGTCGGCTTCTCGGGCCGCGTGCTGATCGACGTGGACGCCGCCAGCGTCACGGACGGAGTCACCGGCGCGAACGAGACCGATTACCATTTCCTGCACGTGCAGCACGGTCGCGATTTTTCCGCACAGGTCGTGGCCGTGCGCCAAGTCGTCGACGGTGATTTGTGTCCGTCGTGCGGCGCCTCGCTGAAACTGTTTCGCGGCATCGAGGCCGGGCACATCTTCTTGCTCGGCACGCACTACACCTCCAAGATGTCGGCTACTTACTTGGACGAGCGAGGCGAGCACCGGACGATGGTCATGGGCTGCTACGGCATCGGCGTATCGCGCTTGATCGCCGCCGCCGTGGAGCAGCACCACGACGAGCTGGGCATTGTCTGGCCGATCAGCGTGGCGCCGTATCAGCTGCACCTGGTTCAGCTCGGTACGGAGCTGGAGGTCGTGGCCGAGGTCCTGCGCCTCGAGCAAGAGCTCGAAGCCGCTGGAATCGAAGTGCTGGTCGACGATCGCGACGAGCGGCCGGGCGTCAAATTCAAAGATGCCGATTTGATCGGCATTCCGCTGCGCGCCACCGTCGGCGCGCGTGGGCTCAAGAACGGGCAAATCGAATGCAAGCCCCGGCGCGAGACCGACCCGAAAAAGGCCGAGCTTTTGCCGCTGGCGAACGCCGGGCAAGTGATCGCCACCCGAGTGCGCGAGCTCTTCGCGGCGGCGGAAAGCGAAACGAGATGAAGGACGATCCGAAAACGTTCGCTAATTCCACGAGCAGCGTGCACGCGGGGATCCCCGCCACGAGGCCCCACCACGCGCTCGCGCTGAGCATCGACGCAACGGCGACCTACACCTTCGCCAACACCGCCGAGCTCGAGCGCTACATGCGCGGCGAAGATCCCGATCCGGATCGCGAAGAATACGGGCGCTACGGCAACCCCACCGTATGCGAGCTCGAACGGCGCGTCGCCGAGCTGGAGCGCGCCGAAGACGGCGTGGCGTTCTCGAGCGGCATGGCCGCGATCGCGACCGCGGTGCTGTCTCTGGTCAAGGCTGGCGATCACGTGGTCTTATTCCAAGACGGCTATCGGCGCACGCGCCAGCTCGTCACGCAGACCTTGGCGCGCTTCGGCGTCGAGCACAGCATCGTGCCCTCCGGCGATCTGGGCGCGCTGTCCGTCGCCCTGCGCGACAACACGCGGCTCGTGATCGCCGAGTCTCCCACCAACCCGCACGTGTTCTGCGTGGATTTGGCGGAGCTCGCCGGCATCGTCAAAGCGCGCGGCCGCATCCGCACCCTGGTCGACTCCACCTTGGCCACGCCCGTCAATTGCCGGCCGCTCGAGTTCGGAGTGGATCTGGTCGTGCACAGCGCGACCAAATCGCTCGCGGGACACAATGACGTGCTCGGCGGCGTGGTCGTCGGACCGCAGCATTTGGTGTCGTTGCTGCGCGACGCGCGCGGGGTGCTCGGCAGCGTGCTCGATCCGCACGCGGCCTTCTTGATCGCGCGCGGTTTGAAGACGCTCGGCGTGCGCACCGAGCGCCAAAACGAAAACGCGCTGGCAATCGCGCGCGCACTCGAAGCGCACCCACGGATCGAGCGCGTATTCTATCCGCTGCTCGAGAGCCACCCCTCGTACGCGGCCGCGCGCGCGCAGATGCGCGGCGGTGGTTTCATGGTGAGCTTCATCGTCAAAGGTGGCCGCGCCGCAGCCTCGCGGGTGGTCGACGCCGTCAAAATTCCGAAGATTGCCGCGTCCATGGGCGGTGTCGAGTCGCTGATCGAGCAACCGGCGATCATGAGCTACTCCGAACTCTCCGCCGAACAGCTCGCCAAGATCGGGATCAACCCGGCACTCGTGCGCTTGTCCGTCGGCATCGAAGACACTGCCGATCTGTTGCAAGATTTCGCACAGGCGCTCGACGTAGCAGGTTAGAGCGCGCGCGCGCAACGCGACCGCTCCCGAGCAAGCGTGCGAGCGCGACAATTCCCTATCAAATCTAGACGTTTATCCGCCGCGTGCACGGCGGCACTCCTTTTTCAGGTCGCCCGCCTCCGATGCGCGGAGTAAGCTCACTCATGTGTACGGGCGAGTGTGATGCGGGTGGTTGATTTGCCTACGTCGGATCGGGGAGTGAAGTGACGAGCGAGCTCAGGAGTTGGTTTCTGAGAAATGTCTTCGAAGCGACGGAGCGCCAACTCGGTGTGACGGCCGTTGCCGCGATGCGCACGCGACTGCCCCCCCGCCTTTCGCCCAACGCTTCGCTGGATCGCCTACGCGCGAGCGCCGCGCTCGACACTGTGCCGCTCGAGGAGGGCGAAGAGATTTTGCTCGCGCTCGACTCGATGCTCGGTGACGGCTCCGGCAAGCTCCTGGAATCGATCGGCGGAGAGCTCGCGGCGCGCGTGTTGTCGCAGGGCGGAGGCGTGGCGCGCGCAGGAGATCTGTTCGGCACGGTCGCGCGCTTGCAAGCGTTTCTCGAGCACCCCTTCGTCGGCGTGCCGGTCGCATTCGAGCTGAAAAAAACCTCGGCGGGCTTTTCACTCACGCTCGGCGTAGCGGGCCATTCACGGGCCACGCGCGTCCTGCGCCACCTGGCGATCGGCGCCATCGTCGCCGCCGAGCGCTTCGCGCGCGAAGCCGGCGCGGATCTGAAGATCTATGCCGAGAACATCGGCGACCGCTCGAACATCAGCGCGCGCTACCTGGTCAGCGAAGAATCCGTGACCGAAGAAGCGCCGCCGCCGACGAGGCGACCGCCACCCATGCGCGCACCCGTACCTTCGCTGAGTGAAGAGGTGGCGCGCATTCTGCGCACCTCCGGCCCTCCGCGCCACACGTCCGATGCGAACCAGGCCGCAGCGCGCGGTCCCGAGTCGAGCCGCACGCGGGCTTCCAGCGCGCCCCCGCGCCCGAAAACGAGCTCACGACCCGAGCTCGATGATGATTTGCCTGAATCGTCCACGTTGCCGCGCGGAACCGGCGGCTCGACCACGCGCATGCCAGCCGTCAAAAAGCCCGACGGCACCGATCGCGGCTGAGTCACCGCGAATCTATTTTTGGGGGCGTGGGCGCGAACGGCGCGCGCTCGGCACGCACGTCGCGGGCAAGCTTTAAAACTCTGCAGGATCCGTGTGGGTACCGAAAACTTGCCTGAGCACGTCGCAGATCTCCTGCTCCGTCGCGTACACGCGCGCGGCTTCGACGATCGGCGGCACGAGGTTTTGGTCCGAGCCCGCCGCAGCGCGCACGCGCGCGAGCGCTCGGCTCACGTCGGCCGCGCTGCGCTCCGCCTTCACGCGCGCCAGTGACATGAGTTGATCTTTTGCGACCTGCTCGTCGATGCGCAACGTCGGGATCTTTTCCTGCTCGGACGTGCGAAAACGATTCACGCCCACGACCACGCGCTCGCCGCTCGCCAGCGCGCGCTCATGCTCGTACGCCGCCCGGGCGATCTCGCGCTGCGGATAGCCCTCTTCGACCGCGCGCACCATGCCGCCGAGTGCGTCGATGCGCTGAATGTACTCGAGCGCGAGCGCCTCGATCCGGTTCGTGAGCCATTCGACGTGATAGCTGCCGGCGAGCGGATCGATCGCGCTTGCCACGCCGGACTCGTACAGCAAGATCTGCTGCGTGCGGAGCGCGACGGTCGCGGCCTCTTCGGTCGGCAATGCATACGTCTCATCGAGCGAGTTGGTATGCAAGGATTGCGTTCCGCCGAGCACCGCAGCGAGCGCCTGCAACGCGACCCGCGCCACGTTATTGTACGGCTGCTGCGCGGTAAGTGTCACCCCGGCGGTTTGCGCGTGCGTGCGCAGCTTCATGCTGGCCTCGGCTAGCGCGCCGTAGCGCTCTTTGACGAGCCGCGCCCAGAGCCGGCGCGCCGCGCGAAATTTCGCAATTTCTTCGAAAAAATCCGCGTGCACGTCGAAGAAGAAGCTGAGCCGCGGCGCAAACTCGTCGATCGCGAGCCCGCGCGCGAGACACGCCTCCACGTATGCGAGTCCGTCGGCCAAGGTGAAGCCGAGCTCTTGTGCCGCAGTCGCACCAGCTTCACGAATGTGATAGCCGCTGATTGAAATCGGATTATAGCGCGGCAGCTCGGCCGTCGCGTACTCGATCATGTCGGTCACGAGCCGCATTGCCGGTCGCGGTGGCACGAGCCAAGCGTGCTGCGCGATGAACTCTTTCAGGCAATCGTTTTGAATCGTGCCGCCGAGCGCACTCCGCGGAATGCCGCGCTGGTCGGCGAGCGCCACATAAAACGCGAACAGCACGATCGCCGGCCCGTTGATGGTCATGGACGTCGTGACTCGGTCGAGCGGGATCTCGCGAAACAAGCGCTCCATGTCGGCGAGCGTGTCGACCGCGACACCGCACACGCCGACTTCACCCAGCGCGCGCGGTGAGTCCGAGTCGTAGCCCATCAACGTCGGGAAATCGAAGGCCGTCGAGAGCCCAGTTTGGCCCTGCTCCAGCAAATAGCGAAAACGCTGATTGGTTTGGTCCGGCGTGCCAAAGCCCGCGAACATGCGCATCGTCCAGGGCCTGCCGCGGTACATCGTGGGCTGCACACCGCGCGTGAACGGGTACTCGCCGGGAAAGCCGAGATCGCGCAAATAATCGAGCTCGCCATCGGCGGGCGTCAGAAAATCCGGCACCTCGATCCCACTCGAGGTGCTGAAACGGCGCGCGACCGGCGGCGCTTTGGCGGCGGTCTTGGCGCGGAACTCGGCAATGCGCGCACGCAGCTCGAGCAAGGCGATGCCCGGCACTTCACCTTCCTGCACCGACTCGCCGCTCGGGCGCTCGGTCATGAGCAAGCGGGGGTCAAAAGCTCGCTCCTCACCGCGTCGGTCCCGCCCTTCAGCGAATCCATCACCGTGCCGACGATTTTCACTTGGCCCGCGCAGAGCGCGTCGCGGTCCGCCGGTTTCAACGTCTTCGGGCTCAAGGTAAAGGTGACCGCCTGGCTTTTGCCCTTATCGATCACGAGCGGGAAGCTCGCGCCGCTAGCAATGACTTCGACCGGGTCGACCAGGGCTGCGCCGGACGCATTTTGCACCGCGAAGCTGCCCAAAGTCACCGTGGTCGAGCCCGAAGCCTCGGGACCGAGCGAAAATTCGAGCTCGAAGCCGCCGCCGAGCGCTGCCCCGAGCGGGCCGTCCTGTGCCGTCACCGTAGCTTGCTCCAACACGACCGTCAGCGAGACGGCGCTCTTGTCGCCGCAGGACGACAGGCCAAGCGGAAGAGCCAAAACCAATGGCCAAAAGCGCATGCCCTACCATAGCGGCGAATCGCGAGGCCTTCCACTTCGGGCTATGCTGCCGCTCGCGTGAGCTCCGTTGGCCGTGCGATCTCGCTTCTGCTCTGCCTCGGCGCGTGCAGAAATCCAGGCCCGGCAGCGGCGGCCGGCCCTGCCTACCCAAGCCTGCGTGAGCAAACGCCGCGCGCGGCGCCCGCGGCGAGCACGCGCCCCGAACCGGCGCTCGCGCCGCCCAGCAGCGCCAGCGCGAGCTCAGCGACTGCCACTACCACCGATTTCGGCATTGCGCCGTTCGCAGGCAAAGGTCCGATCTTGGTCGAGCGCGCGAGCGGCGATGCGCGCTGGGTCGCGCTCTGCCAAACGCAGTCCGCCGAAGCCGGCGGTTCGACGCCGGGCGGGCCGCTGCCACGCGAGTTCGGCGCGTTGCAACGTTCCCTCGTCGCCCCCGGCTCCGAGCTCGCGATCGATGCCTGGCTCGGCGCGTCGCCGAATGGACGCTTCGTGCTCGTGCTGCAACGCGGCGCGATCTTGCTTTGGGACAGCGAAACATCGCACACGCTCGACCTGACCGCACTCGGAGCGGACAGTCGCTTGAGCGCGGAGTCGAATGCCGCACTGCGCGTGTTGGACTTCGACGCCACGAGCGAGCATGTGCTGTACGTGCGGCGCGCGCCGAGCGGCAATCGCGTCGTCCTCCGCAATTTGAGCGACGGCAGTGAACGCGAGCTTGGTCCCGGCCCAGGCGAGATCTGGCGCGCCCGCTTCGACCCGGGCGGCGCGTTCATCAACCTGCAAATGATCAGCGCCGACACGAACAAGAACGGCAAATTCGACTTCCCCGCGCCGCTGCTAGCCACGCCGCGTGCCTGCGGTGATCCGCTGCAGCACTTCCGCGCTTGGGAAAATCGCGGCGATCGACCAGAGACGGTGTTGCTGCCGCTCGCCGGAGGCCCGGCGATTCACGAGCCCGGGCTCGTGCAAGTGCTCGGCGAGGCGCTGGTGGTGCGCGACGAGAACGGCGCGTTGCTGCTCGAGCAAGGCCAGAAGAAGCGCGTACTCGCGAACGCAGAGTGCAAGGCGCGCGTGGTGCACGCCGATCGGCAGCGCGAGCTGTTCATCGTCGGCTGCGCACAAAAAAAGAAAACCGGCAGAGTGAGCCTCGAGCTCGTCACGCGTGAGGGTAGAAAGCCCCTGAACCTCGAGCTCGCGAGCGTGGAGCTCGACCGGGAGCCGAGCGACTCGCCGCGCCTCATAGCCCTGTACCCCGGCTCCGATAGCTACTTGTTCGACGCCGACCGACGCGAACTGATCGCGCTCCAGCCCGGCGACAGCGTGCTCGGCACACACCTTTCCCGCGCGCTCGTGCGCCGCGGCAAAGCGCTCTTGGTCTACGACGCGGACCGGCGCCGCGAGCAGCCGCTCCCCGGCGTCGTGGACAAATATCCGGTCATCTTGCGCGCGCCACCGTTCGTGTTCATCTCGCCGCTGCTGGTCAACCTGGAAACGGCCGAGGTCGGCATAATCAAGCAACGCCCACTGGCGCTGTCCGCAAACGGCCAACTCCTGCTCGCTGTCGCCGATCCAGATCCCCCCAACTGGGCACGCGGCCCCCTCCACTGGTCCGCGCCCCCCCCGCTCGCACCGAGCGCGCCCTGACCCGAGCGCCCTCGGGACCCGACCCTGACCCGAGCGCCCTCGGGACCCGACCCTGACCCGAGCGCCCTCGGGACCCGACCC
>Ga0068855_100003768_pt1 | contig 18534 bp, 19 predicted proteins | sample KBSCornC52_FD_66592 | JGI IMG/M metagenome (GOLD analysis project Ga0068855, IMG submission 66592) | Corn rhizosphere microbial communities from Kellogg Biological Station, Michigan, USA - KBS Corn C5-2 | ecosystem: Host-associated > Plants > Roots > Rhizosphere > Soil ...
TGCGCACGCCAAAGGTAATCACTCGGTGATTTGCAGCCATCCGGCGGAGATCGGCGGCGAAGTCGTCATCGGACGGAAGTATGGCGAGACCGTCTTCGGGCAGCGAATCGATGAGCTCGCCCTTCGCGCGGAAGATCGATTCGCGGGAGCCGAGCAGCTCGATGTGCGTGATCCCGACGTTCGTGATGAGGCCGACGGTGGCCCGCGCGATGGCGCAGAGGTCGGCGATCTGGCCCGGTCCGCGCATCCCCATCTCGATAATGGCGGCCTGGTGATGCGGCGCGAGGTTGAAGAGAGTGAGCGGTACGCCGATCTCGTTGTTGAAGTTCTTCTCGCTGGCAAGCACGTCGAGGTTCGCCCGCAGCGCACAGGCGACCATCACTTTCGTAGACGTCTTCCCGACGCTGCCGGTGATACCGATAACAGGAATCGAAAACTTCTCCCGATAGTGGCGGGCAACGTGGCCAAGAGCCTGGAGCGCATCGGGAACGACAAGCTGCGGGCCGGCCGCGCCGTCGATCTCACGCTCGACGACCGCGCCGACGCACCCGCCCTCGAACGCCTGCGCGACATAGGCGTGTCCGTCGCTGTTCTCGCCGCGAAGCGCGAAGAAGAGCGATCCATCCGACGCCTGTCGCGTATCCGTGCAGATTCCTCGGACCGTCCCATCTATCCCATCCGACCTGTCAACGACGCGCGCTCCGGTCGCACGCGCCACCTCCGACAGACTCATCGACTCCATTCACCGTGCCTCCAGCCGCTCTGTTTGCCCGATCCACATGGGATTCCTGCAACCGTCGGTGATGACAGCCTGCCGCGCGCAAGGTATCATCCAGGTAGCCATCGATACACGCATTCCTGCGAGGTAACCCTTGTCCAGACTACGAATCGCTGTCCTCATGGGCGGCACGTCCGCCGAGCGGGCCATCTCGCTCTCCACCGGCCGCCAGATACTCGCCGCGCTCGATCCCGCAAAGTATGACGCGATGGCGCTCGATGCCGCAACCCTGTCCGGCCAGACGCCCGAGCTGCCGCCGTCCACGCCGATCAGCGCCCTTAGGAGCGCCGCCGTAACCGCGACGGATTCTCTCGGTTGCGACCTTGTTCCAGCGGATTTCGGTCGTATGGCGCGGCCGGGCGAAGGGCGGCCGGACGTGGTCATCATTGCACTCCACGGCAGGGGAGGGGAGGACGGGACGATTCAGGGTGCGCTGGACCTCCTTGGAATCCCTTACACCGGGTCCGGCGTGCTGGCAAGCGCGCTTGCGATGGACAAGGCGATGACCAATGCCTTCCTGCGCGGCCAGGGGATTCCCGTGCCACAGGACATCGCGGTCCGCAAGAGCGCTCCGGTGGGCGCCGCAGCGCTCCGTGAACGGGTCGAATCGACGTTCGGTTGGCCGGCGGTGGTGAAGCCAAACGCGCAGGGATCGACCATCGGCTGTTCCATCGTGCGGGACGCGGAGAGGCTGGCGGCGGCCGTCGAAGATGCTTTCCGGTATGACGATACGGTGCTCGTGGAGCAGTTCGTACCGGGCGTCGAGATCACGGCGGGAGTGCTGGGGAACGACCGTCCCGAGCCGCTGCCGCTCGTCGAGATCGACGTCAAAGGCGGCTTCTACGATTACGAAGCCAAGTATGCGCCTGGCGGCAGTGCCCACATCATCCCGGCCCGAATCTCCGACGAAGCCGCGGCCCGCGCAAGAGAGTATGCCGTCGCCTGCCATCTTCTGCTGGGTTGCCGCGGCATGTCGCGTACGGATATGATGGTGGCCGGCGACCAGCCGATTGTGCTGGAGATCAACACGATTCCGGGAATGACACCAACCAGTCTCCTTCCCGACGCGGCGAAGGCAGCAGGGATCGGATTCGCCGAGCTTCTCGATCGCCTCATCGGATACGCGCTGGAGGGCCGTCCGGCCGCGCGGGATTGACGGGACTGCCGGAGCTCGCCTTCCTCCGAGCGGCGGCCGGGGCCGAGCTGCTCCGCGAGGCGGCCGACACTCCCGGCAGTCTCCCTCAGCGTGTCGCGCGGCTGCGCAAGCGGTATTCGCAGGAACTGGTGTCCGCGGCCCTGGAGCAGTTGTCCCTCCGCCAGCGCGCAGCCCCGAAGTTCCCCCGCGCCTCCGAAATGTTCTTCACTCCCGCCGGCGTGGAGCAGGCGTCCGCGGAAGTAGTGGCCGCATGGCGCGCCGCGCGATTCCCGGAAGGCGCGACCGTCCTGGACCTCTGCTGCGGCAACGGCGGCGACGGGCTCGCGTCAGCGGAACGGGGACCGGTGATGGCGTTCGACATCGATCCAGCCACCGCCTGGTGCGCTCAGACAAATGCTCGCGCAATCCCTCATCCCGACCGGATGCAAGTCGCCACAGCAGATGTAACGCGGCTTCGACTTCACGGCGACGCGGCCTTCTTCGACCCTTCCCGCCGAAGAGAGGGTCGGCGCACGCGCGGCGGCGAGGGCTACCTTCCCCCGCTTGACTTCACCGACGAGATTCGGGCCGCGATCCCCAACGTCTGCGTGAAGGTGTCCCCGGCCATCGACGACGCCGAGCTGGAAGCCCTCGGCGCGCGGGTCGAGTTCGTCTCGCTCCGGGGCGAATGCAAAGAGGCCGCGCTCTGGTTTGGCGACATCGGGCCGCGAAGCGCCCGATCAGCGGCGGTGCTCCCGGTTGGCGCGACGCTTCAAGCGGACCTGTCCGCGCCGCCTCCAGCCGTGTCCGAACCGCGCGAATGGCTATACGAGCCCGACCCTGCCGTCATCCGCGCGCACCTCATTGCCGAGATCGCCGAGCGACTCGGCGCGTCACAGCTCGATCCACAAATCGCATATCTCACGTCCGATTCGCCGGCCGAGTCACCTTTCGCTACCGCTTACCGTATACTGGAGTGGATGCCGTTCAGTCTGAAAAGGCTCGACCGGCGCCTGCGCGAGATGGGCCGGCGCGTCTACGCGGTAAAGCGGCGCGGCGTACCGTTGGAGCCCGAAGAGATCGCGAGGACGCTCCGGGGGGCAGGAGATAGGGACGCCGTCGTCGTACTCACACGCGTGAATGATAAGCCCGCCGCCATCCTCTGCGAGCGCGCGGACAGGCAACCCGCCCAAACCACTGAATCACAGAAGGAGCATCGGTCTTGAAGAAGATTATCGCACTTGCGGCCGCCCTCGTCCTCGGCGCGACGCTCGCCGCGTACGGAGCGCCGGACGGAAAGAAGCCTGCGCAAAAGAAGGCCGCGGGCAAGGTCGTGACGACCAAATCCGGCCTGAAATACGAAGACATCGTCGTCGGCAAGGGCGCCAGCCCGAAGCCGGGACAGACGGTCACCGTACACTACACCGGCTGGCTGACCAACGGCAAGAAATTCGACAGCAGCAGGGACCGGAACGAGCCATTCGAGTTTGTCATCGGGCAGGGCCAGGTAATCAAGGGCTGGGACGAAGGCGTGATGTCGATGAAGGTGGGCGGCAGGCGCAAGCTAACGATCCCGTACGCGCTCGCATACGGCGAGGACGGTCGTCCGCCAGTGATTCCTCCTAAATCGACGCTCATCTTCGACGTCGAGCTGCTGGGAGTAAAGTAGAGAAGAAGTCTCACGCAAAGAACGGCGAGAAAATCAACCACGGGGAACACAGGGAGCACGGGGAAAGGCGGGAGCGGACGAGTATATTTCGCGTTCATTCGCGCTATTCGCGGTAAGAATCCCGCGGTTGACGTTCTTCGTGTCTTCGTGCCTTTGTGGTGAGAATCTCCCTGTTATTGGGTTTGACGATGCCGATTTTCGAGTATACGTGTGACGATTGCGCAAAGAGGTTCAGCGCGCTGGTCGGCGTGCTGGCCAACGCGAAGCAGCCCGCCTGCCCGAAGTGCGGCGGCGGCGCGCTGACGAAGATGGTGTCGCGATTCGCGCGCGTTCGCTCCGAGGACGATGCGATGGACGCGCTGGCGGACGAGGCCACCTACGGCGATATCGAGAACGACCCGAAGGCGATGCGCCGATTCGTGCGGGACATGGGAAGCGCGCTGGACGAGGACCTGGACGAGGACTTCGAGGCAGCGCTTGACGAGGAGATGTCGGGAGCTGCAGGGGCGGGGACCGGTCCCGCGGATGAAACCGTCTACTGAGCCTTCTGCGTGACGCGAGGGAAGTCGGAGTGACGTCATGCGGACGCATGATTTGAACGATGTCGCGGCGTATCGCGAAAAGCTCCAGAGCTACTCGATGGAGGAGCTCGAGGACGTCTATTTTCACATCCACGTGCTTCGGCAGCCGCTGCGCTACAACATGGTGCGCCGCGAGCTGGAAGCGCGCCGCCTCCATGCCGAGCCCGTCGATCCAGTCCACCTTCGCGAGGGGTGCCTCCGTGACTGGCTGGCCGCGCGACGACTAATGGCGCGGCATCCCTGGCTTCTTGCCCCCGTCTTCTCTGTCGTGCTTTTCCTCGCGACGACCGCGGCAACGTTCGTGCTCCTCCTGCCTGTCTGGCTCTTTGCCATCCCCTTCAACTTTCTCGGGCTGGAAACTGCCATTGTCTACGTGGCATGTGCGCCCATCCCGCCGATTCTCGCCGCCGGATTCGGCGGCAGGCTGGGCGGGCGCGGTGTCTATGGCGTTTGGGTGTTCGCGGGAGTGGTCGCCGGAATGCTGCTCTTCAACCTGACCGGCGCCCCTGCGGCCATCCTCCGCTCCGTTGTCGCCCACACAAGTGGCGGGGGCATCTCCTTCGGTGGTTTCTAAGCCGCGCCACTCTTTTCTGCCACCCGCTGACGATTCTCCGTATCTTTCCGGCCTGGCAGGGATTTGCGGCGCTTGCCTAGAACGAGGGGGGCGAGGATGCGCAAACAATCTCTCCCGCGGCAATACGCGCGGCGAGAGCAGGAAGGATAAGAGCGGCGATGGACCACGACGCCTCAGCCGGCAGGGTCGAAACGCTACTGATCGTCGACGACGAAGAGGTGCTGGTGGAGCTTCTCCGCCGACTCGTGGAGCGGCATGGATACAGCGCATTCGCGGCGTCGAGCGGCCGGGAGGCGCTGGAGATATACGAAGCGAATCGCGGGGAGATCGACCTGGTGCTGACCGACCTGATGATGCCGGAAATGGATGGCAAACAGCTCGCGCAGGAGCTGCTGCGCCGCGACCCGAACGTCCGAATCCTGATCTCCACAGGCTACAGCGAGCCGACCGATATCAGCTATCTGCTGGACGCGGGCGCCCGGGGAATCGTGATGAAACCGTACCAGGCGGATCGTCTTATCGAGGCAATCCGTGCCGCGCTGAGCGACGCACCCCGCGAGGATAGTGCTTCCTGAGAAGAGCCGCCAGCTCTATCCGCCGCTGAACAGATAATCGACGATCTCATTGGTTTCAGCGTAGTCGCGGACAATGATGTCCGCGCCAGCGTTGAGCAGCCGCTCCCGCTTCCATTCGTCGATCCCGCCGGGATTCGCCTCGTCCGACGCGACCCCCATCGCAAACCCGCCGACTCCCTTGCCATTCTCGATCTCGACGTACCCATCACCCACCACCAGCAGCTCCGGTCCGCTCAAGCCGTGCTCCGTTAGAATTCTGTCGATGATTTGCTGCTTGGAGAACGCGCGGTAGTCGTCGAGCGCGGCGAAGATGTTCTCCCCGAAATAGTGGTCGAGTTGGAGCGCGCGCGCCTCGTCCAGCACGTACTGAAGGTCGGTCCCGCTCGCGAGGTAGAGCGCAATGCCTCGCGCCTTCAGCGCGTCAAGGAACTCCACGGACCCCCGCAGCAGCCATTGTTCCGGAGGAACAGCGCGCGACTTGAGTTCCGACACGCGCTGCTCGATTCGCGCCCACAGCCTCGCAAGGTACTCGTGCTTGTAGACGAGCGGTTCCTGCGGCCGGCCGCCGCGCTTCTCGACCTCCTCCGCAAGCTGGAAGCACTGATAGATGGTCTGCTTGCCGGTGAGCCGCGTCACAAACTCGCGAACCACCAGCTCCACCCGTTCCGCCGATTCGCACCGCGGACACCCGCGAAGCTCCTCGACGAAGAACGGCGCCATCACGTCCTGCCACCCCTCCCGAATGAGCGAGAGGGTTCCGTCGAAGTCGAACAGCGCAAACCGAAACCTGCCGCGCACCGCATCAGAATTGGCAATTTCAATGGTCATGGATTGTTGGGTCATCGGTCGTCAAGTTGTCGGGTCGCCGGGTCGCCGGGTCGATGGGCACTTGACGTCATTCTGGCCCTTGACGTCATTCTGGCTCTTGACGTCATTCTGAGCGAAGCGAAGAATCCGGCGGCCGTGATTGCGATGGGAAAGGAGCCGGATTCCTCGGTCGCCAGGGCTCTCTCGGAATGACGTCAAGTACGACGGCATTGCTGGCGCCGCGATGCCGTCACCTCATCACTCCATCACCTCATCACCTCATCATATCATCATCATCCGTCCCAGTGGTGACGATGATTCGCCGGAATCTTGTGGTTCTCCGGGTAGATGAGATAGACCGTGTTGTGCGAGTGCGCCCAGCCTGATTCGAAATGCGCGCGCGGGTACGGGGTGCGGACGCGGAGGCCCCGCTTCGGATTCAGCGCCGGGTCGTTCAGGATGACGTCCCCATCCTTCGTGAATCCGACGCAGATTACGAGATGGCCTGCTTCGGAGGGGGAGAGCGGTCGGCCGCGCAGCAGATCATAGGATACCGAACAGACGACCGGAATTCCAGCCTCGATCCAATCTTCCAGCTCGGATATCGAAGTGAATCGCGTCACATACGCCCGCATGCCGGGGAATGAGCCGGCGTAGGCGGTGTTGAACGGCCAGTTGCCGGTTCCCGCCCACGTGCGGTCGTAGACGCCCTGCACGACCTCCGGCACGTCATTGTCGAGTTCCGGCCGCCGGCATGCGTGAGCCCAGTAGGAGAGTGTCATCGAGGTGCACGTGGGGCTGCAAATCACGCCGCCGTGCGGATAGCTGCCCTGCGCGCGCTCCGGCACGTCGAGAACCGTTCCCCACGCGCGCCGCCGTTTCGGCGCGGGCTCCGGCACCTGCGGCGAGTGACTGTCGAGAAAGCTGAGGCCGAGGAAGTGCAGGTCTGGCGTCGCCGACTCCGTTGCGTCGAGCGTGATTCGCACCTCGACCTTTGCGCCCGGCCGGTTCAGAACCAGCGTGTCTGTCTGAACGTCGCCGTCCACGTCCTTCTGGCCATTGACTGATTCACGCGGATGAAGCGTGGGTGCCGCCGTCTTGTCGAAGGCAGTCAGACCCGGATCGCTCGACCAGATTCCGAGCGTGTAGAAGCGGGTGGCGTGGTCGGGATAAACGGCTCGGACATCGATCTTCAATCCGGTTCCCGCAGGCGTCGATGCGTTCCACGAGGCGATCAGCTCGTTCCACTCGATTCCGGCGTCGATGGGCGGCGAGGTGAGGACCGTCTGCCGCGCCGATTCGCCGGGACCACTGTTCCACGAATCCAACCGGTGGATTCCCACGAATCGGGCCGCTTGTTCCCGCTCCGCCGGAGGGCGTCTGCTCACGACGGAAAAGAGTATGGCCAGGGCGAGGGGAGCTGCGAGTTGCGCGAGGGTCATGCGGGCTTGCTTTCGGCATTGTGAGTGTAGGGCGAATTCGCGAGCGAAACGGCCTTCCCCGAATCCGAGGCCTGCTGGGCCTTCAGCACGATTTCGGTGATGCGGAACGAATCCCCGATGGAGATCGGGAGCGGCGTACGTTCCCGCAGCGCCCGCACGAACGCGGTGAAGATGTCGGGCTGGGACGTCAGCGGCAGTCCGCGCGCGCCGTCGGCGTCGATGAGCGTGACCCTGTTGTCGATGAGGACCGTCTCGATCACGCCCTTCGGACCCGCGAGCCGCACCCGCTCGTCACCGTGTGTCCGCGCCTTCTCGGGCCGCAGGTAGTCCAATGTCACGGCTACCGACCCGCCGTTCTTCATCCGGAATGTATATGCGGCGACGGTCGCGCATGCAGGATACTCCGGCCGGAGCGCGCTGCTCTCGGAACCGCTCACCTCCGTGAACACGTCTCCCAGCATCCAGTGCAGCCAGTCGAGCGCGTGGACGCCAATGAAAGGCATAAGACCGGGAAACGTCCGGCGGGTCTTGTACCAGTCCGGCCGGGTCGCGCCCCACTTATACGACTTCTGGCTGAAACCGAGCGACGGTTCGCCGATCGCGCCTCCATGCACCGCAGCGGAGATCGCCGCGAGCGTCGGCTCTCCGCGCATGGTGTGCATCGGAACGAGTGGGGTCCGCGTCCGCTGAGCCGCGCGATAGAGCGTTTCGAGGTTCGCAAGGTTCATCGCCAGCGGCTTCTCGGCCATCACGGGGATGTGGCGGTCGAGGCACGCCCTTGTCCAGTGCGTCACGTAATCGGGCCGGCATCCCACCTGAACCACGTCGGGCTTTTCGCGGTCGAGAAGCTGGCGGGCGTCGTCATACCTGCGCGTCTCGACGGTCAGGCCCGGCGCATGGTCGAACGCGCCCGTGGCCTCGTCAGGACTGGCCGGCGCGACCGCCACGAGCTGTATATCCGGAAATGCGTTGAGGGCGGGCGCATACGTCTGCCAGTGCATTCCCGCCCCAATCAGCGCAAGCCGCATCCAAATGCCTCTTTATATTCGGGTCGCCGGGTCGTTGGGTAGTCGGGTCATTGGGCGGGGCCACCGCGCAGCGAGCGGTGCCGTTGCACTTGACGTCATTCTGGCTCTTGACGTCATTCTGAACGGAGTGAAGAATCCGGCCGCCGTGATCGCGGCGAGAAAAGCGCGGGATTCCTCGGTCGCCAGGGCTCTCGCGGAATGACGTCAAGTGTAACAGTACCGCTGGGGTGGGGTATCCCCGCCCAACGACCCGACGACCCGGCGACCCATCCTCACTTCGGCTTCATCCACGTTCGGCCCCAGGCGGCCAGTGACTCGAAAATGCAGTTGAGGGCCATGCCCTTTTCCGTTAGCGCGTATTCCACGTTCGGCGGGATGGCGGAGATGACGGTCCGCGAGATGACTCCCTCCTCCTCGAGTGACCGGAGCCGTTCCCGGAGGGTGCGTGGGTTGATCCCGTTCGCGCGCGCAATCTCGTTAAACCGCTTCCTGCCTTCGAGCAGCGACTGCACGATTCGCAGGTTCCAGCGCTGATTCAACAAATCGAGCGTCGCGAGGGCGGGACAGAACGTCTCCTCACCAGCTGCATGTGCGTGTGAATTCTTCATCGACCCGGTCTCTTCCTGTCGGCTGCGGTGGCGCTCGCGGCATCGTCGTCGCGCCGGCCACAGCCAGCTCCCGTTCTTCTATACGCGATTCGCGCGGCCCGCGATAAAAAATATCGTAGAATCTTTCCGGGGTCATCCATTTCGGAACGTTTCGTCAATGCTGTGGCGTATGGACAAATCGCCGGATATATTATATAGCGCTTTACCCATTACGCTGAGGAGAGAGTCATGCCACCGAAGGTTCTGATCGTGTTCTACAGCCGGACAGGAAACATTGCGCACCTTGCCGAGACCATTGCGGCCGGCTCCATCGATGCTGGCGCGGAAGTGCGGCTCGTCCGCGTCGACGACCTCGCGCCAGAATCCGTCATCGACGCAAATCCCGCATGGAAGCAGTCCCGCGCGGAGCTGCAGGCGAAATACCCGACAGCGCAGCTCTCGGACCTCGAATGGGCGGATGCCATCATCTTCGGCTCGCCGACCCGCTATGGAAACATGGCCGCCGAGCTCAAGCTCTTTATCGACACGACCGGCGGCCTCTGGGTGCAGGGCAAGCTCGTGAACAAGGTCGGAAGCGCATTCACGTCCACTGCCTCCCCCCACGGCGGCAATGAATCCACCCTGCTTACGATGCTCAACCCGATGATGCATCACGGCATGATCATCGTGACTCCGGGCTACGCGGATCCGGCGGTCTTCGTGGCGGGAACCCCCTACGGCGCGAGCGCCGTGGTCGGTCCGAACGCCGATCAGCGCCCCACCGAAGCGGACGATGCGGTCGCCCGGTTCCAGGGGCGGCGCGTGGCGGAAGTCACCCGCTGGCTCCTGGCCGGCAGAGGGTAGGATTCTGTGCGGTCCGGCGCGAGGTCGCGCCGGACCGCGCGTCCGCACCCGCTCACTTGCGCGCGCCGGGCGGCTCATAGATCACGAGCCTGCTTACACCCATTCCACCCTCATCGCTCTTCCAGACCTCCCTCCACCTCGCAAGCTGCGCCGTCACGCGCGAATCGAGGCCCGGGTAGTCCGAGAAGGTCGACCCCACCGCCACGAACTGATAAATCCCTCGATGGACATCGTAAATCAGGCTGTCGGCAGCCTTCTCGCCCGGCGCCGGGAGCCCCAGCACCTGCCACTCGTGCGCCTTCGCGTGGGCGACGTGCAGCACGTACCATCTTCCAACGCCGCCATAGGAGGGGGCCAGCATCCGGTCTCCCGGCTTCCATCGCGAGGACAGGAAGGCTGCCGCCGCCGGCCAGCGGGAATGGAGTGAACGTGAGTCCATCCCCGCCAGTATCGAGGGGTCGTACTGCGTCGCCGTCATGCCTGCCGCGGCGAGTGACACGATGCTTCCGAGCAGCCACTGCGCGTCGATCAGCAGCACAAAAAAGAGCCCGCCGAGCAGTGTGAGGAGCGGTAGCGCGTGCACGAGGTATTCCGGACCGATGATGTGCGACGCGTGCGCCACGGCTACGATCACACTCGTGTAGGCGAGCGCGCCGAGCACGATTCGGCGGCCCCTGTCGAGCAGGAGGAGGGCAACCGCACCGATGATTCCGAGCGCGTAGAAGACGAGGAAGGGCTTGAACAGGTCCCAGTACCACACTGCGTAGGCGTACTTGGGCGCGCGCACGTACTCGACGCCATGTAGCCGCACCGGCCATTCGTCGCCCGCCATCTCCGCATAGTGCCGGAGCATCTTCACGATTCCGCCCGTGAGGCCGGCCGGCCAGATTGCATAAGCGACGACAAGGAAGAGCGCTGCTCCGCCGAGGAAACACCAGCCTGCCGCCGGCCAGCGCCGCTGGTCCAGGACTATCGCCCAGGCGGCGAACGGCAGCGCCAGCGCCACGGCGATAAGCGCGGGCACGGCATACTCGGACGTCACGAAGAGCAACCCGAGGAAGAGTCCGGTCGCAACCAGCCACGAGGGTCGGGATGTCTCCGACAACTTGAGGAGCGTCCAGAGCAGCGCGAGCAGCCAGAGGGTGATCAGCGCCCAGGGAAGACCGTGCGACGAGGCGCGGAGATGGGCCGGCGTCGCCAGCAGCACGACCGCGCAAGACGCCGCGACGATTCGGATCGCGGTCGACCGCTTCACGTCGACTGCTGCCCGGCGTCGGACTGCCGGACCGACCTGGCCGAAGAGCGAGACGCCGCAGAAATAGAACAGCGCGACGGTCAGGCATCCCGCGATTACGAAGGGGGTCCGCAGTGTCCGGTCGCTCGTGTCATGGCGCATCGCAAGCGCCATGAGGTCGGAGACGAGTGGGGGATGGTAGTGGCGGAGCCGCGCCATCTTTTCAGGCTCGGTGGGCGAATCGGAGAGGTCCCAACGGTTCGCCTCGAAGCCGCGAACCGCGGCGGCTGCATAGTCGCCCTCGTCCAGCCAGAGGTCGCCGCGCGTGTAGCTGAACCGAATCGGCGCCGCCGCGAAGAAGAGCGCCGTCGCGATCAGGAGATCGATCCAGCCGAGGCCGAACGCCAGCCGGAACCGCCGAGTGCGTGGCGGATTCGCGGGACGCGTATGCGGGTTTTCGGCGGGGGGCGGTGAATCGTCCTGTAAAGCGGCCGAATCGCTCATTGCCGTGGCGGGCGCCGCCGGGACGGGCTGCCGCACATCGCGGTTCAGCCCGCTCGGCCACTGGCCCGTGCGCCCCAAAATCGAGGCGTGCGAGGGGAGGTTAGATGAGATCCGCAGCCGTGATGATGGACTGCGCGATTTCCCGCATCTTCTTATTCTGGTTGCGCGCCTGGAAGTGAATGCGCTTGAACGCCTCATCTTCCGTCATATGGTGACGGTCCATGAGGATGCCCTTGGCGCGCTCGATGAGCTTGCGGGTCTCCAGCGTCTCCTCGAGCTGCGCGATCTTGTCCTGCTGACCCTGAAGCTGCCGGAATCGGCGCACGGCGACTTCGAGAGCGGGGGCAAGATCTTCCTTCCGAAACGGCTTCATGAGATAGGCGAGCGCGCCGGCGTCGCTCGCCTGCTCGACGAGCGTGTCCTCGCTGAACGCGGTCAGGAACAGAATCGCGGTCGGTCGCTCCGCGACGACCTGCCGAGCCGCCTCGATACCGTCCATCTCCGGCATCCGGATATCCATGATGATGGCGTCGGGCTTGTGGGTTCTCGCCGCTTCCACGGCCTGCACGCCGTTCTCGGCTTCGGCGACGACCTGATGCCCCAGCTTTTCCAGTCGGGCGCGGAGGATGGTGCGGGTGAGGGCTTCGTCTTCGGCGACCAGTATGCGCAGCGGCTCCATGTGAGCTCGTCCTTTCGTACATCCGGATACGAATCTGGCTGTGTGATATTTCGCGGGTGAGAATGCGAGGAGACTGGCTTCAAGCGAATTCTACACAAACGGGCAGAAACTGTCAAGAAGCGGACTCGTGATGCGTGATTCGTGATGCGTGAACGAAACTACTGATCCTGCGCCTGCCACCACGTCGCAATTCCGCAGCATTCCGTGCCGCCCATGAACCCACCTGCACCGCTCACGCATCACGCATCACGAATCACGGTTCAGAGGTCCCTCACGTATCTATTCTTCTCGTCCACGAGGATCGCCTTCGGCTCTATCGGCTCGTCGGTCAAAACGAACGACGTAATGATGACGCGGTGGCCGACGTCCACGCGGTGCGCGGCGGCGCCGTTCACGCGAATCATCCCGGAACCCCGTTCGCCCTCCAGCACGTAGGTCTCGAATCGCTCCCCGTTGTCCACGTTCCAGACGTGTACCAGTTCGTTCAGCAGCAGGCCGGCATGGTCGATGAGGTCACGGTCAATCGTGATGCTGCCGATGTAGTCCACGTTCGCTTCGGTAACGGTGGCGCGGTGTATTTTGCTCTTGAGAAGCGTGAGCAGTCGCATAAAACGTCTCTTCCAAAGGTCCGGCGGCCGTCAATACGTTCCGTACAGCCGGTCGCCGAAGTCACCCAGACCGGGGACGATGTACTTCCGGTCGTTGAGCCCCTCGTCGAGCGCCGCGGTGTAGATGTCCACCTCGGGGAACACGGATTCGAGGCGCTGGACCCCCTCCGGCGCGGCCACGACACATATTACACGAACGCGGGCCGGGTTCTGTTCGTAGAGGTCGCCCAGCGCACGTGCCGCGCTCCCCCCCGTTGCCAGCATCGGGTCGACCAGCAGCACCGTTCGCCCGACCAGCGTCGGCAGCTTGCGGTAGTAGTTCTTCGCAATCGCGGTCGCCTCATCCCGCTCCATTCCGATATACCCGATGGAGACCTCGGGGAAGAGGTCCACGATGGCATCAACCATCCCGAGCCCCGCCCGAAGAATGGGCACGATGACCAGCTCCTCATCGAGAATCGGCGAATCGATGGCCTTCAGAGGCGTCCGGATGGGCTGCGCCGCGGTCCGAAGGTCGCGCGTCGCCTCGATCGCCAGCAGCGTCGTCAGCTTCCGCGTGATGGTCCGGAATGTAGCCGGCTTCGTCGTCTCGTCACGAAGATGCGTGAGGTAGTGCTGCGCCAGCGGATGGTTGACGACAGTTAGCGGCATAGTCCATTCCGGGTGTTCAGGTGTTCGGGCGTTCGGGTGTTCAGAGCGCGGAGCGCCGTTCCGCCGAATAGCCCCGCGCCTTCAGGCCGGGGTGCCGTTCCTGAACACCCGAACACCCGAACACTTGAACACCTGAACACCCCATCACCTACCCATGCGCCTCCGCGAAGACGTCGCGGAGCTCGTGCTCCTTGTCGGCGGTGACCAGCGCGATGGCCGTGTCGCCGACTTGAAAAATGGTGTCCGCCGTCGGGAGCATGCCGTGATCGAGCCGGATGACCGAGATGACCAGCGCGTCCGTCGGGAGTGGAAGCTGCTGGATGGGGCGATTCAGGACTGGCGATTTCGGCCCGATCTCGATCTCGACGATCTCGATGTTCCCGCGGCGGAGGGCGGCGAGCGGGATGACCTCGTCCGTCTCGATCTCCTGCTCGATCAGGTTGTAGATGATCTTGGTCGAGCTGACCGTCGCGTCGATCCCCAGCCGATGGAAGAGCGCCTCATTCCGCGGGTCGTTCACGCGGGCGATGGTCCGCGGAACGTTGAAATGCATCTTGGCCATCTGGCAGATAACGAGGTTATCCTCATCGTCGCCGGTTACAGCCACGATAGCGTCCGCCCGCTCCGCTCCGGCCTCCTCCATGATCCGCACTTCGCAGCCATCCCCCTGCATTACTACCTCGCCCAACTCCTCCGAGATGGTCCGATGGATGAGCCGGTTCTTCTCCAGAACCAACACCTCATGGTCCGTCTTGACGAGCGTCTTGGCAAGATAGTATCCGACGTTGCCGCCGCCTACGATGATTATGTACATGGCTTTATTATCGATGGTCCGTCGTCAGCAACCCGTCCAGTGTCCCTGATTACATCTACGCATTTACGCATTGGACGTCAGATAGTCGCGATTGTAATCCTTCTCGAGAGCCCATTCGTCCGTTGTGGCGTAATCGCGGATGAGGCCTGACAGGATGGTCGTCCCGCAGATGGTAACAATGCCATGCTGACGGTATGCGTCGGCGCGCACGGGGTCGTTGATGCGCGTCATAACCTTCGGAACGTTGTAGACCGTCTGCGCTATCTGGGCGGCCATGATGTTGCGGTTGTCGCCCTGCGTGACCGCGACGAAGATGTCGCAGGTCTCGATTCCCGCCCGCTTCAGCACGTCCTCGTCCACGCCGTTCCCGACCACCCGCTGCCCCTTGAACTTCGTTCCGAGACGGCGGAACGATTCGCTCAGGAGGTCGACGACGGTCACGTTGTGTCCGTCCTTGTACATCGTGCGGGCCAGCGTGGATCCCACGCGACCGCACCCCAGAATAATCACTTTCATGTCGGCTCCTTCGGAGCAATATCCTGAGTGTTAAGTGTTGAGTGTTAAGCCTTAATACTCAACACTTAACACTTAACACTTCTCTATTCAAGCGGATGATCTTCGCTCGGCGCCTGTCGGGCAATGATTACAGAGCACGGAGCACGATGGAGGAGAATCTCGACCAGGCGGAGGAACTGCTCGTCGCTGCTGTGGTCCGCATACGCTCCGATGTATACGTGGGACGCCTTGTACGTCTTGATGACCTGAAGCAGGCCCTCTTCCGCGTCGCGCAGCCGCTCTACATGTCGCGCATACGGGAGGTTGTGGCGCTTCGCGACGGCCTCGGCCTTCTCCAGCAGAGCGACCGCTTCGGCCTCCTCCTCCGGCATCGGAGTATTGAGCGGCTTGTTGCGCGACACGACGATCAGTGCAGCAAGAGTGATCGGCTGGCGCAGCTCGCGGGAGGCGCGGCCAGCCACGATGATCGCGTACTCGATGTCGAATCCGGGCAGGAGCGGAATCAGGATGCTGTTCTCGCTCAGCGGCCGCTCGGCCGACTTGCCGAACGTAACTCCGACCCGCAGGGAAGCGCGCGCTTCCTCTTCGGACTTGGCGATGGGGAGCTGGGACCGGACGCCCGGAACGGATCGGATCACCTGTAGAACGCTGTCCGGCAGGTTGACGATGACGATTCGGGCACCCTCTCCCTGGATGTCCCGCATCGCCTCGAGGAAGGTCTTCGTGCCCTCCTCGCTCACCTCGGTCAGCTCCGAACAGTCGATGAGAATGCCCTGCGGGTGCTGCTGGAGCAGGAGCTTCGCGGCGGCCTTGATGGTCAGCCACTGGTTCTTATGGAGCGCCCCGGAGAGGTGCACGACGTCGTTCTTACCGGTAACAATCATGGATGGTTCGCCCGTTCGTCCCCTGACACACCGATCAGTCTACCCGCTCGCGGCTCCTGGCCGGCCGATTGGCGGGAGCCGGCTCCGGTGGAACGGTTGCGGCCGTGTCCGGCGACAGCGCTGCCGCGGGCCGCGCGGAGGCGGAACGGGCCACGGAAGCGGCCGCTTCGTCGTCCACGAAGTATCGCACGTTTGCGACGATGACGTTCTTGCGATTCAAAAGATAGAGCTTCATCCAGGCGCCGTAATTCGCGTGCAGGAGGGAGTGCCACCACTTGTTCGTCACCGATTCGGGAACGACCACGGTCACGCGTGTATCGGGCCGCTCGCGCTCCACCTCGTCGAGGTAGGCGAGCAGGGGACCGATGACCGAACGGTAGGGGGAGGGGAGAATGACGAGGGGAATGTCGCCGCCCCAGCGCTCCCACTCCTCTTTGAGCCGAGGCGTGCGCGATTCGTCCGACTCGATGTGGACGGCGCGAACGTCTCCGGAGATTGCGCGCGCATACTCCAGGGCGGGCATGACGCCGCGGTGGATGCGCGGCACCATGATGATGACCGTATTCGCCATCGCATGTTCGGGCGCGCGATAGCGCTCCATCGAGAGCGCGGCGCGGAGGTGCGCGTAGTGCCGCTCGATGGACCGGAACATCCAGTACATGAGCGCGATGAGAACCAGGATGATCCAGCCGAACTCCCGGCCGCGATTCTGGACGATGTCGAGCACAACCTTTTCGTACGCGATGGTGCAGAGGACGACGAAGGTCGCCGCGGCCCCGATTCCGTTGATGACGGCCTTAATCTGCCATCCCCGACCCTTCACGTGGAACCAGTGGATGACCATGCCCGATTGCGAGAGCGTGAACGCGACGAACACGCCGATCGCATAGAGCGGGATGAGGCGGTCGGTCGAGCCGCCGAAGAGGACCAGGAGCGCGACACAGGCGAGGCCCAGCAGGAAGATTCCGTTCTGGAAGGTGAGCTTATCGCCGATGTGGGCGAGCTGGCGGGGCATGAAACCGTCGCGCGCGAGAATGGCCGAGAGGCGCGGGAAGTCCGCGAAGCTCGTGTTCGCCGCCAGCACCAGGATGGCGACCGTCGCGGCCTGAAGCACGTAGTAGAACCAGCTCCCCTTTCCGAAGACAATGGAGTTGAGCTGGTCGATAACCGGTTCGCTGCCCGCCGTGTAGACGACGTGGAGATGGACCGCGAGTGTCGAAATCCCCACGAAGAGGACGCCGAGGATTGCGGCCATCCATCCGAGTGTAATCGCGGCGTTCCGCGCCTCCGGCTTCTGGAATGCAGGCACGCCGTTCGAGATCGCCTCGGTCCCGGTCATGGCGGCGCAGCCGCGCGAGAACGCGTTCAGCAGCAGCGCCGGCCCGAAGATGCCCGCGGCGGCGATGCCGGCCATGTGCGGCGGGGGAGGAGCGGCGGTCCCAAGATGCCATCCGAACAGCGCCGGTCCGGCAAGCCCGAAGAAGATCATCGCGATCGCGCAGGCGACGAAGAGATAAGTGGGAATCGCGAAGAGAGAGCCCGATTCCTTGAGGCCGCGCAGGTTCATAAGGAGCAGGAGCAGGACGAAGGCGACACAGATGGCGACCTCATGCCCCTTTCCGTGCTGAAAGAAGGGCACCGCGACGAGGTTCTGCACGCCGGACGCGATACTCGTCGCAACCGTGAGTATGTAGTCTATGAGCAGCGCGGCCGCCGCCACGAGCCCCCACTGCACCCCGATGTTGTCCTTCGCAACAATATACGACCCTCCGCCGGTGGGATAGGCGAGGACGGTCTGCGTGTAAGAAATCGCGACGATGACGAGCAGAATCGAGATGGCGAGGGAGATGTGGAGCGTCCACGCGAGCGCCGCGGTGCCGGCCACGCTGAGCGCGAGCAGTATCTCCTGTGTCGCGTAGACGGATGAGGAGATGGCGTCGGAGGCGAAGACGGGGAGCGCGAGAATCTTCGGAAGGCGCGAGTGCTCCTGTCGCTCGGTCGGAGTGGGGCGGCCGAAGAAGAGCTTCCGGAGCGGGCTGACGGTATGCAGGCCCCGGGGCGCCGGCTGCTGGCCGGCAGGCGAGATTAGACCCATAAAGTGGACGAACCTTCTTTCGTGGACGACTGCATACTGCCCCGGTTGGAACGCAAAACGCGTAATCGCGCCCCGCGTGAATCTGATCACGCGGGTGCGCCGTCCGATAGGTGCAATCGTCTAAATTGTGGGACGTCGTCGTCCGGCGCACTGGGTCGTTGTGCCGGTCAGAGCGCAAGAGTATAGAATCTAGCGTACGGAATGTCAAACGCCCGTCCTATGTTAGGCTAAAAATATGTAGACTTATTTCTCCTCTCCCTCTTGACAGCCAGCTGGACATCCGCTATACTACACGACATGCATCTACATCTCTACTGAAAGGAACAACACTGCATCTGCAACGGCATCCCGGCTGGACCGAGCCGTCCAGCCACAGCGACAACCATCGACAACCACTCGGCTCGCGGGCGAACCACTCGGGCATCACAGCTCCGACCTCGCCCGCACCGGGCTCCGGCCACGTCCCTAAAGACATTCAACCGAAAACGGACGTGAGGGACCGGAAACAA
>Ga0068855_100003772_pt1 | contig 18528 bp, 21 predicted proteins | sample KBSCornC52_FD_66592 | JGI IMG/M metagenome (GOLD analysis project Ga0068855, IMG submission 66592) | Corn rhizosphere microbial communities from Kellogg Biological Station, Michigan, USA - KBS Corn C5-2 | ecosystem: Host-associated > Plants > Roots > Rhizosphere > Soil ...
GCACCGACGCCTGCACCGACGCCTGCACCGACGCCCGCCCCGACGCCGGCCCCGACACCCGCACCCACCCCGGCCCCGGCCCCGACGCCGGCTCCAGCGTCCGACACCGCCTTCGCGACCCCGATCGATGCGAGCGACACGGCCGAGGCCGGATCGGTCATCTCGTATGCTTTCGCGGCCAACGGCAGCGACCTGACGGCGGGCACCATCGCTTACGCCGACGGCACGGAGACGTTCTCCGCGACGCTCGCGCACGACCAGGGCGCCACGGGCTTCGCCGGCACCGCGTTGCGCCTGTACGCCCCGGGCAGCACCTCGGGTGGCACCCCCGTGCCCATGGACGCTTCGGGCTTCTCGAAGCTGCGCATCCACCTCGCCTCGACGACTGACGGCACGCTGACGATCAAGCTGCAACCTTCGCCGGTCGCGCCGGATGGCTGCGCGCCCATGGTACAGGCGGTCGTCTCGGGCACGCTGTCGGAGTTCGTCATCGACCTGACCGACGCCACGTTCGCGTTGCCTGGCTATTGCACTGCGTCGACGACCACCCTGCACCAGCGCCTCACGGGCCTGTACGCCGTCGACGTCATCAATGACGCCAAGTCCGCGGGCTCGCACGACGTCACCGTCGGCAGCGTGTCGCTCATTCCCTGATCGCACCGATCAACGATAAGACAGGAGACATCATGCGACAACTCATCACCGCATTCGCGCTGGCCGCGTCGCTGGCGCCCGCCGCGCACGCGACCAACTTCTTCGACGGCTTCGACGGCAGCGGCGGCCCGAACGGCAGCAACTGGCAGACTTCCAACTGGAGCAACGGGTCGCCGTTCGGCTGCACCTTCGCGTACAGCGAGGTCTGGCTGGCGGGCAACAGCAACCTGGTCCTCAACGTCAACAGCTCGGTGCCGTCGGCCATCAAGTGCTCGGAGATCCGCACCTGGCAGAGCTTCACGTACGGCAAGTTCGTCGTGCGCATGCAGCCGGGCACCATCGCCGGCGCCGACAGCTCGTTCTTCCTCTACACCGGCACGGCGGGCACGCCCAGCCACAACGAGATCGACATCGAGTTCATCAACGGCGGGCGCACGCTGCACACCAACGTGTGGACGGCCGACAGGCAGAACTACCAGCAGTACGCCGTGTCCACCGGCTGGCGCACGATCGGCTTCGAATGGCGTCCGACCTACGTACGCTGGTTCAACGTGAACGACAGCGGCGTGGAGACCGAGTTCCGGCGCGTCAACACGACGATCTCGGCGCCGATGCAGCTGATGCTTAACCACTGGGTCGGCGACAACTCCGCCGGCGCGAAGAGCTTCCTTGGGCAGTACAACGGCGGCGGCGGGTCGGCGGTCTACGACTGGGTCAAGGTCAGCAACTGAGGCTGCCCGCGGGCGATCCCTGCGGCGGGTCTGCCGAGCCGCCGGAACACGGCGCTCGTTCCCACTCGCGCCCCACGCGTCCCGCGATTTCCAGCGGCGCTCGGGGGGCGAGTCCCCATTTGCGCGCTCCTGGGAATGGCGCTTGCCCGCGCCGCGAATCAATAAAAAAGGAGACGCGTATGGCAACGTATGGCAAGAAGTCCGGCGCCAAGGTCGAGAAGGCGATGCACGAACGCAAGGCGGGCACGCTCAAGAGCGGTCGGTCGGGGCAAAAGGTGACGAGCCGCAAGCAGGCGATCGCGATCGGGCTGTCCGAGGCGCGGGAAGAGGGCGCCAAGGTGCCCGCCAAGAAGTCGGCGGCCAAGAAGGCACCCGCGAGGAAGTCGAGTGCGGCCGGGAAGGCTCCCGCGAAGAAGTCGAGCGTCCGCAAGACGACGGCGGCCAGGAAGGCACCGGCACGCAAGGCCGCTGCCAGGAAGGCGCCCGCCGGGAAGTCGACGGCGCGCAAGACGACGGCCGCCAAGAAGGCGCCCGCGAAGAAAGCCGCCGCCAAGAAGACGAGCGCGCGCAAGACGGCCGCCCGGAAGGCGCCGGCGGCCCGCAAGACGACAGCCCGCAAGACGGCGACTCGAAAGACGACGAAGAAGTCGTCCTGAGGCCGGCGTGGGCCGGCTCAGCGCCGGCCCACCAGGTCCGCCACCAGCAGCACCAGTTCGGCCACGTCGAAGGGCTTGGCCAGGTGCGCCTGGAAGCCCGCGACGAGCGCGCGCTTGCGGTCCTCGGCGCGCGCGAACGCCGTCAGCGCCAGCGCGGGGATGCGCGACTCCCTCGGCTCGCGTGCGCGCAGGGTGCGCATCATCTGGTAGCCATCGGTGCCCGGCATGCCGACGTCGCTGACGATGACCGTGGGCCGGGAGGTGGCGATGGCGGCCAGCGCGCTGTCGGCCGAATCGAACACCGTGACGTTGGCGCCGCGCTCGACCAGCACCCGCTGCAGGAGCTCGCGGGCGTCGGGCTCGTCGTCGATGACGAACACGTGAATCCCGTCCAGCTGCGGCATCGCCACGGCGTCCATCTCCCCGCTCTCGGCCGTCGGATGCGCGCGCTCGCGCTCGAACTCCACCTGCATGATGGACACGGGGAGGGTGACCGAGAACGTGGCGCCCTGGCCTTCGCCCAGGCTCGCGGCGCGGATGGCGCCGCCGTGCAGCTCCACGAGCTGCTTGCAGATCGCCAGCCCGAGGCCCAGGCCGCCGTGGGCGCGCGTGCTCGAGCCGTCGCGCTGCGAGAAGCGGTCGAACACCTGCGGCAGGAAGCTGGCGGGAATGCCGATGCCGGTATCGGACACGCTCAGCTCCACGTGCGAGTTAACGCGCTGCAGCAGCACCTGCACGCGTCCGCCGCGCGGCGTGAACTTGATCGCGTTGGTCAGCAGGTTCCACACCACCTGCTGCAGCCGGCCGGCGTCGCCATTGACGACGGCGCGCGCCGGATCGAGCAGGCTGACCAGCCGGATCTCCTTGGTGTCCGCCGCCGGCGCTGCCGAATCGAGTGCCGCCTGCACCACGTCGTGGATCGAGACCTGCTGCAGGTCCAGGCGCAGCTTGCCCGACATGATGCGGCTCAGGTCCAGCAGGTCCCCGATCAACTGCACCTGCGCGCGGGCATTGCGATCGATGACCTCGATCGCGCGGCGCCGGTCCGCTTCGCTGGTGGCGTGGCCCTTGAGCAGCACCTGCGTCCACCCCAGGATGGCGCTCAGCGGCGTGCGCAGCTCGTGCGACAGCGTGGCGAGGAACTCGTCCTTCAGGCGCGTGGCGCGCTGCGCCGTCATGCGCGCGTTGCGCTCGGCATCGAGGATCTCCTCGCGCTCCTGGCTCGCCATCTCGATGGCCTCGACCCGCTTGCGCTCGGTGAGGTCGCGCGTGAGCTTGGCGTAGCCAAGAAGGGTGCCCGATTCGTCGCGCATCGCGGTGATGGTGACGTTCGCCCAGAACGTCGAGCCGTCCTTGCGGACACGCCACCCCGTATCGATGAAGCGCCCGTTCCTGGCGGCCTCGCGCAGCTCGTGCTCCGGCCAGCCGCTGTCGACGACCTCGCGCGGATAGAAGATGGAGAAGTGCCGGCCGATGATCTCGTCGGCCGCGTACCCCTTGATGCGCTGCGCGCCGACGTTCCAGCTGGCGACGTGCCCGTTGACGTCGAGCATGAAGATCGCATAGTCGGACACGCCCTCGACCAGCAGCCGGAAGCGCTCCTCGCTGACCCGCAGCGCCTCTTCCTGGTTGCGGCGCTGGGTCAGGTCCCGCGTCACCTTGGCGTAGCCCACCAGCTCGCCGGCCTCGTCGCGCATCGCCGTGATGACCACGTTGGCCCAGAACATCGAGCCGTCCTTGCGCACGCGCCAGCCTTCGTCCTCGAAGGCGCCGTCCTTGGCGGCCTGGCGCAACTCCGTCTGTGGCAGGCCCTTGATCAGGTCCTCGGGCGGGTAGAAGCGTGAGAAGTGGCTGCCGATGATCTCGTCGGCCGCGTATCCCTTGATGCGTTCGGCGCCCAGGTTCCAGGTGAGCACGCGGCCGGCGGGGTCCAGCATGCAGATGGCGTAGTCGCGCACGCTCTCCACCAGCAGGCGAAAGCGCTCTTCACTGGCGTGCAGGGTGCTGAAGGGAGGCGGCTTGTCTTCGGTTTCCATGGTCTGGCGCCGGTACTCGACGGGCGTCGATCCGGCGCGGCGCCAGGGGCAGGCGGCGTGCCAGGGGGTGGGCGTGCGTCGCGCCGAACGGGATGCCGGACACTCGCAGGCGGATGTTAGGGCGTCGCGCGCCGCCGGCGCGGCGGGGCATTCCCGGCCCCGGCGGATCCGCGCGGTGGCGCCGGCCCGATGCCATCGCTCACGGGACGCCGACGCCGGGGCGCTCGTTCCAGCAGCCCTTGAGGCCTTCGACCAGGAAGGCGATCGTGTGGCGGCGCTCCGGCGTGGGCGTGGTGACGCCCTCCGGCGGGGTGCCTTCATCGGCGCGCACGATGGCGGCGTACAGCGCCGCGCTCGCGAGGAACCAGCCGGCGTTGCGCACATCGTCGTCCAGCGCCGGCCGCGTCCGCTGGAACGCCCTCAACACGAGGACCTGCGCGCAGTCGAGGTCGCGCCGCCGCTGGGCCTCGACTTCGGCTTCCATCGACAGCCGCATCATCAGCTGCAGGTAGAGGCGGCCCTGCGGCGTGGTGTAGAGGTCGAACTCGTAGTTGGCCCAGCGCTCGACGAACTCCTCCAGCCCGAAGCCGGAGGGGCTGTCGACGAAGGCCTTCAGGCCGTCCAGCCGCTTCTCGCAGTTCTGGTGCTGCAGCTGCAGGACGGCGTCGAGCAGCTGGCTCTTGCCACCGAAGTGGTGGTCGAGCAGCGTCAGCGAGCAGCCGGCGTCGCGTGCGATGTCGCGCAGGCTGCTGCCACGATAGCCGTGCGTGGCGAAGGCGCGCGCGGCGGCCTCGAGAATGCGTTCGCGGCGCGAGGTCGCGCCGTCCGCCACGGTGGCCGCGGGGGTGGCCGGCGCGTCGGTGATGGGGATGTCGGTCATGGCGTGCTCAGTGGCGGGCCGAACCGGGCGCCGCCATCTTCCTGTGTTGTTCGGCCAGCATGCTGTCGGGGACGACGTTGGTCATGGCGGCCGAGACCTTGTTCTTCCAGCCCGCCACCACGTGGTCCTGGCCGCTTTTCAGCGCGCGCCAGCCCTCCTCGGCGACCTCGGCCGGCGCGGCCTTCTCTTCGCTGCCGACCTGGGTGTCGAGCATGTCGGCGCGCTCGAAGAAGTGCGTCTCGGTGGCGCCCGGCATCAGGCAGGTGACACTGACGCCGGTGTCCTTGAGCTCGTTGCGCAGCGCGAACGAGAACGAGTCGATGAAGGCCTTGGTACCGTTGTAGACGGCCTGGAACGAGCCCGGCATCAGGCCGGCGATCGAGCCGGTGATCAGGATGCGGCCGCGCCCGCGCTGGCGCATGCCGATGCCCACGCGGTACAGCAGGTCCAGCGTGCCCGTGATGTTGGTGTCCACCACGTGCTTGGCCTCGCTGAACGGCTTGTCCAGGAAGCCGTGGCCCAGGCCGTGGCCCGCGTTGGCGACCAGCACGTCGACAGGCCGGCCGGCGACGGCCAGCATCAGCTTGTCGACGCCAAAGGACGTGGACAGGTCGGCCTCGACCGCCTCGACGTTCGCGCCGAGCGTTCGGAAGGACGCCGCGGCCTCGTCCAGGGGCCCCTGGTCGGCAGCGATCACGAGGTCGTGTCCATCCTGCGCCGCGAGCCGCGCGAGTTCGCGGCCGATGCCGGAGGACGCGCCGGTGACGACGGCCAGGGGACGTTCGGGGGTCAGGGATGCCATGGCTTGCTCCTGCGGTGGATGATGGCCTTCGGCAATGCCCGTTCCCCGTCCGTGGCGTGGCGCGCGTCGCGACGGCGAACGGGAGGCGTCAACGGCTCTTGAGATGTTCGCGTACGCGGTCGGCGCTGCTGCCCACGGCCTTCACGGCCGCGGCGAGGCGCTCCTTGTCGACCCCGAGGGCCTGTGTCCAGTAGCGGACCTCGTGTTCTTCCGAAAGGCTGATGCGAGCCCGGTCCTGCGGGCCCCGGTTCTTCATGTCGTCGGACATGGCGTCCTCCTGTGCAGATGCGGTGACTTGCGTCCAGCAAGCGCGGTGCCGGCGGCCGTCGGCGTCGCCGGCCGCCGCCGGGGATCAGCGCTCGCGCGTCGTCATCAGGCTGCGCAGGGCCAGGCCGATGAGCACGGCCCCGCCCAGCGCGGCGAACGGATGCTGGCGGATCGCCTCGCGCGCCGATTCCACCCACTCGTCGCGCGTGTCGCCAACGTTCGAGACGCCTCCTTGCAGGCTGTCCAGCGTCGACGAAATGCGGCTGGACACGCCGTCCACCGCCTCGTGCGCGCGTTGCGTGACGCGGTCGAGCAGGTTGTGCGCGGCCGGTGCGGCGGTGGCGGCCGGATCGTGGCTGAGCGCTTCGGCGGCGGCGCCGCCGGCCGTGGCGCTCGCGGCCTGGCCGCTGACGGGGAAGGGCTTGGCGTTGCCCGAGGCGGCCTCGTTGGTGGTGTAGGAAGGAGCGGTGGTGGTCTGTTCCATGATGTCGGTGTCCGATGAAGGGGTTGGGCGCGCCGACGATCGGGACGGGCCGCGCCGCGGAACAGGAGGCAAGGTGCGCGCCCGATCGGGCACCGTCGTTGCCTGTCGCGCAGCATCGGTTCCCCGCTCCGGAGATGAACGCATGGACTTCAAGGACCTGGTCGATGTCTTCGGCATGACGATGCCCGTGCTCGAACTGGTGCTGCGCGGCACCGTCATGTACTGGTTCCTGTTCGCCGTGTTCCGGCTGGTCCTGCGGCGCGACACCGGCGCCATGGGCCTCACCGATTTCCTGTTCATCGTGCTGCTGGGCGACGCCGCGCAGAACGGCATGATCGGCGACGCGAGCTCCGCGACGGACGCCATCACCTTGATCGCGACCCTCGTGTCCTGGAACGTCCTGATCGACTGGGCGAGCTACCGCTTCCCCGCGGTCGAACGCGTGCTTGCCCCGCCGCGGTTGTGCCTGGTGCGCGACGGGCGACTGGACCGCCGCAACATGCGGCGCCAGTTCATCTCGCTGGACGAACTCATGTCCAAGGTGCGGCAGGAAGGCCTGGAGGACCTGGGCCACGTCAAGCGCATGTACCTCGAGTCGGACGGCGAGATCAGCCTGATCCGCCGGCCCGGGAAGGAAGGCGACGCGTAGCGGCCGATGGCTGCGGTCACCGGCTTGACCGCGCTCAACCGCCGCCGGCGACGCCCGTGCGCGAACGGCTCGCCTTGATGTAGCCGCGGATGTTCATCGCGGCCAGGCAGGCTTGCAGCACGACGAGCGCGCTCGCCGACGTCCGCCAGCCCCACGCCGACCACAGGGCGTTGCTGAGCAGGTACGCCCAGAAGCCCCACGCGCGCTTGTGGCGATGGGTGGAGGCGACCCACCAGGACGCCAGCACGGTGACCAGCATCGCGGGCCATTGCAACAGGTCCAGGAGGTCGTCCATCGCCTGCGCAGGCAAACGCGCGACCCGATGGGCGCGGATGCGTGGACGGGCGTCCCCTCCGGGGCGCGCAGTGCGGCATTCGCCTTGCCTGCGAGCGCCGACCACCCGATGGAATACAGCCGCCCGATGAAGATCGCCACGTTCAACGTCAACGGTGTCAAGGGCCGCCTGCCGCGCCTGCTGGAATGGTTGGCCGAGGCGCAGCCGGACATTGCCTGCCTGCAGGAGGTCAAGACCGGCGATGCGACATTTCCCGCGGAACCCCTGCGCGCGGCCGGCTACGAGCTCGCCTGGCACGGCCAGCCGCGCCACCACGGCGTGGCGATCCTGGCACGCGGCCACGCGCCGCGCGAGCGCCGCCGCGGCCTGCCGGGCGACGACGCCGACGGGCAGGCGCGCTACCTGGAGGCCGACGTCGGCGACCTGCGCATCGCCTCGGTCTACCTGCCCAACGGGAACCCGGTGCCCAGCGCCAACTTCGACTACAAGCTGGCGTGGATGGCGCGCTTCGATGCCCACGCGCGGTCCCTGCTGGCCGAAGGCGGCGATGTCGTCCTGGCGGGCGACTTCAACGTCGTGCCCACCAACGCCGACATCTACAACGCCGGCTCCTGGCGCTTCGATGCCGTGCTGCAGCCCCAGACGCGCGCGCTCTGGCAACGGTTGATGTCCCAGGGCTGGATCGATGCCGCGCGGCACCTGCATCCGACGCAGCGCGACCTCTACACGTTCTGGGTGAACGAGGAGGCGTACCGCCGCAACGCGGGCTTTCGCATGGACTTCCTGCTGCTGAGCCCCGGGCTGCTGCCGCGGTTGCGCCGCTGCGAGGTCGATGCGGCACATCGGGTGCGCGACAAGCCCAGCGACCACGCGCCGACATGGATCGAGCTGGGCGACGGCGCGACGCGCCGGGCGCGCCAGGCCGCGCCGGATTCGTTCACAGGTTCTCAGGCGCCGAAGACGCGCGCCAGCTCGTAGGGCGTGGTGACCGCCAGCTGGTCGTAGCGACAGGCGGCGGGCGGCTTGTCCGGGCGCCAGCGCATGAAGGTGGTGGCGTGGCGGAAGCGCAGGCCCTGCAGGTGGTCGTAGCGCACCTCGCAGACCCGCTCGGGGCGCAGCGGTACCCAGCTCAGGTCCTTGCCACGGCTCCAGCGGCTCTGCGCGCCCGGCCCCTGGCCCGCCGTCTCCAGCGCCGCCTGCCACGGGTGCGCCGTCGCCGCGCCGGCGCGCAAGGGCGCCAGTTCCTGCAGCAAGTCGTGCCGGCGCGCGAGCGTGAAGGACGATGTGACGCCGACGTGGCGCAGCGTGTCCGTGTCGTCGTACAGGCCCAGCAGCAGCGAACCGACCGCGTCGGTGCGATCCTTGTACCAGCGAAAGCCCGCCACGACGCAGTCCGCGCTGCGCGCATGCTTGATCTTGAGCATGGCCCGCTTGCCCGGTTCGTAGACGGCCGACTCGAGCTTGGCGACGACGCCGTCCAGGCCGGCGCCCTCGAACTGCGCGAGCCAGCGCGCGGCCTGCGCGCGATCGTGCGTCACGGGCGTGAGGTGCAGCGGCGGCGCGGCATCGACCAGCAGCGCCTCCAGCAGCACGCGTCGTTCGGCCTGCGACAGCGCCAAGGCCGAGCGCCCGTCCGCCGCCAGGACGTCGAACGCGACGAAGCTCGCGGGCGTCTCCCTGGCCAGCCGCTGCACGCGCGTGGCCGCCGGATGCAGGCGCTGCTGCAGCGCGTCGAAGTCCAGGCCGCGCGGCGTCGCGATCACGATCTCGCCGTCGAGGATGCAGCGCGGCGGCAGTTGCGCGATCAAGGCCTGCTCGAGCTCCGGGAAGTAGCGGTTCAGCGGCTTGAGGTCGCGGCTCTGCAGCAGGAGGCTGTCCGACTGGCGGAAGGCCAGCGCGCGAAAGCCGTCCCACTTGGGTTCGAACTGGAACCCGGGTTCATCGGGAAGTGCGTCCGCGATCTTCGCGAGCATCGGTTCGATCGGGGGCGCGGGCAGGTCGGAGGCAGCCATGTCGCACGACGGCAGGAAGCGTGCGCGCGGCCGGCCCGGCGTCGGCATCCGCCGCGTGGGCGCGCGTTCGTTGCCGAAGGCCTTACCGCTGCACGTTCGTTCACGGCGCGGGCGACCGGTACATCCCTTGCCCGACAAGGCGAGAAACCATCGATGGAGCCGACATGAACCAGCAGCACGCCGCACCGCCCGACAAGGGCTCGCCGGACGATCGATCGCGCGGCCAGACGCGCACGACGCACAACCAGAGCCTGGATCCCGACGCCGCGCGCGGCGGCGATGGCCGCGTGGGGCCGCGCGTCGAGCCCTCGCTGCCGCACGAGCACGACGAATCGGCCCGCAGCCAGGCCAGCGCGAGCCCGCGCCACGCGCAGGTCGGCAAGCAGGCGCTCGAGGACGAGCTGGGCCCGTCCCAGGACACCGATCGCGGACCGGTGATGGACAAGGTCTACCACGAGAAGGTGGCGACCGACCGCGGCCACACGCCGCCGCGCCGGTAGGGCAGGCGTCAGTCGCGCGCCAGCAGGCTGCGCAGGGCCGCGAGCGCGCGTGCCGCGCGGTCGTGCGCGCGTGCGCGGCGCGGCGCCGGGTCGGCGGCGAGGGCCTCGTGCAGGCTGGCGCCGATGTCGCCGTAGTGGCGCAGCACCGGGGCGTCCAGCGCGTGCCAGGTCGAGACGTAGGCCGCGAGCTTGCGGCCCTGCGCCGGGTGCGGCGGCTCGATGCCGAGCGTCGGCACGCCGAACGCGCGGGCGACCACGGCGCCATGCAGGCTGCTGCACAGGCACGCGTGCGCATGGGCCAGCAAGGCGCACAGGTCCCAGACATCGAGCGAATCGAACAGGCGCACGTGGCGCCCCGGGAGGCGGGCCGCGAGGCGCGCCAGCAGCGCCGCGTCGTCGTGCCAGGGCGCCGCGCCGGCACGAAACAGCACGATGCCCAGGCCTGTATCGTCCGGGATGGCCGCGAGCTGGTCGGCGACCTGCGCGAGCGTCGCGTCGTCGGCGAATTCGGTCGACAGCTGCACCGCCAGCCATCCGCCGGGAAAGGCCTGGCGCAGCCCGGCGAGGGGCGGCGCATTGACGCGGGCGCGGACCGCGTCGCCGAACAGCGCCTCGACGAGCTCGGCGGGGTCCGGCATCAACGGCGCGACGACGCCGGCCGCATGCAGCTGCGCCTGCGTGACCGCGTCGCGCACGGTCAGCGCGTCGGCACTCACCAGGCGCTCGAGGGCGGCTGCGCGCACCTGCGCGGGCAAGGTGTCGAACGTGACGCCGCCGACGCCGGCGAACGCAACCGACGCCAGCCAGCGGAAGGTGTCGCGCCCGACGACGTAGGGCAGCTCGTCGTCCGTGCCGAGCATCGTGCGGCGCCACGCCGGCGCCGCCTCGGGATGGGCCGCCAGGCAGGCCAGCGTCGCATCGACCTGCGTCGGATCGAGCAGCATGACGGCCGCGTCGTGGGCCCGGCAGCCGAGGATCTCGCCGCCGGCGTGCAGCAGGCGCGCGCCGCGCAGCCGCGGGTCGTCGCGCAGCGCGTGCAGCGCCTGGACCTCGTGGCCGCCGACCGGGCGCATGTCCCGCGCCGCGAGTCCCGCGAAGATCACCGCCTCGTCGCGCGGCAGGAGCGCCGCCGCGACATGCGCGAACAGCAGGTCGCCCAGGTTGTGGCGGTCGAAGGCGCCGAAGACGATCGTTGAGGCCATGCGTGCGGCCAGCGTAGCGGAAATCCGCGCGGGCCGCATGGCATCGGCCTTGCCGAACGCGGGCATGAACCAACGTCCCGGCGCGCTGCGCATCGGCATCTCGGGCTGGCGCTACGCCGCCTGGCGCGGGGTGTTCTACCCGCCGGGCCTGCCCCAGCGCGCGGAGCTCGAGTACGCGGCGAGCTGCATGAACAGCGCGGAGATCAACGGGTCGTTCTATTCGCTGCAGTCGGCCCGGTCCTGGCAGGCCTGGCATGCGCAGACGCCCGACGACTTCGTCTTCGCCGTCAAGGGCCCGCGCTACATCACGCACATGCTCAAGCTGCGCAACGCGCGCACGGCGCTCGCGAACTTCATCGCGTCGGGCGTGCTCGCACTGGGCGACAAGCTTGGCCCGATGCTGTGGCAGCTGCCCCCCAACCTCGCGTTCCACGCCGAGCGACTCGAGGAATTCCTGGCCCAGCTGCCGCGCGACACCGACGCGGCGCGTGCACTGGGTCGCGCACACGACGCGCGGATGGCCGGCCGCGCCTGGCTGCCCGACGGCCCGTCGCGCAAGCTGCGCCACGCGTTCGAGATCCGGCATCCGAGCTTCGTCGACCCCGCCTTCGTCGCGCTGCTGCGCCGCCACCGCGCGGCGCTGGTGGTGGCCGACACGGCGTCGCGCTGGCCGCTGCTGGAGGACGTGACGAGCGACTTCGTCTACGTGCGACTGCATGGCGACCAGGCGCTGTACACCAGCGGCTACGGCGACGAGGCGCTGGCCGGATGGGCGCGCCGCATCGAGGCCTGGCGCCAGGGCGGCCAGGTGGAGGACGCACGCACGACGTCGGCGCCGCCGCCGCGTGCGGTCGCGCGGCGCGATGTCTACTGCTACTTCGACAACGACGTGAAGGTGCACGCGCCGTTCGACGCGATGCGCTTGCAGGCGCTCGCCACGGGAAGGCAGGCGCCGCGCCGCGCGGCGGCGGAGTCTCCTGCGAGCGGGGCGGCACCCGGGTGAGGACGGACCATCGATCCACGATGGCGACGGCGATGCCCGCGACGGAATGTGGATTGCTTCGAACCCCGGGCATGCGCCGGCTCCAGGTGCCGTCGCGTGAAGGGAGGCACCGCCGTGCTGCTGGTTCGTCACTTCTATGTCAGCGAGATCGCCCCCGGGGTCACTGAGGTGGACGTCCAGGTGATCCTGGGCGTGGCGCAGATGACAATCGCCGCCACGACCTGACCGGCATGCTCGCGCAGAGCGACGGCTACTTCGCGCAGGTGCTCGAAGGACGCGCCGAGGCCGTGCACGCGCTGATGTCGCGCATCCGTCGCGACCCGCGCCACCTGGGCGTGCGCACGCTGCTGGAGGAACCCATCCGGCACCGCCAGTTCGCGAGCTGGGCGATGCGGCTCGTGCGGCGCGACGACATGCGCGAGGCGATGCGCGCGGCGCAGGTCCAGGGCTTCGCGGACGGCCTGAATGCGCGGCGCTTCATGCAGGCCCTGGTCGATCACGTGTCCTGAACGCGACGCGGCCACGCGCTGCAGCTGGTCGTTCGTCCAGGCTGGCGCGCGTTGCATCTGGGTACATCCGTTGCCTCACCAAAGGGCGCCGAACGATGCCACTTGCGTGCGCATCGGGCCGGCGAACCATTCATCCATCCATCAAGGAGCCAACATGAACTCGAACCAGCAAGGCCAGGACAAGGGCAGCTCGCAATCGCTCGACCAGGGCAGCAGCCAGCAGGGCCAGTCGGGCCGCAACAGCCAGCAGGATCAATCGGGCTCGCAGGGCCAGCAAGGCAGCCAGTCGAACCAGCAGGGACGCGAGAACCAGGCCTCGAGCGGCCTGGGCCAGCAGGGGCAGTCGGGCGGCATGGGCAGCCAGCAGAGCCAGTCGGGCAGCAGCGGCCAGCAAAGCCAGTCGGGCTCGCAGGACCAGCAGGGCAGCCGCTCGCAGAACCCCGGCCAGTCGCAGCAGGATGCCAGCCGCGGCGGGCAGCAAGGACTTGGCGGCAACCAGGGCCAGTCGTCGCAGTCCGAAGGTTCGCAACGCGATTCCTCCCTGCAGCAGGGTAGCGACAACACCAACCGCAGCCGCGGCGAACAGAGCCGCTGACCCCAGGCGGCCTGCGGGCCGCCCGCCTGGCGTCGGGAGGCAGCCCGGCGCCAGGCGGATCGAGCCGGAATTTCCGGCCGATCCTGCCGACGATCGCCGCGGGGATCGTGCAAGCGAAGGGGCCGCCCATCAATCACCCATGGCGGCGGTCGCCGCCCGAAGGAGTTCCCATGTCCGCTCTCGACAAGGTCGTCGCAGCGATCACCCCGACCGAATCCGAAGACGAGCGCCGCGAGGCGCGTGCCAAGGCTGATGCCGCGGCCACCCGCTGCGACTGGCTGCGCCTGATCCTCGCGCATCACCGCGCGATCGAGGAGGCGTTCGCGCAGCTGGCGGCAGCTTCCGACGCCAACGGTCGCCGCCGCGCGCAGAAATGGCTGGCCACGCTCCTCAACGGTCATTCGATGGCCGAGGAGGCCGTGATCTACCCGGCCATGGCGCTCGGCGAGCAGAAGTCGCACGCCACGACGGCCTACACGGAGCAGAGCGGTGCCAAGGTCAACCTCGCCGCGCTGGAGGGCCTGGATCCGATGAGCCAGGACTACATCGACAAGTTCGAGCACGTGCGCGGCGCGGTGCTGCACCACATGTACTCCGAAGAGGACGACTGGTTCATCGACCTGGCCGACACGGAGGATGCCGTGCTGCACGCGCGGCTGGGCGCGCGCTACGCCGAGGAATTCAACCGTTACATGGGCCCGGACGCGGAAATGTCCTGAGCCCGGTGCCCGACGCGCGCGGCGCGGTGGGCGGCCTCCACGCGCCGCCGACCGGCGCGGCGCGCGGCGCCGGCGACGAATCCGGCGCCGCGGCGTCGATCAAGCGAAGGTCTCTGCCGGCACTTCCGTCTGCGGGGATTCCAGCTGCGACGGGTCGTCCATCAGTTCCTGCTTGCGCGCGGCGATCTGCTCGCCGAGCTGCTGCATGTCGAGCCGCGTCTTCTTCGCGCGCACGAACATCTCGTTCTGCTCTTCCTTGACGTGATGCTTCACGTACTCGGACATCACCTTGATCTTGGCGTCGAACATCTCGCCGTCGGGCTCCTTGTCCTTGACCTGCGCGATCAGGTCCTTGAGGCTCTGGTGCTCGACCTGCGCCTCGGGCACCAGCTCCTTGTCCTTCAGCGCGGCCTTGACGGCCGGGTAGAAGATCTCCTCCTCGACCTGCGCATGCACCGTGAGCTCCTGGCAGATGGTGGCCACGAGCGTCTTCTTCTTCGCTGCCGAGCGCGTGGATTCGTATTGCTCGAACAGTGCGCTGACGCGCTTGTGGTCGGCGCGCAGCAGCGCGATGGCGTCGGGCTCCGACGCGGCGCGCGCCGTCTTCGCGGTGGTCTTGCGGGCGGTCGTCGATGTCTTGCGAGGTGCAGTTGCCATGATGGGTGGTCTCCTGTCGGTTGGATGGGATGGGGTACTGCGCGAGCGAGCGCGCCGGCTGGGCCGAGGCAAGCAGCGCGCCGGCCCGTCGAACCGTCTGCGCCGGAGGGCCCGACGCCGCATCATGAAGAAAGGGCCGCGTGCTGCGGCCCTTGTCGACATGCGCGGGGACGATCAGTTGCGATCGGCGCGCGGCGGCGGCGCAGCGTCGGCCACGGTCCGCGTCTCGACCGGCGCGGCCGCGACCGGAGCGGTCTCGACCGGGGCCGGATTGGCCGTGGTGGTGGTCGACGTGGTGGTGGAGGACCAGGTGTGCGAGTCGTCCTTGGTGCTTTCGGTCACCGCGGGCGCCTTCTGGTCGGCGCTGAGCGAGCTGTCCCGCTTCAGGTAGCTGTTCTTCGAATAGGGGTAGTTGGCGGTGTCGGGGTTGTCCGCGGCCTGCTTCGGGTCGAGCGTGGTCTGCGCAATGGCGACGCCGCCGGCGACGCCCGCGACACTCAATGCGATCGCCGCGAGGCGGGTGATTGCTTTCATCGCTATCTCCTGATGGTTGATGTGGATGTTCCACGTTGGCGCGGTGGACGACCTGCTGGGGCAATGGCCGTGCCGACCGCCCGCTGCTTGCGCGGGCGTGCGCCTTGCCGTACAACTCCTTGCGGCATCGGCGGCCCATATCCGCTCGCGTCGCGCCCCCACGCCCGTGGCCACCAAGGAGTCCGCATGAGCCCCCCCGCATTGCGCGCGCCGACCGCCCAGGATGCCCTCGAACTGCTCTCCGACGAGCAGGACCAGATCCTGGAACTGTTCGACCGCTACGACGCCCTCGTGGCCGAGGCCGCGGAGGCCGACGAACGGCGCGAGCTGGCGCAGGAGATCTGTTCGCTGCTGCTCGTCCACGTGCAGGCCAAGCGCGAGATCCTCTATCCGGCTGCGCGCGCCGCGCTCGACGACGACACGCTCGTCGAGGAGTCGCTGGAGTCGCAGGCCGCGCTGGAGGACTGCATCGCCGACGTACAGGCCGGCGACGCCACGGAGCCGCGCTACGACGCCGGCGTGCGCGTGCTGCAGGAGCTGTTCGTCGACGCGATGGAGCAGGAGCGTGCGGGCCTGTTCCCGGCGCTGCGCGCCAGCGCGGTCGACCTCGAGGAGCTCGGCGGCGAGCTCGGCGCGCTCGAGGAGCGCCTGCTCGACGCCGACGACGAGCTCGGCGCGGCGTGAGCGGCCAGGCTCAGGCCTGGACCAGCCCCGCGCGCGTGAACGGCAGCCGCAGCACCTCGGGTCCGCCCGCGCGCGCGATCGCGTTGGCGACCGCCGGCGCGAGCGGCGGCACCCCGGGCTCGCCGACGCCCGTCGGCGCCGCGCTGCTGTCGGCGATGAAGACCTCGACGGCGGGCATCTCGTAGATGCGCAGCGCGCGGTACTGGTCGAAGTTGCGCTGCACCGCGCGGCCGGCCTTCAGCTCGATCTCGCTGTAGTAGAGCGCGCCCAGCGCGAAGCCGATGCCGCCTTCCATCTGCGCGCGGATCACGTCGGGGTTCACCGCCACGCCGCAATCGACGGCGCACCACACCTTGTCCACGCGCACCTTGCCGTCCTTGATCGTGACGTCGGCCACCTGCGCGACGGCGGTGCCGAAGCTCTCGTGCAAGGCGATGCCCTGCGCCGAGCCCGGCGGCATCGCCTTGCCGAAGCCCGACTTCTCGGCCACCAGCTTGAGCGTGCGCGTGGCGCGCTCGTTCTTCTCCAGCAGCGCCAGGCGGAAGGCGAGGGGATCGCGGTCCGCGGCGCGCGCCAGGCGGTCCATCATCGTCTCCATCACGTAGGCCGTGTGGGTATTGCCCACCGAGCGCCACCACAGCGGGCGCACCGGCAGCGCGACGTCGTGCACCTGGCCGTCCATCATCGGCAGGTCGTACGACGTGGGATGCACGCCTTCGACCGATGTCGGGTCCACGCCGTCCTTGACCATCATCGCGGCCATCGGCGTGCCGGCGACGATGGACTGGCCCACCACCACATGCTGCCACGACGCCACCTTGCCGGCGCTGTCCAGGCCCACCTTGAGCGAGTGCAGCATCATCGGGCGGTACAGGCCCGCGCCCATGTCGTCCTCGCGGCTGTACTGCAGGCGTACCGGCGCGCGGCCCTTGATCGCGACAGCCACGTTGACGGCCGCCACCGTGAAGTCGCTCCACACGTTGGCGCGACGGCCGAAGCTGCCGCCCGACACCAGCGAGTGCAGCTTGACCTTGTCCAGCGGCAGCCCGGCCGCCTTGGCCGCGAGCATGTGGTCGAAGGTGGGGAACTGGTGGCCGGCCCAGGTCTCGAGCGTGCCGTCGTGCAGCCACGCCACGCAGCCCTGTGGCTCCATCGGCGCATGCGCCAGGAACGGGAACTCGTAGATCGCCTCGACCGTGCGGACCGCCGCCGCCGCCGGCGCCGCCGCCGGCTTCGCGAACGGCGTGCCCGGGCTGGCGGCGAGCTCGCGGTAGTGCGCCAGCAGCGCCTCGGAGTCGAGCGACGCGCCGGCCGATTCGTCCCACGTGACCTTCAGCGCGCGCCGCCCCTGCATCGCGGCCCAGGTGCCCCGGGCGACGACCGCCACGCCCTCGGGCACCGCGACGACATCGGTGACGCCCTTGACCTTCCGGGCGGCCGTGGCGTCGAACGACACCATCTTCGCGCCGAACGAGGGGGGAAACGCGATCACCGCCGTCAGCAGGCCCGGCAACTTGACGTCGCCCGTGTAGATCGCGGTGCCCGTGCATTTGGAGGGCGAGTCGACGCGCGGCGTGGCGCCGTCGCGGCCCATCAGCGCGAACTGCGCCGGGGTCTTGAGCCGCGGCTTGCCCGGCGGCGCCTGCCTGGCGGCGGCCGCCGCCATCTCGCCGTAGGTGGCGCGCCGGCCCGACGCATGGGTCAGCACGCTGTCGCTGGTGCGGATCTCGTCGGCCGGCACCTGCCAGGCATCGGCCGCCGCGGCCACCAGCATCGCGCGCGCCGTGGCGCCGGCCTCGCGGTACTGCAGGTACGAGTTGGCGATGGCCGTCGAGCCGCCGGTGCCCTGCATCGTGCCGAACGCCAGGTTGGCATAGCGCTTGGCGTCCGCCGGCGCGTACTCGGTGCGCACCAGCGACCAGTCGGCGTCGAGCTCGTCGGCCACCAGCGTGGCCAGGCCCGTGGTGTTGCCTTCGCCCATCTCGTGGTGCTTGCAGACGATGGTGACGAGGTTGTCGGTGCCGACGCTGACGAACTGGTTGGGCACGAGGGCGGCCGTGGCGGCACGGCCTTCGACGCCCTGGCTGGCGGCGGCCCGGGCCGCGGCGGGCAGCCCGCCGATGGCCACGACCAGGCCGCCGGCGGCGCCGGACGCGAGCACGGCGCGTCGCGTGACACCCGCGGGCGCCCGGGCCTGGAGCTCCTGGTCCATCTGTTCGCGCAAGGCGTGCATCAACGGGTGCATGGCGGTCTCCTCGGGCTTTCAGAGCTGGCCGGCCGCGGCGTGGATCGCGGCGCGGATGCGGACGTAGGTGGCGCAGCGGCAGATGTTGCCGGCCATCGCGTGGTCGATGTCCTCGTCGCTGGGCCTGGGGTTCTGCTCCAGCAGCGCCGTGGCCGACATGATCTGGCCCGACTGGCAGTAGCCGCACTGCACCACGTCGTGCTCGATCCACGCCTTCTGCACGGCCTTGGCCGCGCGGGACTGCAGGCCCTCGATGGTGGTGACCTTGCGTCCGCCGACCGCCGTGGCGGGCGTCACGCACGAGCGCGCGGGCTGGCCGTCCAGGTGCACCGTGCAGGCGCCGCACTGGGCGACGCCGCAGCCGAACTTGGTGCCGGTCAGGCCGATGTCGTCACGCAGCACCCACAGCAGCGG
>Ga0068855_100003775_pt1 | contig 18523 bp, 11 predicted proteins | sample KBSCornC52_FD_66592 | JGI IMG/M metagenome (GOLD analysis project Ga0068855, IMG submission 66592) | Corn rhizosphere microbial communities from Kellogg Biological Station, Michigan, USA - KBS Corn C5-2 | ecosystem: Host-associated > Plants > Roots > Rhizosphere > Soil ...
TCGCTCGATCGCAGCGCCTACACGGTGAATGTCGTTCAGCATCTCGTCCAGCGAATCGGCGGAGAGGGCGAGCACGATCGGAGGGTTGCGAAGCGTCCCGGCGATGGCGCGCACGTCATCCTCGCGGATCGCGCACACGTCGCAGATTCCCTGTGTGATGATCACATCGGGCGCGAGGTCGGCGATCGCGGCGACGTCGAGCACGTGCAGCGACTCGCCCAGCGCGTCGGCCGCGCGCACCATGCGATCGACCTCGGCAGGCGCGGCATGCTCATCGAGCGTCGTGCGCGTGACCCGCGCAATTCCCGCAGGCAGAAGCTCCGGCGGAAAATCACTGTCGTGCGAGATGCCCACCAGTGAGCTCGCGGCTCCCAGCGCGCACACCATCTCGGTTGCGGCCGGGAAGAGCGAGATGATGCGCATCAGTGCTCGCGTCCGCCGCCTGCGCGCCCGACGCGGAACAGCGGCACCGCGAGGAAGAGCACATAGAGGATGATCGCCGCGGCGGCGCTCGCCCCGACGAAGCCGACGTACTTCGAGAAATCGATCGCGTCCGCGACGGTGCGACCGTCGGCGAGCTTCCAGATCGCCAGCACCGAGAGCGCGACGCCCGTGATCGCGCCGCCCGCTATCAGCCCCGACGAGAAGAGCACGCCCGGTCCCGAATCCGCCTTCGCGCCCTCGCGCTCCTCCGCCGGCAGCCGCTGCTCGACCAGCCAGCGCACCACACCTCCCATGAACATCGTCGCCGATGTCGAGATCGGGAGATAGACGCCGACGGCCACCGGCAGCGACGGTATGCCGAGGATCTCGATCGCGATCGCGAGGAATGCGCCGATGAGGATGAGTCCCCACGGCAGCTTCTGCGTCAGGATGCCATCCACGACGAGCGCCATGATCTGCGCCTTCGGCGAGTCGAGCTTCTCGACCGTGCGTCCGCTCACGTCCTTCGGGTACCGGCCCGCGATTCCCGGATCGATCAGATAGTGGATCGCGTGCTGCGCGTCGACGAGATACTTGCCGGCGGGTGCGCCGCCCTGCGTCTCGTAGAGGTGCCCCACCTGGTACGACACGCCGTTCACGGTCTCCGTTGCGCCCGCGTCGATGGTCGACACGACCACGCCCGGATAGCTCTTCTCCACGATCGTGCGGTGCGCGGTGTTGAGCAGCGCGATCATGCCGCCGATGAGGAGCGCCGACGTCGTCACGCCGAAGAGCAATCCGATCTGCTGGCGCTTCGGCGTGGCTCCGACGATGAACCCGGTCTTGAGATCCTGCGACGTGGCGCCCGCAACCGCGGCCGCCACACAGACGACGCCGCCGATCGTGAGCGCGAGCACCCGATGCTCGACGCCCGTCCACCCGATCGCGAGGAAGATCAGTGCCGTGAGCAGCACCGTCGCCACCGTCATGCCGGAGATCGGGTTGGACGACGCGCCGATCTGCCCGGTGATGCGGCTCGAGACGGTGACGAACAGGAATGCGAAGCCCACGGCCAGCACTGCCGCAAAGATGTTGATCGAGATCTGCGGCAGCGCGATCATGGCGATGGCGCACGCCAGGACGCCCCCGAGCACCACGGTCATCGGCATGTCGCGATCGGTGCGCGGACGCGCGCTGCCGCTCGAGCGATCGTCCGCCGAGCGGCGGAAGCCGCCGACCAGAGCGGCCACGATCGTGGGCATCGAGCGCAGCAGGCTGATGAGCCCCGCCGCGGTGACCGCACCGGCGCCGATGTAGTACACGTAGTTCGCGCGCACCGCGGTTGCATCCATGTCGCTGATGAGACCCGTGCCGGGCGGGATGATCGTCGTGAGCCCGGCGCCGAAGAGCTTGATCGTCGGAATCAGCACGAAATACGAGAGGCACCCACCCGCGAACAGATAGCCCGCGATGCGCGGCCCGATGATGTAGCCGACGCCCGTGAGCTCGGGACTGATCTCGGCGCGAATCTCCCCGAACAGCTCGATCCTGCCGTTGGGTGCGATGCGCTGAAAGACGTAGCGCGGCACTTCCTGCCAGAGGTGCAGTCCGCTCACGAGAAACTTGTAAAGCGCCGCCAGACCGAAGCCGAGAAAGACGGTGCGCGCCTGCACGCCGCGCTCCTCACCGACGATCAGCACCTCGGCCGCCGCCGTCCCTTCCGGATACTTGAGCGTACGCCGCTCCTTCACGATCAGCGCGTTGCGAAGCGGAATCATGAGGAAGACGCCGAGCAGTCCGCCGACCACGGCAACCGCCGCGACCTTCGTCCACGGCAGATTGTAGCCGAGGAGCAGGAGGGCCGGGAGCGTGAAGACGATTCCCGCGGCCACGGACTCGCCCGCGGATCCCGTCGTCTGCACCATGTTGTTCTGCAGGATCGTCGCGGGCTTCGCGCCGAAGGACTTCGAGATGTATCTGAAGATCGTTATCGAGAGCACCGAGATCGGAATCGATGCGCTGACGGTCAGTCCCACCTTGAGCGCGAGGTAGACACTGGAGAGCGCGAAGACGAGCCCGAGCACGATGCCGAGCACGATCGCTCCCGGCGTGAGCTCCGCGAGATCCTTGTTCGACGCGACGTACGGAACGTGCTCGCCATCGACATCGGCGGCGAGCGGGATCTTGTCTGCCTCCGCGTCGAGCGGCGGCTGGGTAATGGTCGACATGTGCTCCTCGTCCAATGACGGGGCAATATGGCCGGGTGTCAGCGAATTCGGGAAGAGAGACGGAAGTTGCCGGCTCCCCCCAGCTCCCCTCCGTGCAGCACTGCGCCGGCGAGCCCAGCGTGCGACCGGTTCTCAACCCGACGAGCATCCTCGCTGTGCTACGGCGCGGCTTGCGCGCGAGCTTGCGCCTTCGCAACCGCGCTCCTGCGCGCGCGCCACACGAGCCAGCCCAGAACCGTCACGATCACGCCGAGCGGCAGCAGCGTTCCCATGGCCGCGATCACGTTCGCCGTGAAGGCGATGAAGTTGCGCCACGCCTGGCGGAACGCCTCTCCGAGCACGCCCCAGCTTCCGGTGCCGGCGACCACCGGCAGCTTTTCGTGGACGGTCACCGCGAGGGTGCTCATCGCGGCGCGCGTCCGAAGAAAGCGCATCCGCCCCTCCTGCCGCTCGATCTCCTCGCGCACGCGCGCGAGCTCGCGCTCGACCGCGAGCACATCGCTGAGCCTCCCGGTTCGCGTGCCGAGAATCTCGATCAGCCGCTGCTCCAGCTTGCGCCCGTTCTCCGCGCGCGCGGCGACATCGACGAACTCCTCGCCGACATCCTCCGCGCTCACGTTCACGGACTCGAGATGGCCGATGGGCTGCAACCCGTTGATCGCATCGTCGAAGCGCGCGGCGGGGATCTTGATCTCGAGCGTCGCGGAGTGCACCTGCTCGGTGCCGGCAACGATCGAGCTGTTCGCGATGTAGCCGCCCACGCGCCCCGCGAGCGCACGCACCGCGCGAATGCCCTGCTCGAGCGAATCGACCTGCACGCTCGCCTGGCCGGTGCGGATGATCATCGAGCTGACCACCGCATCGCTCGTGGTCTGGGAGCTGGGCAACTGGATGGCCGCCGCATCGAGCGCGGGCGGCGCCGCCGCCTTCATCGCGCCGGCTGCGCCTCCCACGGCGTCGATGCGCGCCGGCGCATCGTTTCGAGCCGACATCGCCGCCTGCGCGACTTCCTCGCGTGAACGCTTCTCGTCGAGGGAAGCCGAGCCGCGGTTGCAGGCGGTGAGCAGCGCGGCAATGCACAGCAGAGCGGATGTACGTCGCATGTCGTCCTCGATGTGGTCGGCGGGCCGAAATGGCTCGCACACTCATGGGACGTTCGCCGCCGGCGCCCTTGCACACGCCGGGCGGAGATTCTGCGCCGCTAGCTCTCGATGGTCGCGCCGAGCGACGTGAGGGCGCCGCGAAGATCGTTGAGCAGCGCCTCGGGGTTCTCGTGCCCCTCGTACACCACCTCCGCCGCGGCGCGCCGCATCCATTCCTGATGGTCGCCCGTGCCGTCGCTCCTCGTGATCACTACGGTGCGCACGTTCTCGAGCCGGTGATCATCCGAGACGAAGTCCAGCACGCGCTTCACATCGTGCTCCGGCATCGTCACATCCAGGAAGAGCAGATCGGATGGCTCCTTTTCCAGCGCCGCGATGCACGCGCTCCCCGTGTCGCACGTGCGCACGCGCACGCCGAGCGAGCGGAGGAGATCGGCGAGCAGCGTCCGCGCGTCGTAATCGTCATCCACCACGAGCGCGCTCTGCATCGTCTTCCGTTCGCGCAGCCGCTCCAGCACGTCGATCAGCACCCGGCGGTCCACCGGCTTGACGAGATAATCGGTGACACCGAGCGAGAAGCCGAGCGAGCGCTCGGACACGATGGACATGACGATCACCGGCGTGCGGCAGAGCTCGGGGTCGTTCTTGATCTCGCGCAGCACCTGCCAGCCATCCTTCTCGGGCATCATGATGTCGAGCGTGATCGCGAACGGCTTGAGAATGCGCGCGAGCTCCATCCCGCGATCGCCGTTGAGCGCTCCGACCACGCGGAAGTGCGCCGGCGCGAGCGAATCGCGCAGGAGCGAGATGACCTCCGGATCGTCGTCGATCGCAACGATGATCGGATCGTTCGAGAGTGTCGCATCGTCCGGGATGTCACCCTGATCGCCCACGAGTGCTTCACCGAGCGGGCGAATGGGGAAGCGCATGCAGAAGGAGGTGCCGCGTCCCGGCTCGCTCTTCACGGTGACCGTGCCCCCGAGCAGCTCGACCGTGCGCTTCACGATGGCGAGCCCCAGCCCGATGCCCTGGAAGCGGCGCGTGGTGCCCGATTCCACCTGCTGAAAATCGTCGAAGATGACGTTGAGGTTCTCCGGCGCGATGCCGATGCCGGTGTCGCGCACGTAGGTGACCATCGTGTCTCCCTCGTCCTCCTCCACGGAGAGCTCCACCTCGCCGCCTTCCGGGGTGAACTTCACCGCGTTCGAGGCGAGGTTGAGCACCACCTGCTTGTACTTGGCGCGATCGAGCCGCACGCGCCGCTTGATGCGCGTGCGCACCGACACGCGCAGATTCTTGTCGCGCGCGAAGGAGGTGATCGCGTCCTTCACCTCGGCGAGCACCGCGCTCGGGTCGAACTCGTCGACGCGAAGCTCGGCGCGACCCGATTCGATCTTCGCGAGATCGAGCACGTCGTCGATGAGGAGCTGCAGATCCTTCGCGCGGCGGACGATGGACTGGACCGCGCGCTCCTGCTGCTCACTCACCGCTCCGTAGACGCCGTCGCGCAGGAGTCCCGCGTATCCCAGAACGGCATTGAGCGGCGTGCGGAGCTCGTGCGACATCGTCGCGAGAAAGCGCGCCTTCGCCTCGCTGGCCTCCACGAGCGCGCGCGCGCGGTGCGCCAGCTGTTCGTTGGCGGCGAGGAGCTCCTGGCTGATGCGCGCGTACTCGTCGGTCTGCGCCTCCGCGCGCTCGTGCGCACGCTCCAGGGCGACGCGCTGCTCGTCGAACTCCGCGGGCTGCCCCACGAGCCATCGCGTCCCATCCTCGGCGATGACATAAAACGTGCGTGGCTTGGGATTGGGCGTGCCGACGAACGTCAGCTGTACGACCGGTTTGTCGAGCTCGCTCCGGCCAAGGATACGGTCGATCAGGTCGCCCGTATCCTTCTCGATGGACTCGGCAAGCGTTTGGCCCTGGAGCGAGTGAGCAAGCCCGAGCTCCCGCTCGAGCGCGCCGTTGCTCTCGCAGATGGTGCCTTGTGAGTCGAGCCCGAGTACGGGGAAAGGAAGAAGTGAAATGAAGCTCACGGGAGTCGGGGAAATCTGAATTGAAGCGCGTATCTCGTTGTGTCCTATCGTGTTCGGCAACTGTGACCGACAATGCAATTCGTACGCCCATAGCGCCGCTTCGGCGGCTGGCGGGATTAACTTTGATGCCTTCAACCCAACGCCGAGTGCGCAACATGAAGAAGCAAGCTCTTCTCTGGCCGGCGCTTGCCCTTTTGGGGGTCGTACCGGCACAGGCTCAGGGCTCGGCCGCTGGTGGCGTGACATCCGCGCCGATCGCCGACGTCGCCTATCACATCACGATCGACAGCGCGGATGCCGCTCAGCGACGGATTCGCGTCGCTATGACGTTCACCACCGCTTCCGCCGACCCGGTGCTGCTCGCCCTCCCCGCATGGACGCCGGGCTCGTACGAGCTCACGTACTGGGCGAAGAACGTTTCGGCCTTCGCGGCCTCGAGCGGCGGTCGGCCGCTGGGCTGGGACAAGGCCGACTACCAGACGTGGCGAGTGCGGCCAGCTGGCGCGGGTCCCGTGTCCGTGTCCTTCGAATACCGGAACGACTCCCTCGATAACTCGAACTCCTGGAGCCAGCCCGACTTCTCACTGCTCAACGGCGCGACGCTCTTTCTCTACCCGGCCGGTCGCCCCTTCGACTTCCCGAGCACGGTGGAGCTGCGACTGCCTTCGAGCTGGCGCGTGGTCACGGGAATGCCTTCCACCGGCCCCAACACGTTCGGCGCGAGCAACTATCACGATCTCGTCGATTTCCCGATCATGGCGGGGCGCTTCGATTTCGACAGCACGCGCGTCGGCACCGGGTGGCTCCGATTCGCGAGCTATCCCGCATCCGTGGAAACCGCGGCACGCCGCGCGACCACACTCGCCGATCTCTCGAAGATCATTCCGGTGGAGTCGGCGGTGTTCGGCGAGACGCCGTGGACCACCTACACCGTGATGCAGATCGCCGACTCGGCGTTCGCCGCGATCGTCGGGCTGGAGCACCAGAACTCGCACGTGGACCTCACCAACGTGCTCGCGATCGGACAGCCGGTGCTCACGTCGGTGTACGCGCACGAGATCTTCCACGCCTGGAACGTGAAGCGGCTGCGTCCCGCGGATCTGTGGCCCTACGAGTACGCACACGAGCAGCCCACGACCTGGCTCTGGGTGAGCGAGGGGGTGACGGACTACTACGCCGACCTCGCGCTCGTGCGCAGCGGCGTGAGCGACAGCACCGCATTCTTCGCGACGACCGCCGGAAAGATCCGCGAGATCGCCGAGCTCCCGCGGTTCGGGCTCGATGACGCGTCGCTGTCCGCCTGGATCCATCCCACCGATGGCACCGCGGACGCGTACTACCCGAAGGGCTCACTCGCCGGGTTGATGCTCGACATTCTGATCCGCGATGCGAGCGACAACAAGCGCTCCCTCGATGACGTCATGCGTGGGCTCTACCGCCAGGATTACAAGGCGGGGAAGGGCTTCACGGGAAACGATTGGTGGAATGCGGTGCAGAGCGCCGCGGGTGGAAAATCGTTCACGGATTTCTATGCGCGCTACGTCGACGGGCGCGATCCCTACCCCTGGCAGGCGGTGCTTCCGCTCGCCGGTCTGCAGCTGCTCTCGGACTCGGTGCGCGTTCCGCTGCTCGGCGTGACGATGTCGCAGGAGGACAACGGGTCGCGCATCACGGCCGTCGCACCCGGATCCACGGCGGAGCTGGCCGGTGTGCAGCCCGGCGATGACCTGGTGTCGGTGGGCGATGTTCCCGGCAGCGCGCCGGCGCTCTCCGAGCACCTGCGCGCGAAGTACGGCAATGCTGCGAACGGCACGATCGTCCCGATCACGATCGTGCGCGACGGGAAGCAAAGCTCGCTTGCGGGGCCGCTGCACTTCACGTGGCGCGTGAATGCTCACATCGCACCCTTGCCCGGAGCGTCGGCCAAGGCGATCCGCGTGCGCAGCGGGATTCTGCACGGCACCACAGGGTGAGAGCCGCGCGAACGGGCGCTATGGGCTCGGTGCCGTTTGCCGGTACCAGTCGATGATGGCTGAGTCGCGCGGGGCCGGCACCGGCGCTCGCGCGCGCATCAGCTGCTCGATCTCACCCGCCTCGCGAGGGCCGCGCGAGATCCACTCCACACCGCTGCTCGTCGCGAAATAGTCGTCCTCGATGCGCACGCCGATGTTCGCGTAGCGCTGCACGGCGGAGCGCAGCTTCGCGATCATCGCGCGGTTGCGCGCGGTAGCCGGCAGCTCGTCGAGCACCGTCGGGCGCACGTAGATGCCCGGCTCGATCGTGAACGTGTTTCCCGGCTCGATGCGAAACGACGTCGGATCGTGCACCTCGAGTCCGATCGCGTGACCGAGCGAGTGAAAGTAGTAGAGTCCCAGCTGCGAGCATCCCCTGGCCACGTGTCTGGGGCATCCCGCGCTTCCCGCATCGTACACGGCATCCGGCGACTCGATGAGCCCGAGTCGCGCGAGCCCGGCACTCAGAACCCTGTTCGCCGCGGTGTCCATGTCGCTCGATGTCGCTCCGAGCCTCGCCACCTGCTCGGCCGCGTGCTGTGCGGCGCGCACGATCTCGTAGGCGGCGCGCTGCTCCGGCGAAAAGGTGCCGCTCACCGGAACCGTGCGCGTCACGTCCGCCGCGTAGCCGCGGTACGATGCACCGATGTCCATGACCACCACGTCGCCCGCGCGCATGAAGCGATCGTTCGCGCTGTAGTGCAGGGCGGTGGAGTTCGGGCCCGATCCCACGATCGAGGCGAACGACGGACGGTCCGCGCCGTTGCGCCGAAAGGTGTACTCGATGAGCGCCTGGATCTCGAACTCGTTCATCCCTGGACGAATCGCCGAAATCGCATCGTGCTGCGCACGCACGGTGATGTCGATCGCCTTGCGCTCGAGCGCGAGCTCCGCGGCGCTGTGGCGCATGCGCAGCCGGTCGACCAGCTCGTTCGCCGGCACGATCCGGAGCGCGGGGTGATCGCGCTGGAGTGCGGCCACGAACTGCTCGTCGCGCGTCGCGAAGCCGGCACCCGCGAGATCACCGATGACGGAGAGCGTGCCACCACTCGCGAGCAGCGAGTCGAGCGATGCGCGCAGCTCGTCGATCGTGCGCGCGGGAATTCCCGTGGCACGCGTCATTCCCTCCGTGCCGAGCCGGGTGCCCGTCCACACCTCGCGCGCCGGATCGCGCGGCTGCACGAACAGCATCATGCCGACCGCCGACTGCCGCTTCACGATGACGAGAGTCGCCTCGGGCTCGGTGATTCCCGTCAGATAATAGAAGGCCGGAGCAGGAAAGAAGCTGAGATAATCCTCCGCCGGCTCGTGTCCGCCGAGCGCGATGAGCACGCCATCCGGCATCGCTGCGGCGAGCGAATCGCGCCGTGCGGCGTATTCGGACCGCGGCACCTGCGCCGAGGCGGGCAGGACTCCGGATGCGCAAAGCAGCGCAGCGAGCAGATGGCGCACGGATGCGGTCCTCGGCTTGGGATTCGAAACGGGATTCGCGACTTCCACGCGACGGGATCAGGACGGGGACTGGCGAGACTACGTGTCCGCGTGAATCATAGTTGCAGCCACCATCCATCGGAGCCCGCCCGTGACCGTGCCCGCGAATTCGACCGCCGCTCCCCGAACATCGCTCTGGGAAGACTTCATCGACATCTTCACGTCGCCATCCGAAGTGTTCCGGCGGCGCGAGCACTCCGGATTCGGCCTGCAGCTGCTCATCGTCACGGTGCTCTTCGCCATCATTCTCCTGGGCACGAAGTCGCTCGTGCAGCCCGTGTTCGACGCCGAGATGGCGCGTCAGACCGCGCAGGTGCTCAAGGCACATCCCGAGGTCACGGCCGAGCAGATCAACAAGCAGATGGCGATGGGCGCGAAGCTCGCGCCGATCTTCATCATCGTGGCCATCCCGATCTCCATCGTTCTCACGGGGCTCGTGCTCTGGGCGGTGGGAAAGATCTTCGAGTCGAAGCAGTCGGCGCAGACCGGGATCGTGGTGGCGACGTATGCCTTCGTTCCCCGCATCCTGGGAACGGTGGTGGGCGCGGTGATCGCGTATTTCTCGAATCCGGACCGGCTCACCGGCGCCGCACGAATCACCGTCTCGCTGGGGCAGTTTCTGGATCCGGACAAAGCCTCACCCGTGCTCATGGGGCTGGCGACGCGCGTGGACCTGTTCACGCTCTGGCAGACCGTGCTTCTCGCGATCGGACTGCAGGTCACCGGGAAGGTGTCGAAGTCGAACTCCTACATCGCGGCGGCGCTCGTGTGGCTGATCGGCGCGCTCCCGACGGTGCTCGGCGCGCTGCGGCGCTGAGGCGGCTGCAGCGGGCTACTTGAGCAGCAGCTTCGCGATCGTCTGGAGCTGCATGTTGGATGTTCCTTCGTAGATCGTGCCGATCTTCGCGTCGCGATAGAACTTCTCGACCGGATAGTCCTTCGTGTAGCCGTAGCCGCCGTGCAGCTCGACACAGAGCGATGTGATGCGCTCGCACACCTGGGACGCGAAGAGCTTCGCCATCGCCGCTTCACGCGTGAACGGATGTCCGCCGTCCTTGAGACGCGCGGCGTTGTAGACGAGGAGCCGCGCCGCTTCGAGCTCCGTTGCGGCCTGCGCGAGCTGAAACTGAATCGCCTGGAAATCGGCGAGACGCGTGCTGAACTGCTTGCGCTCCTTCACGTACTCGATGGTCGTCTCGAGCGCGCCGCGCGCGATGCCGAGCATCTGCGCGCCGATGCCGATGCGTCCCTCGTTCAGGGTCTCGATCGCGATCTTGTAGCCCTGGCCGGCCTCGCCGAGCACGTTCGCGGCGGGAACGTGGCATCCATCGAAGAGCAGCTCCGTCGTGCTCGACGCACGAATGCCGAGCTTGTCCTCCTTCTTGCCGACGGTGAAGCCCGGCATGTCGCGCTCGATCAGGAACGCGGTGATGCCCTTGTAGCCAGCAGAAGGATTCGCGTTCGCGAACACGATGAAAATGCCGGCTTCGGCGCCGTTGGTGATCCAGAGCTTTCGCCCCGTGATCGACCAGCTCCCGTCGCCCTGCTTCTCGGCGCGCGTGGCGAGGCCGAACGCGTCGGAGCCGGAGCCGGCTTCGGAGAGCGCGTACGCGCCGATCGTGCGGGAGGTCAGGCGCGGGAGAAAGGTCTCGCGCTGCGCATCGGTGCCATAGCGCGCGATCGGATAGTTCACGAGCGTGTTCTGCACGTCGACCATGATGGCCGCAGACGCGTCGATCCGGCTGATCTCCTCGACTGCGAGCGTCACCATCATGAGCGATCCGGCCGCGCCGCCGTAGCTGTCGGGGACCTCGATCCCCATGAGACCGAGCTCGAACAGCGCGGGGATCAGTGTGGGATCGATGCGCGCTGCGCGCTCCATCTCCTGCACGCGCGGCCGAACCTCCTGCTCCGCGAACGCAGCCACCGCGTCGCGGAAGGCACTCTCCTCTTCGGACAGTGTCGTGAGCGCCGGGTGCGAGACCGAGATGTCGGTAGTCATGGTGACAATCTTACGTTGCGGGCCCCGGGGGCGCAGCGCCCGCTACTGCGCGATGCTCTCCGCCGCCCGAGCCGATGCTGCCGAACCCGCTTCCGCGCATCCGTCGCCGCAGTAGCGCGGCGCCGTGCCCGCGGGGCGCATGCATCGATGCGCCTCGACGCACTCCACCGGCGACACGCCCGCCCGCGAGAGCACCACGCTCGCAAGCTGCTCGTTCACGCCGAACGCACTCGTCACCTGAACGGGAATCCCGGGATGGGCCGCCGAGATCTCGGCCACCATGCGCGGGATGTCGCGAGTGGAGTGCTTGCCGGGAGAGAGCATGTAGGGAAAGGCGACGATCTCCGTGGCGCCGGCGGCGACGCACGCCTCGAAGCCATCGGCGATGGTCGGTGCGGCGAGCTCCATGTGCGCGACGCGAACGACGACGCGCTCGCCAGCCATTCGTTGCACGAGCTCGCCCACGCATTCGAGCATGTGGTTCGCCTCTTCTTTCATCGAGCCGTGATCGATGATCAGGATTCCCTTCACGTGTGCTCCTCGCTGGACCGGTCCAGCAATATACCGTGTCCGCGCCCTGCGCTCAGCTCTCGAACACCCGTACCGCGAGCTCGACCTTCCCGAACGGCGCGGACACCTGCGCGCCCTGAACGGCGCCGCGCACGCGCTCGAGCATTTCGCGTGCGATCGCGATCCCCTCGGCCACCGCATGCTCCTTCGACTTTTCGCTGGCCGCCCGCATGCGCGTGAGCACCGCCTCCGGCACCACGACCCCGGGCACCTCGTTGGCGAGAAACTCGGCGTTGCGCGCGGACACGAGCGGCCAGATTCCCGCGACGATCGGGATGCGCACGTGCGCGATCGACTCGAGAAAGCGCTCCAGCTGCTCGACGTCGAACACCGGCTGCGTGATCGCGTACTCCGCGCCCGCGTCCACCTTCCACTCGAATCGGCGGAGCTCGTACGACGGATCGAGCGCGGCGGGATTGACACCCACCCCGATCGTGAACGCCGTGGGCCTGCCGAGCGAATTCCCACCCGGATCGAGACCCTTGTTCAGGCGGCTCACGAGATTCGTGAGGCCGATCGAATCGATGTCGAACACCGCGGTCGCATCGGGATAGGGTCCCATCTTCGGCGGATCGCCCGTGATGATGAGGAGGTTCCGCAGCCCCATCGCGGATGCGCCGAGCAGATCGCTCAGCATGCCGAGCAGATTCCGGTCGCGGCAGCAGTAGTGCGTGACCGTCTCCATGCCGATGCGCTGCTCGATGAGGAGGCTCGTCATCAACGCGCCCATGCGACTCTGGGCGCGCGGTCCATCGGGAACGTTCACCGCGTCGACGCCCGCCACCTTGAGCGCGGACACGCCCTCGAGCATCGCGGTGGCATCCACGCCGCGCGGCGGCACGATCTCCACCGAGGTGACGAACTCGTTGCGCGCGATCTTCCCCGCCCAGCGCGACCGGCGCGCGAACGGCATCGCGTCCACGCCCGCCGAGACCGCGGATTCCGCGCCCGGCTCGTCGGCGCCGAGCGTGTGCGGCATCTGGTAGCGCACGCTGGGGCGGCGCTGGTTGCGCGGCACGAGCGGCCGGATCCCGTCGACGAGCGACTTGATGTGATCGGGTGTGGTGCCGCAGCATCCGCCGATCAGCTTCGCGCCCGCCTGGATGAAGTGGCGCGCGTAGCTCGCCATGTACTCGGGACTCGCCATGTACATCGTGCGTCCCGACACATCGCGTGGCATTCCCGCGTTCGGCTGCGCGCTCAGCTTCCGCTTCGTGACCGCGGCCATCCGCTCGATCGCCTCGAGAATGGCCTGAGGTCCCACGGAGCAGTTGAGCCCTATGACATCCGCGCCCCACTCGTCGAGCGTGCGCGCGACATCCTCCGGAGTGGCGCCGAAGGGCGTCAGACCATCCTGCCCGATCGTCATCTGCGCGATCACCGGCGTCGTGAGCGAGAGCTCGCGCGCCGCCGCGAGCGCCTGCTCGATCTCGCCGAGATCGCTGAACGTCTCGAGGAGAAAGCAGTCCGCGCCGCCCTCCAGCAATGCGTGCATCTGCTCGCGGAAGTGGCCGCGCGCCTCCTCGCGGCTCGTGGCGCCGAACGGCTCGATGCGCACGCCGAGCGGTCCGACGGCTCCGGCCACGAGCACGTTCGCCCCCGCCGCCTCGCGCGCGATCTCCGCCGCGCGGCGATTGAACTCCGCGACGTGATTCTCGAGCCCGTACTGCGCGAGCTTGAGGCGGTTCGCTCCGAAGCTGTTCGTCTCGAGCAGCTCCGCGCCCGCCTTCACGTACGCGCGATGCACGTCGAGCACGAGCTCCGGCGAGCGCACGTTGAGCTCATCGTAGCACTGATTGATGAACACGCCGCGCGAATAGAGCATGGTGCCCATCGCGCCGTCCGCCACCATGATGCGCTCGGGATCCGCGATCTCGCGAACGTCCGGACGTGTCTGCGCTCGACTCTCCGCCACGGTGCTCATGCCGCCTCCGGCTCGGCGGCCGCGCCTCGCACCGCGTAGTACTTCGCCTGCGGATGATGCACGACGATCGCCGCCGTCGACTGCTCGGGCATCAGCTGGAACGCCGAGGTGAGCTCGATCCCGAGCGCGTCCGTCGCGGGGAGGAGCTTGAAGAGCTGCGCATGCCCCTCGAGATCGGGACACGCGGGATAGCCCCACGAGTAGCGCTTGCCCTGGCTCCCCGGAATGCCGAGCTCGCGGCGAATCGCCTGATGCATCCACTCGGCCGTCGCCTCCGCGGCTTCCACTCCGAGGCCGTGCAGGTAGTACGCCTCCGAGAACTCCCCCTTCTCCTGCAGCTCCGCGAAGCGACGACTCGCCTCGTCGCCCACGGTCACGATCTGGAACGCGGCGACGTCCACGTCACCCGATTCCACGGAGCGGAAGTAGTCGGCGAGGCAGAGGTGCTCGCGCCCCTCCTGTCGCGGGAAGGAGAATCGCGTGAGCTCGCGCATCGAGCCGCCGTCGCTCCGCATCGCGGCAGGGTCATAGACGATGAGATCGTTGCCGCTCGACTGGACGGGGAAGTATCCGTACACCGCCTGCGGTGCGAGCCAACGCTCGCGCGCGGCGCTGGCCGAGAGACGCTCCAGCGTCGGACGAAACTCCTCGCGCACGGCCTTCTCCCACGCGGGACCCGAGCCGCGACCGCCCCACTGCAGGCGAAAGAGCTCATCGATGTCGAGCAGCTCGAGCACCTCGCCCACCGGAATGTCGTGTCGCACGCGCGTGCCCCAGAACGGCGGCTTGGGCAGCGGGTTGTCGCTGGCGACGGCGCTTCGCACGCCCGCATTGTCGCCGTGCGAGATGTCCTTGCCCACCGCCGTACGAAGGAAGACGTCCTTGCGAGCGCTCTCCACGAGCTCGAGCAGCATCGGCCTGCGCTTCTCCTCGTCGATGAGCGACTCCATCGTGTCCAGCCCCTCGAACGCGTCCTTGCAGTAGAACACGCCCGGCGCGTACGGGCGCTCGTTCTCGACGAACATCGCGCGGCGACCGAACCGGCGATTGATCGCGGCGCCGCCGATCAGCACCGGGAAGTCGAGCCCGCGGCGATCGAGCTCCTGCACGCAGATCGGCATCTGCTTCGACGTCGACACCAGCAGCGCCGAGAGGCCGATCGCAGTCGCACCGACCTCCACGGCTTTGTCGATGATCGTGTTCACCGGCACCTGCTTGCCGAGGTCGTACACCGTGTAGCCGTTGTTCGAGAGAATCGTGTTGACGAGCGACTTCCCGATGTCGTGCACGTCGCCGTACACCGTCGCGAGCACGACCTTTCCCTTCGTGTAGCCCTCCTTCCGCTCGAGGAACTTCTCGAGATGCGACACGGCCTTCTTCATCACCTCGGCGCTCTGCAGCACGAAGGGCAGAATGAGGTCGCCCGCCCCGAAGCGATCCCCGACTTCCTTCATCGCGGGCAGCAGCACCTCGTTGAGCACGCGAACGGGATTCTCGCGCACGCCCGCGGCGTCGAGCGCCGGCTCGATGCCGTCCTTCTTCCGGTACAGCACGTGCCAGCGCACGCGCTCATCCGGCTCCATCGTCGTCGCGTCGGCCGCGCCGCTCGCCGCGTCCGAGGCGGCGTTCGGCCCGCGCGCGGCGAAGTGCTCGATGAACCGCTGCAGCGCATCGGAGCGCCGGTTGAAGACCATGTCATCCGCCAGCGCGCGCTCATCCTGCGGAATCTCGGCGTACGGCGTCACGTGGGCGGGATTCACGATCGCCATGTCCAGCCCCGCGGTCACGCAGTGATGCAGGAACACGGAATTGAGCACCGCGCGCGCGTGCTGATCCAGCCCGAAGCTGACGTTGCTCACGCCGAGACTCGTGAACACACCCGGCAGCTCGCGCTTGATCAGCCTGATCCCCTCGATGGTCTCGTGCGCAGAGTCGAGCCACTCCGCTTCGCCGGTGGCGAGCGTGAAGGTGAGCGCATCGAAGATGATGTCTTCCGGCGCCAGTCCGTACTCCGTCGTGGCGATCTCGTGGATGCGGCGCGCGATCTCGAGCTTCCGCGCAGCGGTCTTCGCCATTCCGGCCTCGTCGATCGTGAGCGCGACCACCGCGGCACCGTTCGCCTTGACCACCGGAAGCACGCTGTCGATGCGCGTGCGGCCGTTCTCCATGTTGATCGAGTTGACGATCGCGCGGCCGGGGATGTGCTCCAGCGCCGCCTTGATCACGTCGAGCTCCGTGGAGTCGATCATGATCGGCGACTCGACGGTCATCGAGAGGAGCTTCACCACCTCCGCCATCTGCGCGGCTTCATCCGCGCGCTCGGTCACCGCCACGCACACATCGAGCACGTGTGCGCCCGCATCCACCTGCTCGCGCGCCACCTGCACGATCCCCTCGTAGTCCTCGGCGAGCAGAAGCCGCTTCACCTTGCGCGAGCCCTGCGCGTTCACGCGCTCGCCGATGAGCAGCGGCGGCGGATCCTGATGCAGCGTGATCGCGCGCATCGCGGACGAGACGCGCGGGATGTGCGTCTCCCTGCCGTCGGCGTGTCCGTTCGCCGCGCCCACCGCCTGCACCGCGGCGACGATCGCGCTCAGGTGCTCGGGGGTGGTGCCGCAGCAGCCGCCCACGATGCGAACGCCGAAGTCGCGCACGAACTCCGCGAGCGCGGCGGCCATCGGCGCCGGCTCCAGCGGATAGACCGCCTCGCCCACGCCGGTATTGAGCGGCAGCCCCGCGTTCGGGATGCACGAGATGGGCAGCCGCGCGTGCTCGCCGAGGTAGCGGATCGGCTCGCGCATGTGCTCGGGGCCCGTCGAGCAGTTGAGCCCGATCACGTCGACGCCGAGCGACTCCAGCGTGGTCATCGCGCTCGCGATGTCGGTGCCCAGGAGCATGCGGCCGCTCGTGTCGAGCGTGACCTGTGCCTGAAGTGCCACGCGCCGTCCGAGCTCCGCGAACAGCCGCTCGATCCCGGCGATCGCCGCCTTTACCTCAAGGATGTCCTGCGAGGTCTCGATGAGTAGAACATCTACACCTCCTTCGACCAGCCCCTTCGCCTGCGCGTGGTAGTTCTCGGCCAGCTCGGCGAAGGTGATGGCGGAGAGCGTCGGATCGGCGCTCGAGGGGAGCATGCCCGTGGGCCCCATCGAGCCGGCGACGAAGCGCGGCCGCTCGGGCGTGGCGTACTTGTCGCACGCGGCGCGCGCGAGGCGAGCCGCGCCGACGTTTATCGCGTCGACCTTGTCGCCCAGCCCCCACTCGGTGAGACGCCGCGGCGTGCTCTGGAAGGTGCAGGTCTCGACGACGTCGCAGCCGACGGCGAGAAACGACTCGTGAATCGCCTGGATGACATCCGGACGCGTGAGCACCAGGTTGTCGTTGCACCCTTCGAGCGACTGGCCGCCGAAATCCGCCGCGGAGAGCCCCGCACGCTGGATGTTCGTCCCCATCGCGCCGTCGTAGATGAGTACGCGACGGTCGAGGGCATCCAGATACGCGGAGGGAAAGCGGGATGTTGGCATATCGTAGGCTCGAGACACCGCCGGAGCAGTGCGGCGCGCAAAAGCAAAAAATGCCCAGTGCACGCGCTGGCACTGAGCCGGCGCTTTAGCGGAATGTTTTACGTGGCCGCAAGTTGCCGTAAATCGCCACGATTCAGTTGCTTGCAAACTAGCGCTGAATCCGGAGCCCTACAAGCGGAGCACCTGGGAGGGCGGAACTCCCGTCAGCCGAAGACCGAGCGCATCACCGCGATCTCGACGATGTAGATGAGCACGTAGGCGACCAGCGGCGAGAAGTCGATCATCCCGAATGGAGGCAGGGCGCGAGCGATCGGTTTGACGATCCAGTCGGTGAGCGTGTACGAGAGGCGTGCCCACCAGGAGTAGCGCATCCCGATCCAGGACACGATCACGCGCACGATCAGGGCGAGCTTGAGCAGCTCGAACACCCACTGCAGCAGAAGCGCGGCGATGCCCATGCCGCCCTGCGAGGCCGCGAAGGAAAAGGAGAGTGCGGTGCCGCGGATCCACTGCAGGAGCACGATCAGGAGCACGCCGATAACGACGACCGCCGCGAGCCCCCACCACGGCGCCTGCGTGGGCAATCCACCCGCGCGCACGACGCGCGCTTCGATCGGCTCGAGAACCGGATCGATCACGCGACGACAGAAGCGCGCGATGGCGGAGAAAGGATTGATCTGCCGAGTGCGCACGGCCCAGTCCACCACCGCGATCACGAGAAACACCGCGCCGATCACGAGCAGCGCGATGCGCAGCACGTAGATGGCGGAGTCGATGATCGGCATGAGGGTGTTCACGCGCGGTAAGCTGAGCCGGCGGTCGCGCGCCAGCAAGTGGCGCGCGACCGCACGGAGTGGTGCCCTGCGACTACGGCGTCGTCGTTTGCGACATCCCGAGATTCTTCACCGTGAACGCAAGCTCATCGGTTGCGAGATCGATCTGCTTGGATGTCGGCTTGCCGCCACCGTGCCCCGCCTTCGTGTCGATGCGAATCAGGATCGGGGCGGGCCCCGCCTGCGCGCGCTGGAGCGTTGCCGCGAACTTGAACGAGTGCCCCGGCACGACGCGATCATCGTGATCCGCCGTCGTGATCAACGTCGCGGGATAGGACGTGCCCGGCTTGATGTTGTGCAGCGGCGAGTACGCGTAGAGCGTCTTGAACTGCGCCGAGTCGTCCGATGTGCCGTACTCGGGCGCCCACGCGCCTCCGATC
>Ga0068855_100003777_pt1 | contig 18522 bp, 15 predicted proteins | sample KBSCornC52_FD_66592 | JGI IMG/M metagenome (GOLD analysis project Ga0068855, IMG submission 66592) | Corn rhizosphere microbial communities from Kellogg Biological Station, Michigan, USA - KBS Corn C5-2 | ecosystem: Host-associated > Plants > Roots > Rhizosphere > Soil ...
GGCATCGTCCGTGCGCATCGCGAAGGCATCCTGACTGCCACCAGCCTGATGGTTGCGGCCGGCGCGCGCGACGAGGCTGCTGAACTGGCGCGTGAAAACCTTCGCCTCGACGTCGGATTGCATTTGGTCGTATGCCGCGGGAAGAGCGTGCGCGCGCCCCAACGCCTTGCCGGCATCGTTGACGCGGCCGGCAACTTACCTGAAAGTCCGGTCGCCGCCGGGATGCGCTATTTCTTCAACCGCGCGATCCGCACGCGATTGCGCGACGAAATCCGTGCGCAAATCGAATTGCACCTGAAGTTAATTGGCCGCCTCGACCATATTGACGGCCACCTCAACTTCCACGTGCACCCCGTCATCGCCGACCTGCTGATCGAATTGTGCGCGGAGTACCGCGTCCCCTGCATGAGGCTGCCGCGCGAGCCGGTCGCCACGACGCTCGCACTCGCGCGCGACCACGCCACGCGCAAGATCGTCGAGAGCGTCATCTTTCGCGCGCTCTCGCGCCGCGCGCGCCGCAAGCTGCACGAGCGTGGCATCCGCTCAACTGACTCGCTCTTCGGGCTGCATCAGAGCGGCCACCTCACCGAGGCCTACGTACTCGGCGTGATCGCGCGACTGCCGCCCGGTTTGACCGAGCTGTATTTCCATCCGGCAACTGATGTCGGTGGCGTGCCGCCGCCGCTCGAGGCGCAGGACGAGGTCGCAATTCTGACCAGCCCGCGTGTGCGCGCCGCGCTGACAGGGCAGGGCATCAAGCTGACCAGTTTCGCCGAAATCGCCCGCGCCGAACGCGCCGTGCCGACGCTCGCGCACGACCGTTAAGGTCGCCGCTGAACTCGCCTCCAGCGGCGCTTGCGCCTACAATACTCCACTTGGGAGTAAGCTCCCGCTACGTTCGATCAATTCGATCCGGAGAAGGTTATCCGATGTTCGATCAGGAAACGTCGATTAGCGCCGCCCAGGCTTTGGAGTACCGGCTGCCCGCCAACGTTACGCCCGACCGCTACGACCTGGTGCTCACGCCCGACTTGCGCGCCTTTACCTTCGATGGCGTCGAGACCGTTGCGGTGACCGTGCACGAGGCGACCGCCGAGGTCGTGCTCAATGCGCTCGAACTCGAAATCGAAAGCGCGCTTGCCGAACGGGGCGGCAAATCGCTGACGGCGCAAATCGAGATGGAACCGGCGCGCGAACGCGCGCGGATGCGCTTCGGCGAACCGCTCGCTCCCGGCGCGTGGACCTTGCGCATCAAGTTTCGCGGCGTCCTCAACGACAAGCTGCACGGCTTCTATCGCAGCCAGTACACCGACGCCGCCGGCAAATCGCATACCGTCGCCACCACGCAGTTCGAGGCGACCGACGCGCGCCGTGCGATCCCGTGCTGGGACGAGCCCGCGCTGAAGGCGGTGTTCGGCGTCACCTTGGTGATCGACGACGACTTGACCGCGCTTTCCAACGCGGGCGTCAAATCCGAACGCCGGCTCGGCAACGGCAAAAAGGAAGTCGTCTTCAAGGACACCATCCGGATGTCCACCTACCTGCTCGCCTTCATCATCGGCGAGTTCGAGGCGACCGCGCCGGTCGATGCGGGCACGCCGCTGCGCGTGGTCCACGTTCCCGGCAAGCGCGCACTCACCGGATGGGCCGAGCAGATTGGCGCCTTCTCGCTCAAATTTTTCGCCGACTACTACGGCATCCCGTATCCGGGTGACAAGCTTGACCTGATCGCGATTCCCGACTTCGCCGCCGGCGCGATGGAAAACCTCGGCGCGATCACCTTTCGCGAGACCGCGCTGCTCGCCGACGAACACACCGCCTCGCGCGGCGAACTCGAGCGCGTGGCCGACGTCGTCTCGCACGAAAACGCGCACATGTGGTTCGGCGATCTCGTCACGATGCGCTGGTGGAATGGCATCTGGCTCAACGAGGCCTTTGCCACCTTTATGGAGATGCTCGCGGTTGACGCGTGGAAACCCAACTGGAAGCGCTGGGAAAGTTTCGGCGTCTCGCGCGGCGCCGCGATGGCGATCGACGCGCTCAAGAGCACGCGCTCAATCGAATACACCGTCCTCAGCCCCGAAGACTGCCGCTCGATGTTCGACGTGCTCACCTACGAAAAGGGTGCGGCAGTGCTGCGGATGCTCGAGCAGTTTCTGGGCGCCGAAACTTTTCGCAAGGGCATCTCGGCGTATTTGAAGAAGCATCAGTACAACAACACCGAGACCGGCGACTTGTGGGACGCGCTCGAAGCGGCCAGCGGCCAGCCGGTCCGCAGCCTGATGGACACCTGGATTTTCCAGCAGGGCTTCCCGGTCGTCAGCGCCGCGCCGACCGCCGATGGTCGCGGGCTCAAGATCACGCAGCGCCGGTTTTTCTTCGCGCCGCCCGAGAATCCCGAGGTGCAGCTTTGGCATGTGCCCGTGATGGTTCGTGCACGGACCGACAAAGGCGTGGCGACCCACAAGCTCCTGCTCACCACCGGCGAGACCACGCTCGCGTTGCCGGGCAAGCTCGAATGGGCCCTGCTCAACGAGGGCGGGCACGGCTTCTACCGCGTCCGCTATTCGCCCGAGATGCTCGCGGCGCTGACCCGCAATCTCGGCGCGCTCCAGCCTATCGAACGATTCGGCCTGGTCAGCGACACCTGGGCCGCGACCGTCGCGGGTCTGACTCCGCTCGCCGAGTTCATCAAGATGGCGCGGCTGTTCCGCGACGAAACCGATATCAACGTGTGGCGTGCGCTTATCGGCGCCTTCAACTACCTCGACATGGTTGCGACTGACGCGCAGCGTCCGGCACTTGCGGCCGCCGTGCGCGAGGTGGTCAGCCCCGCCGCCGCGCGTCTCGGATGGGCGCCGGTTGCCGGTGAGGGCGAGTTGCAGGGCCAGTTGCGCGCGACGCTGCTCAACGCGCTCGGCACCATCGGCGAGGACGCGGCCGTACAGGCCCGCGCCCGCGAACTATACGACGCGTGGCAGCACGATCCCGCGCACGCCGACCGCGATTTGCAGCCGGCCTTCGTCAACATCCTGGCGCATGCGGGCGATCCTGCCCGCTATCAACAATTCAAGCAACACTTTAAGTCTGCACGGACCCCGCAGGAGGAGCAGCGCTACCTCTTTTCGCTGGCGAATTTCCGCGACCTCGCGCTCCTGCGGCAGACCATGGAGATGACGCTCAACGGCGAGGTGCGCACGCAAAATGCCCCTTACCTGCTGCACTCACTGCTCGCCAACAACGTCTCGCGCATCGAGGCGTGGGAATACGTCAAGCGCAACTGGGAGACCATCGTTGGCAAGTTTCCTGACAGCGCGCTGCCGCGGATGTGCGAGGCGATCAACGGCTTGCTCGATCGGCAGTCCGAGGTCGAGGCGTTCTTCCATCAGCACAAGGTGCGCCTGGGCGGCAAGCTGATCGACCAGCACCTCGAGCGCCTGAGCGTCGCGGTGGCCTTCCGCAATCGCGAAGGCGCTAATCTGGCAGCGTCGTTGAAGAGCTGACCAGACGGCTTGTCCGCGCTCGTGATATGAGCGCGGACAAGCTGCTCTCGCCGCGGTGCTAAAGGCCTGATGCCCGCCGCATCCGCTGCTCAGGCTGAAGCCGGCGTAAGTTCACGCGGTTTGGCAACCCACCTGAACGCGATTCCGATCTTCCATCACGCTTCATAGGCGCCCACGATCCTATGCCGATGCCATGCGCCGCACGTTCGGCTGCTCATGACCGGCCACCGCATGCGGCTGGTACGGCTTCTCGATCGCCGCGATCTCTTCGGCCGTCAGCTTGATTTCGACCGCCTCGATCAACTCTTTGAGATGATGCGTTTTGGTCGCCCCGATAATCGGCGCGGTCACACCCGGCGCCCGCACGATCCATGCGCACGCGATCTGCGTCGGTGACACACCGCGCTGCTTCGCCACTTTCGCGACCGCGTCTGCGATCTCGAAGTCACTCTCGTGCTGATACAGGCGCTTGCCGAATTCGTCGGTCTCGGCGCGCTTGGTTGACGGCAGTCCGTCGCCCGGCTTGTGGCTGTGCGCAAAAAAACCGCGCGCCAGCGGACTCCACGGTATCAGTCCGACGCCCTGGTCGAGGCACAGCGGATTCATCTCGCGCTCTTCCTCGCGATAAATCAGGTTGTAATGATTCTGCATCGCGACGAACCGATGCCATCCGTGTTCCTTCGCGGTGTAGAGCGCCTTGGAAAATTGCCACGCCGCCATGCTGCTCGCGCCCAGGTAACGCACCTTGCCCGATCGCACCAGCGTGTCGAGCGCGTCGAGCGTTTCTTCGATCGGCGTCGAAAAATCCCATCGATGGATCTGGTAGAGGTCGATGTAGTCCATCTTCAGCCGCCGCAGCGAATTCTCGCACGCTTCGATGATGTGCTTGCGGCTGAGGCCTTTGCGGTTCGGTCCCGGCGCCATCGCGCCATGCACCTTGGTCGCAACCACGATGTCATCGCGCGACGCCATTTCGTTGAGCCAGCGCCCGGTGATCTCTTCGCTGCCGCCGATCGAATAAACGTCGGCAGTGTCGAAAAAGTTGATTCCCGCCTCGAGCGCCAAGGCGAAATGCTCGCGCGCCGCCTCCGCGGAGATCGCCCAGTCGCGCCGCATCGTCCACGCCGGCAGTTCGCCGCCGCCGTATGTCATGCAGCCCAGGCACAACCGCGAAACCGTCATTCCCGTATTGCCGAGTCTCGTATATTCCATTGTCACTCTCCGTATTGTGCTGAAATTCCCGCGTACTCGCACCTCGTGTCAAGCGCGCTCGCTCTTGCGGGCCAAGTCTTGTTCACGTGCGCCCCGCGCCTTATGCTCCCCGATACGCGTCGCTCGTTCTTCGATCTTTGCACGGATGCTTGCCAATGACTGATTGGGACCCAGAGCTCTACCATCGCTTTCGCCGTTACCGTGGCGAGCCCGTGGCAATGATGCTCGCGCGCCTCGCGCTCGCGAGCGACGCCCGCATCGTCGATCTCGGTTGCGGCACCGGTGAACATACGGTGGAACTCGCCCGCCGCAGCGCAGGCGGCTCCGCCCTGGGACTCGATTCCTCAGCCGCGATGATCGATCGCGCGACCGCATTGCGTGCCGGCCTGCCCGCCGATCTCCAGGCGCGGGTCGCTTTCACGCTTGCCGATTTCCGCGACTTTGCGGCCAATCGCGAATACGACTTGTGCTTTTCCAATGCGGCCTTTCAATGGGCCCGCGACCATCGCGACCTTTTCGCGCGATGTTTCCGCGCGCTCCGCCCCGGCGGCCGCCTTGCCGTTCAGATGCCGGCCAATGACCGCGAGACCGCGCAGGTAACGATCCACGCGTTGGCCGCCGAAGCGCCGTGGCGAGCCGCCCTCGGCAGCATCCGCACGCCGTCCGACGCGACCGTGCGCACGCCGGCCGAATACGGCGCGACGCTCGCCGAAATCGGGTTCACCGATATCGACTGCCATTACCATATCTTTCGTCATCCGATGGATAGCCCGGCCGAAGTCGTTGAATGGTCCCGCGCGACCGCCCTGCGGCCCTATCTCGACGCGCTGCCGGCGGATCGCCACGACGATTTTATAGCAGAACTCATGCGTCGCCTCGAACACGGCTATGGCACCAGCGGCGCGGTGGTCTTCGATTTCCGCCGCCTCTTTTTGTGGGCGCGACGCGCCGCAAACTAGTTCGCCGCTCCGGACACTCTGTTAAGATGCGCCGCCCAATCTCCATGCCCACGCTTATCGCTCACGGCGGCGCCGGCGGACGACCCCCAGCCGCCGATCGCGCGCCGCGCCGCGCCGGTATTCTCGCTGCGGTCCAGCGCGGCGCCGAAATTTTACGCGGCGGAGGCTCCGCCCTCGATGCGGTAGTGGCCACCGTCGTCGCGCTCGAAAATGATCCGCTCTTCAACGCCGGCTACGGCTCCGTACTGACCATCGCGGGACGGGTCGAGATGGACGCGGCCATCATGACCGCAACCCGTTTGCCGCAACGCCCGGATGATCGGGCCGGCGGCAGCGCCGATGGCACGCGGCCCACGATTGCTGCCGCCGCACGGCGCGTCGCGGCCGTGGACGTTTGTGCGGGCGGCGTCGTCCTCGTCAGCCGCGTGCGCAATCCCATCGAACTCGCACGCGCCGTGATGGAGCAAACCCCGCATCTGCTGATGGGTGGCGCTGGTGCCGAAGCCCTCGCGCGCCAGTCGGGTCTGCGCATGTGCCGGCCCGCCGATCTCATCAGCCCACGCGCCCGTGAGCGTTGGCTGGCGTCGCGCGGGGAACCCGGCGAACATCTCCCGCTTGCCGATAGAGCGGGGCACTCTCACGGTACGGTGGGCGCCGTCGCCCTCGACTCGCACGGCAATCTCGCCGCCGCCACTTCGACCGGCGGGGTCTCCGGCAAGCTCCCCGGACGCATCGGCGACTCTGCGATCGTCGGTGCCGGTTTGTTCGCCGACGCCCGCGGAGGCGCTTCGGCCACCGGCGAGGGCGAAGCCATCATGCAGATCGCGCTTTGTCGCGAGGCCGTCACGGCGCTCACCCGCAATCGCGCGCAAGCCGCCGCTGAACGCGCGATCACAATACTCGCGGAAGCTACCGACGCGCAGGCCGGGCTGATTCTCGTCGATTCCAACGGCGGCCTTGGGTACGCCCATAATGCGGAAGTGATGGAAATGGCGCTGTTCCATCCGATCGAAGGCTTTCGCCATCAAGTGCTCGAGCCGCTTACGCTGCGCGTCGCGCCCACGCGCAGGCCGCGCAAATAGACTGGTCCGCCGAGTCCGATGCCTGCGACCAATCCCGCACCGCTAGCCGTTACCGACAAAATTCCGGGCGCCATCGCACCGCGCGCGACGCTCGGCCGAGTTGCATCGATCACCGCCGCCTTCGCGATCGCGCTTGCGATTCTCAGCCTCGGCATCTCCGCGCCGTTCGAAAAAGATGTCGAGCCGCAATCTGCGCAATGGGTCGTTGACATCTCGCGTCACGGCAACTGGCGGTTGCCGCATGACTATTACGACCTGGTCGAACGCAAGCCGCCGCTGTTCTACTGGCTCGGCGCGATCGGCGTGAAACTGTCCGGCGGCCAGGTTGACGAAGCGCGTGCCCGGATGCCTTCGCTATTCGCCGGTGCGGCGGTCTCCGCCCTCATCATGGACTGGGCTGCCGCGGACCTCGGCAGCGCCGCCGGATGGCTCGCCTTGCTCTTTCTGCTCGGCATGTATGGCTTCGCCGCGCGCGCGACGGTCGCTCTCACCGACATGCTGATGACGTTTTTTCTGATCGCCGAATGGCGCATACTCCGCCCTCAACTCGACGATGCGGTTTCATGGCCGCGCACGATCGCCGCCGGCTTGATCCTGGGCGCCGGCATTCTAGTCAAAGGCCCGGTGATCGCCGTCCTGATCGCGCTCGGCACCGTGCTCTACTTCGCGTTCGACCGCCGCAATCCGCTGCGGCTCGCCGTCCGTGTATGGCCGTGGGCATGGCTCGCAATCGCGCTCGCGATCGCTGCAACGTGGTACGTGCCGGCCTTCATCGCCGGGCGCGCCGACGCGTGGAGCGGCGTCTTCATCGACGAGAATTTCGGCCATTTCCTGCCCGCCGGGATGGGCGGTACAGGTGAGGCCGCGCGGCCAATCTACTACATCGTGCTGCGCCTGTTGGGCGGCACGCTACCGCTCAGCTTTTTGCTGCCGGCGCTCGCGCTGGCCTTCGCCCAACGCGCGTTCGCGCTGCCGGCGCGGCGCTCGATGCGCTACCAACTCGCGCTGGTAGTCGCCGTCGTCGCGCTGTTTTCCGCCTCCAGCGCAAAGCGCGACGACTACATCCTCCCGGCGATTCCACCGCTCGCGATGCTGTTCGCGGGGCTGTTTTCCGGCGCGCTGCGCGCGCCGGAAAACAGCCCCGCGGGCGTCACGCCTGCCGGAGCAGGAGGCGCGCGGGCCGCCGCCCCCGGCGGCGGCCCGCGCGCCTCCTGCTCCGCTGTCGTCGTCCGCGACTCGACCGCCCTCGCCATCGCAATCGCAATGTTCCTCGGAGTCGCCGCGGCCATCTGTTTCGCTCGCGCGGGCGGCAGCCTTGACGCGTTAGGCCTGCGTCTGCAGTCGAGCGACACGTCATTCGCCGACGTCTTCCTCACCGGGATGACCCATCTGCGGCCGCCGTTCGTCGCGTTCGCCACTGCGGTCGTCATCGGAGCGACTGTCGCTGTCTCTGGTTTCGCGCGCCGCGCATCGCTGCGCACCGCGACCGGACTCGCTACGCTATGCCTTGCTGGCAGTATGCTCTGGACAGGCGTGCTCAAACCGCGGGTCGCCGCGACCCGCAGCCTGCGCCCCTTTGCCGCCGCGGTGAAGACGCGCGTGGGCGCCGCGCCGCTCTATCTCGCCTTCATGGACCCCGAATTTGCCTGGTATTACGGTCGCGGTGTGCCGCCCCTGCCGCGCGCGATCGCCAAGGCGGGGCCGGCCGCAGATGCGACCATCTATTTCGTCGCACGCCCCAACGAACTCGCACGCCTCGCCGCGCCCGTCCGCCGCGCGCTCATCGTGGTGATGCCGTCATCGGTGCTCGGCGGAAACCCACCCACGCTCTACCTCCTCGCGTCGCCCGCGGGCGCTCCGCCTGAGGCCTGGATCCACACGGGTGCGCCACATTCAGGCACTCGGCCAGCGCGATCGCCCAGCTCTCGACCACCCGGTTTGAAGAATAGGTCACCGTCGGCTAAATAGATGCATCGCCGTACGCGCGCCGATGCTGCACCCAATCGCGCCGCTTTGTGTTTCGCGGGCTAAGAGCTTTACTCGGCTGGCTAACGAAGGCTCCGGCCCGCTTGAATGAATCGTCGGCTTCGTCCTGCAGTTCCCTGGTGACGCCATATCTCGGAGGCCGCCGCCTCTCCTGATTTTTTTCACCGGAAGTCTGAAACCTCGATGAGGTTTCGGTTTCCTGAAAAGCGAGAGTTCTGCGTTCCGCAACAATGCTTCGGCGTCCTTCCCTTCGTCCCTTAATTGCCGATGCCTCGCGCCTCGACTATTCTCAATCCAGCATGCCGATCTTCGAATACGAATGTGCCGCGTGCGGCCGCGTCGGCTCCCACGTCGTGCTGGGCCGCGAGCGCAAGGGCCGTCCGCAATGCCTCCATTGCGGATCGTCGCGCACCAAACGCGTGATGTCGTCGTTCGCCGTAGTCGAAAGCGAATCCTCGCGGCTCGCCAATTTCGATACCGCCAAGGGCCGCGACGATTCGTACTATCGCGATTCGCGCAACGTCGGCATGTGGGCAAAGAAGCGCGCGCAGCAGATGGGCGTGGATCTCGGTCCGAAGTTCGACGAGACCGTCGAGAAGGCGCGCACTGGTAAGTTAATCAAGGACATGGAGTGACGCCCCGCCAACCATGGCGGCGGCCTGATGCTGGGCGAGAGGGATTATGAGCAACGGCGAAAAAGACAAACTGGGCGAAAAACTCCATGACGTCGAGGCGGCACGCGAAAACGAATGGGCGCGCAAGCGCGACCAGGAGTTGCTCGAGAAAATGCGCGAGGCGGCTCACGACAACGAAGCCGCGCGCAGCCGCAGTCAGGCCTCGATCGAAAAGCTGCACAATCAGCCCGCCGCGGTTTGCCCGGAATGTAAACAGGAACTCGTACCCAATACCGACCGAAGCGTCGGCGGGATGATTTGCCCGCAACGCCACGGCGCGTGGTTCGGATGGGATGCCGTCGCCAAAATCATGAACGACTTCGCCCACTCCAAGAAATAACTTTTTCACCGATTCGAGCTCGCGATTCTCGGGCAGGCGTCCCAGATCTTGGCTTCTCATTTTTAATCAAAAGGGAAGCCTGAAATCTCTTGAGATTTCAGTTTTTTGACGAAACCAGTTTTGCGCTCCCTACGTTTTCTGATTTGGGAAGGACGGTTAATCGTTCGCGCGCTTGCCCGGCTTGCGTGGTTTGATCTACAGGTTGAAGCTCAAACTTGCTCTCAACCAAAATTCGGGAGGAAACCATCCATGGCCGCCGCTCTCTATGATATTCCGCTCCGCCGCATCGACGGCAACTCGGCGACGCTCGCCGATCACAAGGGCGCTGTGATGCTGGTCGTCAACGTCGCCTCCAAATGCGGATTGACGCCGCAGTATGCCGAACTCGAAGAAATCTACGAAACCTACCGCGACCGCGGCCTGGTCGTACTCGGCTTTCCCGCCAATGAATTCGCCGGGCAGGAGCCAGGCTCGAATGCCGAGATTCAGCAGTTCTGCTCGACCAAATTCGGCGTCAAGTTCCCGATGTATGAAAAGATCGTGGTCAAGGGCGACGGGCAGCATCCGCTCTATCGCGAACTTATCGCGGCGCGTCCAAGTGCGCAGCAAAATCCTGCCGGCACCCTGCGCAAGACGCTGGAAAAACACGGGTTAGCGCCGACCAACGACACCGACATCATGTGGAACTTCGAAAAATTTCTGGTCAATCGCCGCGGTGAGGTAGTCGGACGCTTCGCCCCCGACATCGCACCTAAAGACGCCGCACTCACCAGCGCGATCGAGGCGGAGTTGGGCAAGCCGGCCTAGCCGCATCACGCCTTCGCCGAATCCAGCAAGGAGTCCTCCCGATGGCCAAGAGCATCGATCAAATCGTCACCGAACTCGCCGACCGCGAGTCGATTCGCGAACTCCCGCAGCGCTATTGCGATTGCGTCTGGCGCAACGACATCGAGGGCATTGTCGGCCTCTTCACCGAGGACGCCTCGTTTTCGATCACCGCGGGCAATTCCGAGAACACCACCACCGGCCGGGCCAATCTCCAGAAAATGTACAAGGACGCGCTCGCCTCGGTCACGCCGCGCCCTTACATTCATAATCATGTCGTCGAGCTCAAGGGCGGTGGCCGCGCGACCGGCCGCTGCTATGTCGAATTGCGCGACGCGAGCAACGACATGAAATGGATCGGCACCGGCTATTATCACGACGATTACGCCAAGGTTGGCGACGAATGGAAGTTTCAGACGCGCCGCTTCAAGGCCGTGCGCTTCGACCCGCGCGAAAAGAAATAGTCCGGCCGCGGTTGCCGGCTTGAGCGACGCGGCGGAGCGCCGTACGTCCGGCGTGCTCTACGTCGTCGCCACGCCGATCGGCAATCTGGAGGACGTGAGCCCGCGCGCACTGCGCATATTGCGTGAGGTCGCCGTCATTGCGTGCGAGGACACCCGGCATAGTGCGCGGCTGCTTTCCGCGCACTCGATTCGGACGCCGACGCTCAGCTACTTCGAGCATAACGAGGAGCGGCGCACGCCTGCGTTGATTGAACGGCTCCGCGCTGGCGAGAGCGTTGCGATTATCACCGACGCAGGCACGCCCGCCATCTCGGATCCGGGTTATCGGCTGGTGCGCGCCGCGATCGCCGCGGGCATTCGCGTGGCCGCCGTGCCCGGCCCCTCGGCGGTAATCGCTGCGCTGTCGATCGCGGGGCTGCCGACCGATCGCTTCACCTTCGAAGGGTTTGTGCCGCAGCGCGACGGCGCGCGCCGCCATGCGCTCGAGGCGTTGCAGCGCGAGCCGCGTACGATGGTCTTCTTCGAGGCGGCGCGCCGCCTCGCTGCGACTCTCGCCGCGATGGAGACCGCCTTCAGCGCGGATCGCGAGGCTGCCGTCGTCCGCGAGATCACCAAGACCTTCGAGGAGAGCGTGCGCGGAACGCTTTCCGAACTGCACGCGCGCTTCGCCGCAGCCGAACCGCGGGGCGAGATCGTGATCGTGGTCGGCGGCGCGCCCGTGCCCGGCGACGGCGTCGGCGCAGCCGACGCCGTCGCGGACGCGGACGCAGTCACGGTCCAGGCGCTGTGCGCCGTTGGCGTGAGCCTCAAGGATGCGAGTGCGGCAGTCGCCCGGCTAACCGGTACGAGCCGCCGCGAGCTCTATCAGCGAGCGCTCGCCCGGCGCCGTGAGCTGCCGGAGTGAGTCGTCGGTGACGGACCACCGGTTCACCGCGATCATCTTCGATCTCGATGGGACGCTGACGGATCCGGGCAGCGGAATTATCGCCACGATTCGCGGCGTGCTGGCGACGCTCGGCGTGAAGATGCCGCCGCGCGCTGAGATGGCCTGGTGCGTCGGTCCGCCCCTGCGCGAAATCTTCACGCGGCTGCTCGAGCCTGCGGGCAAGCTCGAGTTGGTCGATCAGGCGGCCGCGCTTTACGTTCAGAACTATGCGCAGGCAGGGGCGGCCGAGAGCGCGGCCTACCCGGGCGTCGTGCAGATGCTGACGGAGTTACGTGGCGCCGCGGCGCGGCTGTTCGTCGTGACCTCGAAGAACACGGCGGCGGCCGAGCGAAGCCTCGGGCTGTGCGGACTGCGACGCTATTTCGACCACGTAGCCGGTAACGCTCGGCTCGACGACAAGAGCGATACGGTGCGCGAGCTGATCGAGCGCGAGCAGCTCGATCATGCGACAACCGCGATCGTCGGCGATCGCGCCCCTGACGTCGTCGCCGGCCAGCGTAACGCTATCCATACGATCGGCGTCACCTACGGCTATGGCAGTCGCGAGGAACTCGCGGCCGCCGGCGCAAATTGTATCTGCGCTAGCCCCTCGGACATCGCGCGCCTGCTTCTTGCGGGCTAGGTGCGCAGCGGGCGGAAGAACGCGCGGATGTCCTCGATCAGACGCTCCGGCTCTTCCATCGGCGCAAAATGTCCCCCCGACGGCATCACCGTCCAGCGCTTGAGATTGTAGTAGCGCTCGGCCCATTTGTGCGGCATCAGGAAAACCTCTTTCAGGAAAATCGCCGCGCCGGTCGGAGCTTCGACCAGCGGCATCCGATTGTGCGAGGGCTGCCAGAGGTTGTGCGCGGCCTCGTAATAGTAGCGCGCCGAAGTGCCGTAGGTCTGCGTCGCCCAGTACAGGGTCATCGTCGTGCAAAGGTCATCCTTACTGAAGCGGCGCTCGACGTTGCCGTCGCAATCGCTCCACGCACGGCGCTTTTCCAGAATCCACGAGCACAGGCCCGCCGGAGAATCGTTGAGCGCAAACGCGACGGTCTGCGGCCGCGTCGATTGCATCGCCATGTAGCCACTGCCCTCGCGCATGAACTTGCGGCCGTGCTCGAGCCAGGTCTCCTCGCCGGGGCCGAAATCTTCGGGCTTGGGGCCGCCGCTGCCGCCGAAGAAATCCAGGTTGACCAGCAGATGCACGTGAATCCCGATTAGATGTTGCGCGTACTTGTGGCCGAGTTGCGCCGTGATAATCGCGCCCCAGTCGCCGCCCTGCGCTGCGAACTTGTCGTAGCCGAGCACATCGCGCATCAGGGTGACCCACAGGTCGGCGGTGTTCCAATAGTTGATGCCGGGCTTGGTGAGCGGCTCGGAAAAGCCATAGCCGGGTAGCGATGGCACCACCACGTCAAAGGCGTCGCGCGGGTCGCCGCCATAGGCAGCCGGATCGGCGAGCGGGCGAATCACCTTGTGGAAATCCCAGAACGTCCACGGCCATCCGTGGTTCATGATCAGCGGAATCGGCTTGGGGCCCTTGCCGGGCTCGTGGATAAAATGAATCGGGATGCCGTCGATGTTGGTTTTGTAATGCGCATAGGAATTGATTTCGCGCTCGACTTTGCGCCAGTCGAAAGTCTCCCGCCAATAGTCAATCAGTTCCTTGAGGTAGGCGCCGTTGGTGCCGTAATCCCATTGCGAGTTGGCAAACTCGGGCGCGAAGCGGGTGCGCGCGAGGCGGTCGCGCAGGTCGGTCAAAGTTTGCTCGGGAATCGATACCGTGAATTTTTCTTTTTGCATCGGTGTCACCGTTCGGTTGCGCGTAAGCTAACGCCCCCGGCCCCTTCCTGTAAAGACGGCGGGGGTAGAGAAGATCTGTCGAGGAACGGAACTGATAATTTCTGAAACCTTATCAAGGTTTCAGACTTCCCGTTGGTGAGATGCGGGTCACGCCCTGTTGAAGGTCCGAACAAGATCAGACCGTACAGCATGCGAAGCCGTGATGGACGGCGTCGTCATCGCGATGCGCGCGCTGCTCGATCTCGCCTGATGCCAATTACAGACCGCCGTCGCGCGGAGCGAGGCGAAAGACCTGTCCGCCCGGAGCGGCGAAGAAAAAGCGCGTCGGATCGGGAAACTCGACCGGTGTCACGCCGAACGCCAGCAGGCGCGCTTTCCAGGCGATGGGGTCGTCAACTTTCAGCTCCATCCACATGCCGATCTGGTACTGGGCTTCGCTGAGAGTCTCGGCCGGATCGACGAAGAACAGCCCGAGGATGAAGCCGCCGTCGAATTCGTAGAGGTCGAGGTCGTCGCGCGGGCTCGCGACCGGCTTGCATTTGAGGAGGCCCGCATAGAAGTCGCGAGTGCGCGGACGCAGGCTGTGCGCGACGTTCATCTTCAGGTGATTGCCGATTTGCACCATCGCAAACCACCTCCGCGTATTTCGGGTCGATTCGGATCCCGCATGATGCGCCAAGAATCGTTGAAGATTAGGCGCACTGTCAACGAGCGGATTGGGGCGGCGCGGGATGACGCTGGAGCCCGCAAGGAGTGTAGGGCGCCGCTGGAAAGAAAAAATGGAGAGGGGATCGCCCTCTCCATTTGTCGATCAAAAAAGCAGAATCGTGCAGCGGTCAGGTTTGACTATCCAACAATAAACCCCTCGTAGCCGCCGGCCGCCACCTCCGCAATCTTCGCCCGATACTTCGGCGCGCTGTTGGCGTAAAGTAGTAATTGGCGCTTCTTGCCGGGAATATTCGATCCCATAAACCAGGACTTGGTATCACTCAAGAACGTGTGACTGGCCAATTCCGCGGCATGCGCAATCCATGCCTCTTCCGCCTCCGGCGTGGGCTCGATGCGCTTAAGACCCTTCTCGCGCAGATATTTTATGCAATCGGAAATCCATTCCACGATAGTCTCGGCGCACACCGGGTAGTTGCAGAACGCGGAGTTGGTGGCAATGAAGAAATTCGGGAAGCCCGCGGTCTGGATTCCCAGATAGGTGCGCGGACCGTCGGCCCAGGTGTCCTTGAAGGTTCGCCCGCCTTCACCGCGGATATCGATTCGAGTCAATGACCCGCTGACCGCGTCGAACCCGGTGGCATAAACGATGATGTCGAATTCGTACTCTTTGTCAGTAGTCTTGATGCCCTTGGGCGTGATGCGTTCGATCGGAGTCTCGTTGACGTCGATCAGCAGAACGTTGTCCCGGTTGAACTGCTCGTAATATCCGCTCTCCAGCGGGATGCGCTTGGAGCCAAACGGGTGGTCCTTGGGCACGAGCTTTTCGGCGACCACCGGATCCTTGACGCGCGCGCGAATCTTGTTGCGCACAAACTCGGCGAAGTCCTCGTTCGCTTCCCGGTTGCTCATGATATCGTGGAAATTGCCCAGCCATTTCGAGAAACCGGGTTGTGCCCACAATTTCTCATACAGCGCGAGCCGCTCCTCGCGTGGCACGTCCAGGGTCTTGCGCGGATCGAAATCGTAGGCGAAACCCGCGGGTGTCTCACGAATCCTCTTGTGAATCTCGTCGTAGGTGGCCTTGAACCGCTGCTGAGTCTCGGGGGTGACGAGCGAATTGCGCAACGGCGCACAGTAATTCGGCGTGCGCTGGAAGACCGTGAGCTGGCCAACCTCTTTGGCGATTTCCGTGATCAGCTGGACCGCTGTGGGGCCAGTACCGATCACCGCGACGCGCTTGCCGGCGAGGTCCACGGGCTCCTTCGGCCAACTGCCCGTGTGCAACGATCGTCCCTTGAAGCTCTCGGTGCCCTCGAACGGAGGGACAAAGCGGGCCGACAGAATCCCGACCGCGCCGATCAGAAACTGGGTACGCGCGCGGCGACCGTCCTCGAACTCGAGGTCCCAGCGATTCGCACTCTCGTCATAGACCGCCTTGGCGAGACGCGATTTGAGCTGGATGTCGGGGCGCAGATCAAACTTGTCCGCGACATAATTAAGGTAGCGCTCGTTCTCGGGCTGACCGGAATAGTGCTCCTTCCAGTCCCATTCCTGCAGCAGCTCTTTCGAGAACGAGTAGCCGTAGGTTTCGCTCTCGGAATCGAAGCGGCAGCCGGGATAGCGGTTCCAATGCCACGTGCCGCCGACACCGTCGCCGTCGTCAAAGAGCCGCACCGAGAGGCCGAGCTGTCGCAGCTTGTGCAGCTGGTAAAGGCCGGTGACACCCGCGCCGATAATGATCGCATCATACTGTTCGACTGGCCCCGAGCTCGCTCTTGGCGTGGGCTGTGTGGACTGCACGGAAGTTCCCATAGTTTCCCTCGTTAGTGAATCTCCATTTACTTTGAAGATGGATATGGCATTGAATGCGTCAAAAGTCGAGCGGGCTGAGGGCGGGGCGGTGGTCGTCGTGGGCGTGCGGATGGACCCTGGAGGGTCCGTCCGCACGCCCGTGGCAACGGCGCGAGGGCGGAGTGATGGAACGCGTTCGCGTTCAATCACTCCGCGCCGCTAGTGCACATCGCGGGAGCGGACGTGGTCCCGCGATGTGCACTAGCGGGGTCGCATAGCTACTCGAGCTTGAATCCTTCGTAACCGTTCGCCGCCACCTCATCACATTTCTTGCGATACGCGGGGGTGCCGCCCGCGTACATCAGGAACGTGCGTTTCTTGCCTGGCGTATTGGCACCCATAAACCACGAGTCCACCGCGGGCAGGAGCGTGTTGGCGACGGTCTCACCGACGTGCTCGGTCCAGCGATCCTCCGCCTCAGGAGTTGGTTCGATACGTTTGAAGTTGTGCGCGCGCATATGCTGGATGCATTCGGTGACCCATTCGACATTCTGCTCGCTGCATCGCGGTATGTTGCAGAAGGTCGCTCCGTTGTGAGGCCCGACCAGCGTGAAAAGATTCGGAAAGCCGGCACCCTGAATACCGAGATAGGTGCGCGGCCCATCGGCCCATTTGTCTTTGAGTGTTTGCCCACCCACTCCGCGAATATCCATCCGGGCAAATGCACCGGTCACCGCGTCGAAGCCGGTGGCGAAGATTATCATGTCGAATTCGTAGGCGGCGTCGCTGGTCTGGATACCGTTGGGAAGGATTCGCTCGATCGGAGTCTCGCGCAGATCGACCAACAACACATTGTCGCGGTTGAATTGCTCGTAGTACCCGCTTTCAAGCGGTACGCGCTTGGTGCCGAACGGATGGTCCCGCGGGGTCAGCTTCTCCGCGACCGCCGGATCCTTGACGCGCTCGCGAATCTTGTTGCGCACAAATTCGCTCATCGTGTCGTTGGCTTCTTTGTTTGAGATGACGTCGCGGAAGGTGCCCAACCATTTGCCGAAGCCGGGTTGCGTCCACAGCCCTTCGTAGGTTGCCTGTCTCTCTTCCGGCGTTACTTCGAGTGCGGAGCGCGGATCGAAATCGTGCAGCATCCCGGCAAAGGTTTCCCGGCAGCGCTTGAAGATTTCGGGGTAGCGTTCCTTGATTTCGATCTGAGTCTCGCGATCGATCGGCCCATTGTGCAGAGGCGCACAATAATTTGCCGTGCGCTGGAAGACCGTCAGGTGTCCGACCTGTTTGGCAATCTCGGTGATGAGTTGAACGGCGCTGGCGCCGGTGCCGATGACGGCGACGCGCTTGCCGGCGAAACTGACCGGTTCCTTCGGCCACAAACCGGTGTGATACCACTCGCCCGTGTAGCTCTCGAGCCCCTCCACCTTGGGCATCTGCGGAGCCGACAGTACGCCGACTGCGGTGATCAGGAACCGGGCACGCGCGCGCTTGCCCTCGGTGGTCCGAATCTCCCAGCAATTATCGCTTTCATCGTAGGTCGCCGAGGCGATACGCGTGTTGAACTCAATGTCGCGGCGGAGATCGAACTTGTCCGCGACGAAATTGAGATAGCGCTCGTTTTCAGGCTGACCGGAGAAATGCTCCTTCCATTCCCATTCCTGGAGCAGTTCTTTCGAAAACGAGTAGCCGTAGCTATAGCTCTCGGAATCGAAGCGCGCGCCCGGGTAACGGTTCCAGTACCAGGTGCCGCCAACGCCGCTGCCGGCCTCGAAAACGCGAACCGAAAGACCGAGCTCGCGCAACCGAATAAGCTGATACAGCCCGGTAATTCCGGCCCCGATCACGATCGCATCGTACTGTCCGACCGGCTCCGAGGAGCCAGTAATGGTCCGCGCGGACTGTTCAGAAGTTGCCATGGTTTCCCTCGTCAGTGAATCGGCATTTACTTACGAACTTTATATGGCATTGGGTGCGGCCGATGTCGAGTCCTCGCGCAGGGCGCCGAAAAGGCGTGAGGTAATGCGCGATGCGCATCACCTCACGCCTTTCCTCCGACCTCCGCCTCCGCCGGCGGAAGCGTACGGGAGCGGGCGCACGGCGCCCGCTCCCGTGATGCGCCGGGCCGGGGACCGAACACTCCCGTGTTCCGTCCCCGGCCTGCGGCGCCCGCCGCCTAGCGGCCCGCGGCGACTGCCGCCTAACGCCCCGCGGCGGCGAGCGACAACTCGTCGCTCGCGATCACGCGATTCGGATTGAAGTAGGGCAGCACGTGCTGAC
>Ga0068855_100003778_pt1 | contig 18518 bp, 16 predicted proteins | sample KBSCornC52_FD_66592 | JGI IMG/M metagenome (GOLD analysis project Ga0068855, IMG submission 66592) | Corn rhizosphere microbial communities from Kellogg Biological Station, Michigan, USA - KBS Corn C5-2 | ecosystem: Host-associated > Plants > Roots > Rhizosphere > Soil ...
GCGGGTTGCGGGCGACGCCGCGGCTTGCTTCGCTGACCCGGCGGATCGAGCTGCCAAGCGGGGCGCGATTCGAGACGGAAGACAATGACGGCGCCGATGCGCTGCTGTGGAAGCTGTGGCGCCTGCCGCGCGGCAAGACGACAGCGCGGCTGGAAAAGCTGTGGCCGGTGGTGGCGGTCCTGCTCCTGCTGACCGTGGCGGGCGGGTATCTCTTCGCCGACCGCGCGGTGCCGGGGGCGACGGAGCGGCTCGCCAAGGTAACGCTGATCACCATGGCGCACCCGATGTCGGAACAGGCGCTGCTGGCGCTCGACAGATTTGCGCTGACGCCGACCGGCCTGGGCGCCGCGGACCAGGCGCGGGCCGAAGCCCTCTTCGAGCGGGCCGAGGCGCAGGGTCGGCTGGGCACGGGCGGCTATCGCCTGGTGTTCCGCGGCGGCTGGCGGATCGGACCGAATGCGTTCGCGCTGCCCGACGGCACAGTCGTGATAACGGACAAGCTGTGGCTGGCGATGCAGGACGAGGACGAGGCGCTCGGCATGTTCGCGCACGAGATCAGCCATGTCGATCACGCGCATCAATTGCAGCGCGTCTATCGGGTGTCGCTGTGGCCGGCGGCAGTGGCGACGCTGACGGGCGACGTCTCGCGGATGAGCGAGATGGCGGCGAACCTGCCGGGACTGATCGCGCAGGCGCCGGTGCCGGACGGTTTCGAGCGCCAGGCGGATGACGACGCGGCGCGGATGATGCGCGCGCTGGGCGCGAAACCGTCGCATCTCGCGGCGCTGCTGGAGCGGCTGGATCGCGCGGCCTGTCACGGAAAGAACTGCCCGTCGGGTTGGGTCAGCGATCACGCCGACGTCGCAGCACGCGCGGCGCGCCTGAAGGCGCAGGACAACGGCGCGATCGCCGATGTCTGCGCGGGTGACTGGAAAGCGCGGCTGTCGATCGCGTGCCTGCGGTCGCTCGCGAGCCGCTAGATTTCGGGTATGTCGGCCGGCGTCATCGTTACATAGGCGAGCGACCGGCGCACGGCTTCGGGATCCGTGGAGACCTCGAACTTCACGCTGCCCTGGACCAGGCCCATCGCGACGGTGACCTTCACGACCAGGATGCCGCCGGCGGGCGGATCGAGCACGATCTCATTCGGCTTGCTTTGCGCACCGGCCAGGCCACCGAAGGCAGCGCCCAGCGTGGCCTGGCGCGCAGGCAAGGTGATGAGCGTGAAACGCGGCGCCTTGAGTTGCGCCACCGGGCGGCCGTCGATGGAAATGTTCAGGCCCGCCATCTTCGCAACGAAGCCTTCGCGCAGGACATAGAGCAGCATCTTGCCGGGCGGCGCTGTGCGCGTGACGGCCGCAGCGCGGTCGGCATCCGAGGCGCTGGCAATGCTGCGGTTGCCGGAGAGATTGCCCAGGATGTAGGCGGTGATGGCGCCGAACACCGCGCCGATCAGGGTCTCGTGCAGGAGGTCCGGCTGACCGGCAGCGGCGTCGAGATAGGCCAGGCCCAACGCAACGACGAATGCGACCACGAAACCGATGACGACGGCACGGACGGCCTTGGCGGACATCTTGGGTTCTCCCAAACCGGAACGGAATATCCCTGCGATCTTATCGGGCATGGAACGGCAGGCAATTGCGCGCGGTCACAGCGAAACAAAACATCCTGTCGCGACAGTCCATGACGGTGTCGTGAAACCCCAGATGCTTTGAGCGGGGCGAGCGGGCAGCTAAGGTGCGCGCCCAATCCGCACCCAAGGATCTTGCATGCGCACCGAAGAGCCGCGCGCCATCAATCTCAAGGACTATCACGCGCCGGACTACAGGATTGCCGAGGTCAATCTCGACTTCGTGCTGGAGCCGCGCGCGACGCGCGTGACGGCGACGTCGAAGGTGACGTTGCAGGGGGACGAAGGCGCGCCGCTGGTGCTGGACGGCGAGCAGATGACGCTGGTGTCCGTCGCGATCGACGGGCGCAAGCTGGACGAGAGCGCCTATGCCGTGAGCGACGACAAGCTGATCGTCCACCGGCCGCCGGCGAAGTTCACGCTCCAGATCGTCACGGAGATCTCGCCGGAAGAAAACACGTCGCTGAGCGGGCTCTATACGTCGAAGGGGATGTTCTGCACGCAGTGCGAGGCCGAAGGATTCCGCCGCATCACCTATTTCCTCGACCGGCCCGACAACCTGGCCGTCTATACGACGCGGATCGAGGCGGACAAAAAGGCCTATCCGGTGCTGCTGTCCAACGGCAATCCGACGGCGAGCGGCGACCTCGGCGGCGGGCGGCACTTCGCGGTGTGGAACGACCCCTTCCCCAAGCCGAGCTACCTGTTCGCGCTGGTGGCGGGCGACCTGGGCGTACTGAAGGACAGCTTCATCCGCGGCTCCGGCAAGCCGGTGGACCTGGCGATCTATTGCGAGCACGGCAACGAGGACCGCGTTACCTATGCGATGGACTCGCTGAAGCGCGCGATGCGCTGGGACGAAGAGAAGTATGGCTGCGAGTACGATCTCGACATCTTCATGATCGTCGCCGTCAGCGCCTTCAATTTCGGCGCGATGGAGAACAAGGGCCTCAACATCTTCAACGACAAGCTGCTGCTGGCGTCGCCGGAGACGGCGACCGATGATGATTACGCGCGGATCGAGAGCGTCGTGGCGCATGAGTACTTCCACAACTGGACCGGCGACCGCATCACCTGCCGCGACTGGTTCCAGCTGTCGCTGAAGGAAGGCCTGACCGTCTTCCGCGACCAGATGTTCAGCGCCGACATGCGCAGCGAAGGCGTGAAGCGCATCGAAGACGTGCGGATGCTGCGTATGCGGCAGTTCGTGGAGGACGGCGGGCCGCTGGCCCATCCGGTGCAGCCGCAGAGCTACATCACCATCGACAATTTCTATACCGCGACGATCTACGAGAAGGGCTCGGAGGTCATCCGCATGTTGCAGACGCTGGTGGGCAAGGAAGGATACCGCAAGGCGACGGACCTCTACTTCAAGCGGCACGATGGACAGGCGGCGACGGTCGAGGACTGGGTGAAGTGCTTCGAGGACGCCTGCGGGCGCGATCTCAAGCAGTTTCGCCTGTGGTACGCGCAGTCGGGGACCCCGACCGTGGAGGCGAAGGGCGCATACAACCCGGCGGACCATACCTATGAGCTGACGCTGAAGCAGTCGCTGGGCCCGACGCCGGGACAGCCGACGAAGCAGCCGATGGTGGTGCCGGTGCGGCTGGGCTTCGTCGGATCGAACGGCATGCTGCCGGTGACGCTGGAAGGCGACAATGCGAGCGGGCCGGACGAGCGGGTGCTCGAGCTCGACACGGCGGAGAAGACGTTCAAGTTCGTCGACGTGCCCGAGGCGCCGCTGCTGTCGGTTGGGCGGCATTTCTCGGCGCCGGTGCATTTCAAGACACCGATGAAGCGCGAGGCGCTCGCGGCGCTCATGGCGCGCGACACGGATTCGTTCAACCGCTGGGAAGCCGGCCAGACGCTGGCGACCACGGTGCTGAAGGAGATGGCGGAGGCGGCGAAGAGCGGCGGCACGCCCAAGGCCGATCCGACCTATGTCGCGGCCGTCGGCCAGGCGCTGGACCGTGCGGACGAGGATCACGCGTTCGCCGCGCTGATGCTGTCGCCGCCGCTGGAAAGCGAGCTGGCGCTGGCGAGCGAGACGCCCGATCCCGATGCCATCCATGCCGCGCGTGTGGCCCTGATCCGTGCGGTGGCTGCGGAGCACGGGCGCGCGTTGCACGCGCTATACGCGACGCTGGCGCCGCGCGGAGCATTCAGCCCGGACGCGGTGCCGGCGGGACGGCGCGCGCTGCGCAATGCCTGCCTGCGCTTTATCACGTCGGCGGACGACGAGGCGGCGGCAGCGGTCGCGGACAAGCACTATCGCGACGCGACCAACATGACGGACATGATCGCGGGATTGGCGGCGTTGTCCCGCATGGAGTCGGACCGCCGGATGCGCGCGTTCGACCGTTTCCACGACCGGTTCAAGTCCGATCCGCTGGTGCTGGACAAATGGATGAGCCTGCAGGCGGGTTCGCCGCTGCCCGGAACGGCGACGGCGGTGCGCGAGCTGATGCACAGCCCGGTGTTCGACATCAAGAATCCGAACCGCGTGCGGTCGCTGGTCGGCGCGTTCGCGGGCAATCACCTGCGCTTCCATGCCGGCGACGGCTCGGGCTATGCGCTGGTCGGGCGGGTGATCGCGACGTTGGACAAGATCAACCCGCAGGTCGCCGCGCGGATGGCCGGCGCGTTCGAGGCCTGGCGGCGCTACGACAGCAAGCGCCAGGCGCTGATGCGGGCGGAACTCGAGACGCTGACGAAGCTCGATGGCTTGTCAGCGAATCTGTTCGAAGTCGCCAACAAGATGATCGAGTAACGACTCGTTAACTTTCTTGGCAGCGAGTCCGGCGATTCTCATAATGCCCTGACCGCGGGTGATTCGCCCGCGCGAGGGGTTCGCCAGCGAATGGCGCAAGCAATAAGCGTTGGGTCATCTTTCATCGCGGGCGTGGGACGCGCCGCGACGCGGAACATCCGTCTCACCGTGCTGGTCTGCATCGTGCTGATCTGCGGCAGCTTCGGCGCGGCCGCGTTCCTGCAGATGCAGAACGACAAGCTGCATGCGTTGCAACAGGCGCAGTTCTACGAGGCCGAGCGGGCGCACGATGTCGCGGCGGCGGCGGGCGCCTCGCTCGACCGGCTGGCGGCGCTGGGGCGCGCCTTCGCGGACGGGCAGACGGTCGGCGGCGCGGCCGAGGGCGTGAAGAACATCGCGGTGTTCGACTCCACCGGGCTGGCGCTGTCGTCGATGAAGAACGACCTGGCGGATGCGCTGCCGCTGGAGGCGATCTGGATCCACGGCCGCGACGTGTTCGCCGAGAGCAGGCTGACCTTTCCTTATGGCGACAAGATCGTCGCGGTGGATTTCAACCCGAAGACACTGGTGCCCGGCCGGCTGCTGGCGCGGGCCGCGCTCGCCCTGAAGAACGGTACGGTGCTGGCGCAGGATGCGGCGTTCGTCACCGGCGGCGTGCCCGTGACGGTGCCGGGATGGCCGGTGTTCGTGCGGACCTCGGTCGACGGCGACGCGGCACTGTCGGCGTGGACGGGATCGCTGCCGCTTTACCTGTTCGTGATCCTGGGGCCGGCGCTGGTGGGCGCGGGACTGGCGGCGGTGTTCGTGAAAGAATTCGAACGGCGGGCGGGCGCGTCGCATGCGATCCGGTCGCTGCGGTCGACCCGGCCGATCGAGGCGAAGCTTCTGGTACGGCTGGCGGAGGCGGAGCGGCGGGCGGTCGAGGACGGACGCGCGAAGTCGGAATTCATTGCGCACATGAGTCACGAACTGCGCACGCCGCTGAATGCGATCATTGGATTCTCGGAGGTGATCGAGCGCGGATTCTACGGAACCGTGGGCCATGCCAAGTACATCGAGTACGCGCACGACATCAACGAAGCGGGCCGCAACCTGCACAACAAGATCGGCGACATCCTGGAATTCGCGAATGTCGAGGCCGGGCGCTATCCTGTCACGATGGCGGCGGTGGACCTGGTGGCGGTGGCACAGGAGTGCACGCAGGAACATGCCGGCCGCGCGTTCTCGCGCCGCATCGTGCTGGACATGGGTTTCATGGAAGCGGGCAATGCTGTCGCTGACCCGCTGGCGGTGAAGCGCGTGCTGTCGGCGCTGATCACCAACGCCCTGGCCTATACCCACGAAGGCGGACAGGTGCGGGTCGAAGTACGCGAGGAAGAGGCGGCAGTGATCGCACGCGTGATCGACAACGGCCACGGTTTCACCGCGGACGAAAAAGCCGCGGCCGGGCAGCCGTTCAAGCGCTTCGACAGGCCGGGGTCGATGACGGGGTCGGGGATGGGGCTGACCATCGCGATGTCGCTGGCGCGGCGGATGGGCGGCGCGGTGCGGCTGGGCAGCTTGCCCGGCGAGGGCACGCTGGCAGAGCTACGCCTCCCGAAAGCGCCAGAATAATCAGGACATTGCCTATGGTGTTTACGATTCGTTAACCGCGGTTAACGAGGATTCACCAACTGCTTCGCGAGGGGATTTCGTGGCTCTTCAGCCGCGCGTGTTGGTGCTGTGTGCTGCGCTCGCGGCTGCGTTGGCGCTCGGCCAGGGCGCGGCAGCACAAGAGCAACCGGCCTCGCCGCTCGAGATCATCAGCAAGGGACCGCAGCCCGAATTTCGCGTGCATGGCGTCTCGCTGAAATCGGTGCGCTCCGACGATGCGCAGAACGCGGTCGCGTTCGACTTCAACGGGCCAGTGAACGAGGCGGCGTTCGTGCAGTTGCAGGAGGCGCTGCCCGACTGGGTCGAGATGGCCTATGCCGGCTATGACAACGCGGTCATTCGCACCAAGCGGCCGGTCACGTTCATGACCAAGACCGAGAGCGATGGCTTCTCGATGCGCATGGTGCCGCGCGATGCCGCCGCGCCGGCACCGGCGCAGACGGCGGGACCGCACGGCGGCGCCGATGCCTGCTCCCACGGTTGTCCGCCGGGCGCGCCCAGTGCGCCGTTCGCCGACGCACATGCCTGGCATGCGGCGGATTCATTCTACACGCGCGTCGCGTTCGAGCGGCCGTTCGACGTGTCGCTGCGCGGGTTCTATGACTCGGCGCGCGAAGGCGGCACGACCTATGTCGCGCTGGACGGCGATTGGCGCCACACCAAGGGCACGACGCTGATCACCAGCAACGGGCATCTCGATATCGAGACGTGGGACGGCGTGCACGTGCTGGCGGACGTGCACGATGTGGCCGTAAACTCCAAGAACACGCGGCAGTTCGGCGGAGCGATCGCGCCGTTCAACGACAATAACGTCTCCGGCTCGGCGGGGCTGGCCTATGAGTGGGACGGCGCGACGTTCACGGCGGAGGCGCTGTACGGCTCGTCCGGCTGGGGCGCGCGGTTCGGGATGGACTATGCAGACGAGGATTTCCGGCTCGGCGCCCGTGCGGCGTGGCATGAGCCCTACACCGGGACGGCGGAAGCGGTGGCGCTGCGCGGCGAGCGCGATTACTCGGCATTGTTCGCGGGCGGCCAGGTGTTCGACGGATTGTGGGCGGTGGGCGAAGTGAAGGCGACGCGCTACGGCATTCGCGGCGACGGCGAGATCGCGACAACGCTCGGCTGGCATGGCGGGCTGCGCTACGACTTCGCGGGCTGGCCGCTCTCTCTCACCTATGACGGCGACGGCGAGTACGTGCTGCATTCCCACACCTATCTCGGCGCACCGCCCTCGCCGTTCGTGCCCCTTTCGATCCGCGACCGTGAGGTGCATGCGCTCGGCGGCAGCTTCTCCAACACGTGGGACAACGGGTTCTGGTTCGACCTGTATGGCGGCTGGGAAATCGACCGCTATTCGGACAGTGGCCCCTATGGCGGCGCCGCGTTCCGCTTCACACCGGGTCCGGGCTTCGACATCGCACTCGACGGGCGCTATGCGACGGTGGCGCAGATGGGCGAGGAAGGCCACGAGCTGTCGGGCGGTATCAAGCTGACGATCGCGCTCAACGGCGACGCACCGATCCTGCACGGCGGGCCTTCGCTCTAATTGTCATGGCCCGCGACTGCGGGCCACCCAGCTGGTGCGCGCGGGCCATGACATCGGGATTTAGAGATACCACTCATACTCCGCCGACGAGACGATCCTGCGGAAGCGGATCGCCTCAAGGCGCTTGGTTTCACCATAGAGCGCGATGGTTTCCTCACCGAGATAGTCCGCGATGGTGTGGGAGTCGCGCAGGCGGGCGAGCGCGTCGTCGAGGGTGTTGGGCAAAGCCAGATCGGGTTCGCGCGAGACATTGCCCTGGGCGGGCTCGCCGGGATTGAGCTTGCGCACAAGGCCGTAGTGCAGGCCGGCGAGCACGGCGGCGGCCGCGAAATAGGGATTGGCGTCGGCGCCGCAGGCACGGTGTTCGACGCGGCGGGCTTCGCCCGGACTGACCGGGATGCGCAGGCCGGCGGTGCGGTTGTTGACGCCCCAGCGGCGGTTCACCGGCGCGAACATGTCGGGCTCGAAGCGGCGGTAGGAATTGATCGAAGGGGCGAACAGCGCCATCGACTCCGGCATCAAGGCCTGGAGGCCGCCGATGGCATGGCGCAGCTGGCCGGAGCCCTGCGCGCTGCCGTCGTCGAAGATGTTGCGGCCCTGCGCGTCCAGCACGCTGGCATGGATGTGCAGGCCCGAACCGATGCGGTCCAGATAGGGCTTGGCCATGAAGGTGGCCGCAAAGCCGGTGGCACGGGCGGCGGCTCTGACGATTTGCTTGAGCACGACGGCGTGGTCGGCGGCGCGGCGGGCGTCGGACTGGTGGTGCAGATTGATCTCGAACTGGCCCGGTGCGTATTCGGACGACGCGGCACTGGTTGGGATCGCGTGGGTGCGCGCCGCTTCGTTCAACATGTCGAGGAAGATGTGGTAGCGATCGAGATCGTCGATCGAATAGACGGCATTGTCCTTCTCGCGATTGCCTGAGCGCGGATCGAGCGGCGGCTGCGGCGCGCCGTCCGCGGTGCGCTGGCGGTCGATCAGGTAGAATTCAAGTTCGAGCGCCACGACCGGCGTGAGTTTCAGGTCGTCGAAGCGTTCGAGGACGCGCTCCAGCGCGGCGCGCGGCTCACCGGCGGTGGGTGTGCCGTCCTCGTTCTTCATGGTGGTGATGAGCTGCAAGCGCTTTGGGCCCTCGTCCCACACGCGCGAAACGGTGCCCGGCACCGGCCAGGCGCTGCCGTCGGGATCGCCGTCGCCGAAGCCACGGCCGAACGGGTTCACCATCTCGCCCTTCACATCCATCAAGTAGACAGAGCGCGGCAGCTGCATCCCGGTCTCGAACAGGCGGCCGGCCTCGTCGATGGGCATGCGCTTGCCGCGGATGGCGCCTGCGATGTCGATGATGAGCGCGTCGACGAACGCCGTGTCCGGATACGCGGCCTTGGCCGCCTCGAACTCCGCGCGGACGGAGTCGACGAAGGCGGGGCGCGCGAAGGACGGCGGGGGCGATGCCCTATTCATGGGCACATCATAGACGGCGGAAGGTTGACGGGAAACTCACGTGGTTGATTGCGCGCGCGGCGTGTGCGCCCTAGTTTTGCTGCGAACGGCTTGCGGAGGGGACAATGAAATTGCCGGTGAAGCTGCTGGTCGGTGCAGCGGTCGCATTGAGTCTGGCGGCGTGCGGACCGAGCGAGAACAAGAACGCGTCTTCCGCTTCGCCGGGCAAGCCGGTGACGCTGTTCCAGTGGGAGGACTACATGGATCCTCCGTTCTACGCGGACTACCAGAAGACCTACAACGAGAAGCCGAACGTCGCGATCTTCGCCGACGAGGACGAGGCCTTCGCCAAGATGCGCGCCGGCTACAAGCCGGACGTGATGGGACCATGCTCGTACGAGTTCCCGCGCTGGCGCGAAGCAGGACTGATCCAGCCGATCGATACGGCGCGGCTGAAGAACTGGAACAAGATCTCGCCGACCTTGCGCAACCTGCCCGGCATCAGCGCGGGCGGAACCAAGGTGTGGTTCGTGCCGCATTATTTCGGCAACACGTCGATCACGTTCCGAACCGACCTGGCGCCGGAATACGTCAAGTCGCAGAGCTGGAACATCCTGTTCGACCCCAAATACAAGGGCCGTGTGTCGGTGCTGGACGGCGTGGCCGACACCATCCCGTTCATCGCGCACATGATCGGGATCGACGCCTATCACATGACGCCGGCGCAGTACGACCAGGTGAAAGCGAAGCTGCGCGATCTGATCAAGCAGACGCGCACGGTGACGAGCGACGACACCGCGCTGGCGCAGGGGCTGGCGTCGGGCGAGCTGGTCGCGGCGATGACGTGGCGCGCGACCTATGCCTCGCTGCACCGCGAGGGCAAGCCGGTGGCGTATATGCGGCCGCCGGGCGGCATCTTCACCTTCGTGTGCGGGCTGGTGATGCACAAGGATCCGTCGGATGAGGCGAAGGCCTATGCGCTGATCGACTCCTCGCTGTCCGATGCGGCGGCCCTTTACACCATCGAGCATATCGGCGACGGGCCGGCGAACGAGACCGTACTGGGCAAGGTGCCGGACAAGGTGTTCACCGACATCGGCATGCCGCGCGACGTGGAGACCTTCCTCAAGAGCGGCATCTTCCAGGAGCGGCTGCCGGACAAGGACAAGCTGGTCAACGACTGGACGGAAATCCGCGCAGGATTGTGACCTAGTCGAATTTCGGCCGGAACATGCGGACGAGCCAGGAGCGGTTGCGCTTGCGGATCTTCTCGACGAGGGCCATGCGTTCGTCGGGTGTCAGGGCCGCGAGGCTGTCGTTCATCATCGCAAGCGACTCGCCTTCGAGCGCGGTGTCGGCGGCGTGGATGGCGTCGAGGGCCTTCGCCATCTTGTCCGGCGTGTAGTCGGACGCGCCGAGCACCTGCCACGCCTGGATGCGCGTCTGTACGGACGCGTGACGGCGTTCCCTGATCGTCGGCGTATGCGCCGCAATCACCTTTTGAATCTTGCCGCCTTCTGACGGGAACGCGTTTATCAGGCTGCGCGGTGCGAGGATGCCGCCGGAACCGATCTGCACGTCGCGATGCATCGCGCGAACGACGACGGCACCGATCACGGGGATGAGCGCGATGTTGAGGCAAAGCGAGACGATCAGCAGCCAACTGCGGCGCGGGCGCGGTGCGGGGGGAAGCGTATCGGTCATCTAGATACCCTGCCCTGCATCGACATCGGGCGAACCATCGAGTGCGAATACGTTGGCGGTGGCATCGTCCTGTTGCGCGATATCGAATGGCGCGAACACCGCGACGCCGAGGCCAATGACGAGCGCGACGGCGAAGGCACCAGCCGGTTGCCACACCGGGCCGCCGGGCCACACCGCGTCGCCGAAGCGGCGCACGAGCCTGGTGAACGACCAGCGCGACTGCTCGACTTGATTGTTGGCGTGCATCCGCACGCGGTCGAAATCGCCGAGGATGCGGCGCTCCAGCGCGGGCGTGACCGCCGGCGGCGCGACCTTGTCGAGCAGCCGGTCCAGCGCCGCGTCGTCCAGTTCGTTAACATCCATGGCCTTCGTCCTCACACGTCTTTCAGGTGGATCAACCTGCCCCGAAGCGTGCGGCGCCCCCGCGCCAGCAGCGATTCCAGAGCTTCAACGCTGACGCCCATGATTTCCGCCGCTTCGATATTGCCGCATCCTTCGTAATGGCAAAGCTGGATGGCGGCACGCTGGCGCTCGGGCAACTCGGCCAGCGCGGCCTCGATCTGGGCGGAAATCGCGGCGTTTTGCAGGGTAGCGTCGGGGGGCGGCGCCGGATCGGCCACATGGACGGCGGCTTCGAGCGGCGCGGTCGGACGGCGGCGCAGGCGGTCGTAACACTTGTTCAGCGTCACCCGGTACAGCCAGGTGCCGAACTTGGCGCGGCCCGGTTCCCAGCGTGCAGCGTGCGTCCACAGCTGGACGAAGGCGTCCTGCACGGCGTCGTCGGCCTCGGCCGGATCGGAGAGCATGCGCCGGGCCAGCGCGAGCATGCGCGGCAGGTGCCGCGCCATCAGTGCCGCCGCCGCGGCGCGGTCGCCGCGGCCGGCGCGCGCGACGAGGTCGGCGTCCGGATCGATCATCATTCCGGGCGGACTGTCTCCAACGCGGTGCGGAAGTTCAACGGGCCTTGGCGGGTTTTCCGTCGCGCAAAGCCTTCGCGGTGAGCGCGAGGATTTTCTTGTACTGGGCAGCGGTCATCGCCGGGAGGCGATCGAATTCGGAGCCGAGGCCGATGTCGGCGTAGATCTCGCCGTCGCCGTGCTCGTGGAAATGCAGGAAGCCTTTGCTCTTGAGGTAGAAGCAGCCCCGCGATTTTTCCTTCAGACCCTCGAAGGCGCGAATCTGCACGAGCAGAGGCTCCAGGCGGTCGAGCGTTTTCGGTCCGGCGTGCTTCATGGCCCGATTGGATCGGGCGCAGGCAGGAATGGCAAGTCGATAACGGTCGCTGCTGCCACGGTTGGCAGGAGGATATCGCGCGACGGCGGCAGGATGAGCGAGAGGCGCGTGCCCGCAGCCGCGTACGCGAGATCGATCTGCGCCAGCGCGATGGCGCGGCGCAGGGTGGGCGAATAGCGCGAAGAGAGCGCGCGGCCGACGACCTGGTTGCCAGCGAGAAGCGAAGCGAAGGGCGCCGGAGTCTCGCTGTCCAAGAGGATGCCCGCGAGGCGGCGCCGGGGCTGCGCGGCGAGCGCTGGGCCTCGGCCGTTGAAGCCCTGCTCCGCTTCGATCAGCGCCCCGAGGCGCAGTTCGCCGGCGAGCGGCACGGCGGCGTGCGCGTCGTGGGCGCCGTCATAGTCGCGTCCGGGGCGCGGCACCCCCGCTTCGAGATCGAGCGTGTCGACGGCATCCAAACCGGCAGGCGTCAGGGCGAAGGGGCTGCCGGCGGCAGCGATGCGGTCCCAGAGATAGAGCGCGTGCTCTGCCTCGCACCAGAGCTCGTAACCGTTGTGCTCGCCAAAGCGGGTGAGCGTTACCTGGAAGCCGCGCCATTCCTGCCGGCGAAAATGCAGCGGCTCCAGTGCGGGGTCGAAACCGAGCGCGGCGAGAAGGCGTGGCGCGTAAGGGCCGATGAGCGCGAGACCGCCTTCGGTTTCACTGACATCCCTCAGGGTGACGTTGTAGAGCGCTGCCGCGGCCTCGAACCAGGCGGCGTCCTCGGCGGCGGCGACGAGCTGGTAGGTCTGGCGGCTGTGGCGCGCGATCACGCCGGCGCCGCGCACGCCACCACCGTCGCTGAGCCACAGCGCCTTGAGCGACTGGCCGGGCAACAGCGGCGCGGCGTCACGGGTGAAGAGACGCTGCACGAACTCGCGCACGCGCGCGCCCTCCATCGTCAGGCGCCAGCGCCAGGAGATGTCGGCGACAATGACGCCGAAGCGTGCGGCGGCGGCTTCCCGGGCCGGGTCCGTGTAGGTGGCCGCGAGCGTGACGCCGTTGCGCACCGTCCAATGATTGGCGCGGTTGAGCTCGGCCGTGCGGGCATGGAAAGGCGTGGCGCGGATCATCGCGGCTCCCCTTTCCGGCGCTGGGTGATCGCCAGGCGCGCAGCCTGGCGCGCAGCGCGGCAGGACACGGCGTCCGCCGGCTCGGCGGCCTGGCCACAGAGATAAAGGCCCGGGATCGCGGTCAGGATGCGGTCTTCGGCCGATGCGGCGAGACGCGCAACGGACGGCGCATCGCTCTCATGCGGCGGCAGCACGTCGCAACTCGCGATACGGCGGGAGAAGCCGGGCGCGACGCGCTCAACAGCGGCAGTGACGGTCCGGATGAGCGCGTCACGCTCGCCTGCGAGATCTGTCGGGATCGGCCAGGCGCGGACGTGGAGCGCGATACGGCCGGCGGGTGCATCCGCGGGGACGTCCTGCGGCGGAAGCGAAAGTTCGAGCAGCGGCTCTTCCGGCAGAAGGCCGAGACGCGCGGCGCCGAGGGCGGCGGCCATGGCGTCCGGCTTTTCGGCCACGATGTTGCGGTGGCCGGGCTGAAGCAGCGCGTCGCTGGCGTCCGGTGTCAGACCAAAGCGCAGGCCAATGCTTGTGAGCGGCATGGAAAGTCGGCGCTGCGCAGCACCGAGGCCGTGCGCGGCGACTGGCGCGAGCGCCAAGGTGCGGCGGCGCGAAAGCGCGGAAAGGACCAAGGGCGCCTCAAGGCGCTCGCCAGCCGCAAGCTCGACGCCCGCGACGCGATCGTTGGCGAGCATCAGGGTATGGGCGGTGGAGACGGCGCGGATCTCGACACCGGCTTTCTGCACGGCGAGCACCAGCGCCGCGACCAAGCCACCGCCGCGCGGCGAGGCGGAGGCGGCCTGCATGCCGCAGATCTCTTGCGCCGCGCACCAGGCGAGTGCGAGCGCCGATCCGGGCTCGGTCGGCGCGAAGCCGGCGCGGACGGCATCGAAGGCGAGCGCCGCGCGCATGGCGTCGGTCTCGAACCAGCTCGCGGTGTAGGCGACGGCGCTGGCGACGGCGAGACGCTCGGCCAGCGCATGCTGCGACGGCTTGAGCGCCGCAAGGGTCTCGGCGAGTGGGCGGCCGTCCCACCAGGACAGGCGCAACGCGCGGCCGAGGGCAAAGAGCGTATCGAGATAACGCGGCAGCGCCTGCGCGTCCGCGGGAGAGAGCGCGGCGACGCCGCGGGCGGTGTGGCGCGGATCGCGTGGCACGGTCAGCGGCGAACTGCCGGCGCGCAGGCTCACCAGCGAGAGGTCGCGGAAGGCGAAGGCGAGGCCGTGACGGCCCAGCTTGAGCTCCTTGACCACGCGCGGATCGAGTGCGTGCAGTACCGGTTCGGCTGCGACGGGCAGCGTCTCCTGTTTCTCCAGCAGCACCGTCCTGAGGCCCGCCTTGGCGAGATAGGCAGCGGCGGCGAGGCCGCTGGCGTCGCCGCCGATAACGATGGCGTCGAAGCTGCCGCTCACGGGAGTTTCCCCGCCGCGATGTCGGCGATGACCGCCTCAGCGGCCACAGCGCCAGCTACGCAGCCACCGAACGGAGCCGCCGCCGCTGACCGGCCGGCGAGGTAAAGGCCCTCCACGGGCGTGTACGGGGCCTTGCGGTCCGCGAACGGGCGGAACGCGAACATCTGATCCGGCGCGATCTCGCCGCCGTCGAGGTCGCCGTTGGTGGCGCCGAGCGCGTCCTCGATATCCGGCGGCGCGAAGAGTTCGGTGGCCGCGATGCTGGATGTGATGCCCGGAAACGTCTCCTCGATCTGCGCCAGTGCACGGCCGATGAGGATGTCGCGCTTTTCGCGACTCCAGACACCGTCGAACAGCGTGTGCGGCACGGCGCCGATGGTGACCGCCATCACAGCGGCGCCGGCAGGTGCGAGGCCGGGATCGGTGAGGGAGTCGAGACGGACGGTGAGCGGCAGACGCTCGGCAATCGTGCCAGCCTGCCACGCCGCATGGGCGGCAATGAAGGTGTGGAGATCGGGCGTGAGATGCAACGTGCCGCCAAGAAGGCCGTGCGGGAGGTTCTTTGCCGCCGGCGTGGGCGGCGTGTTGAGCGCGATGAGCAGGCGCGCCACGGCGCCGGCGGTGCGGAACTGGGCCGTCTGCTTCACCGCCGGCTTTGGCAGTTCGCTCCACGGGAACAGGGTGAGGAACGTCCGCTTCAGATCGAGCGTCGAGATCACGGCACGAGCCGTGACTTCGGTGCCGTCGGCGAGTGCCAGCGCACGGACGCGCTCGCGTGCCGAGCGGATATCGGTGACCTCTCGGCCAAGCGAGACCTCGGCACCGGCGGCGCGAGCTGACTCGGTGAGCGCCGACGCCAGGCCCCCAAGGCCGCCACGCCAGACCGCGGCGCCCTGCTGTGGCGCCAGCAGGTGAAGCGAACTGCCGGCGCTCAGCGGATCGGCGGCACGGCCACCAAGCGCTGAAGCGATCAGCGCAGCGGATTCATCCGGCGCACCGGCGGCAAGTTCGGCCAACGAGCGGTGCGTCCAGTCTTCGGTTGGCCACTGCGTGCGCGGGCGCTGACCGAGCCAGCTTTTCACCGGCGTCTCGATCTGACGTGCATGCGCCAGCGCCCTGGCGCGGCGGCGGCCGGCGTCGGCCAGAAGATGGCGGGCGCCGTTCGAGTTGGTGGCCGCAAAGCGATCGGGCCAGAGCGCGAAGGTACCGCTGTTTTCGGCGACGCGCGCGCCGTGACGCGCGAGATCGAGCGCCCAGAAGAGATCGGCGGGAATGGGCGGGAGGTCGTCGGCGAAGGGCGAGGCGAAAAAACCGCGCTGAAACTGTCGGGTGACGAGGCGCCCGCCGGGTTGTGGATTGCGCTCGACGACGAGTGTCCTGAGACCGGCGCGCGCGAGCAGGGTGGCGGCGGCCAAACCGTCCGCGCCCGCGCCGATGATTGCGGCGTCGTACCGCTCCGCCACCCACACACTCCCGCGCACGCCCGCGCGCCACGCGGACGATAGTTTCAGAACGAGACAGTATCGGGTCAAAACGCAGAGGGCGGAAACAGCGCAGCCGCTATTTCCGCCCTATGGTTAATTCGCGTGACTTCGTCTTAGACGACGCCGCGCTTGTGTTCGCCGACCACGATGCGGCCGGGATTGAACGCACGTTTGAACACGTCCATGGCTTTGCGCGGTTGCGCGTCGCCGCACATGAACACGTCAAATGCCGCGTAACCCTTCTCCGGCCAGGTGTGGACGGAGATGTGGCTTTCGGCCAGCACCGCAACGCCGGAAATTCCGCCGCCATCGGTGAAGGTATGCAAGTGAATGTGAAGAAGGGTCGCCCCCGCTTCCTTCACCGCATCGATCAGCGCCTGCTCAATGCGGTCGCGGTCGCCGAGGCCTTCCGCTTCCCACAGGTCGATGATCAGGTGTGAGCCCGCATAGGTCAGCCCATTGCGGGTGATGAAATGATCCTTCTGCTGATCTTCGTTCGCGGCGACAGGCGTCGCGACGGGAGCAACATGGGGACGAACGGTCTTCGCGGAAGTGCGGACTCGGGGAGCCCTTGCTTCTTTGGTCGCCGCAACAAGTTCGAGTCTAGCCATTTCGGGCACCTACCCAGTTAAGAGTTGACACCTGCGCCTTGGCCTTACGGACTTCCGGACGCGTCTCTAAAGAAAAAACGGCAGACGGAAGGCCGTCCACCGCTTTTGCCCCCTCGCGGGAACAGGGGCGAATATATGTATCTCGACCCCCCATGCAAGTTTTTTTGTCACCTATCCGTAAAAAAACTACCAACGTGTGATCGACGCGCCGTGCGCAAGCATGCTCTCGACTCCCAATCCGACGCGCCTTAGAAGGCGCTCCGCTTTCTCTCTCGCGCCTGCCAGCGTTGTCACAATTCTTCCGGAGCGAACCATGGCGAACAGTTTCAAGGAGCGTCTGCACAAGGGCTATGCGCAGTCGATGGATCTCGTCGGCAAGCCGATTGCCGAGGAAAAGAGCCGTTTTCAGCGCATTAAGATTTTCGACACCGTCGCCAACGGGCGTGTCATGACACTCGACGACATCGTCCAGATCACGACGCGTGACGAGAGTGCCTACGCCGAAATGCTGACACATTTGCCCCTGTTCGAGCACGGCAAGGCGGAACGCGTGATGATCGTCGGTGGCGGCGATTTCTCGATCGCCGACGAGGCGCTGAAGCACAAAGGCGTGAAAGAGGTCGTGCTGGTCGAGATCGACGACCGGGTGATCGAGCTGTGCAGGCAGCATTTCAGCGAGATCAACGCCAAGGCGTTCAAGGACAAGCGGATGAAATTCGAGGTCGCCGACGCGTTCGAGTATCTCGGCCGCAAGGAGAGCAAAAACCGTTTCGATCTGATCGTCGCCGACCGGCCGGACCCGGTTGGGCCCGGAAAAGCGCTGTTTGGCGAGACTTTCTACGACCGCGTGAAGGGCGCGCTGAAGCCCGGTGGCTACGCAACGTTCCAGACCGGTGTGCCGTTCTACCAGCCGTGGGAGATCACTGAGGCGCTCAACGAGCTCGCCGAATTCTTCCCGCAGTCGGGTCTCTATCTGAGCGTGGTGCCAACCTATATCGGCGGCTTCATGGCGCTGAGCTGGGCCTGCAAGGGTCCCAGGAAACTCGGCGCGCCAGCGGGCGTCAAGAAAGCGGCGGCGGCATATAAGAAGTCACGGATCAAGACCGACTATTACAACGCGGACATCCACGCGGCGGCATTCGCATTGCCGGAGTGGATCAAGCGGCTGGTTCCCTGAGTTGGCCGTGCCCTCGCCAGACGAACGCGAAGCCGCTCTGTACGAGCGGCTTCGCCGTTTGGGGATCAACTGGACGACACAGGCGCACGCGCCGGTGTTCACCGTGGAGCAAGCAGCTTCGCTGTACGACAGCCAGCCGGGCGGGCACACGAAAAACCTGTTTCTGAAAGACAAGAAAGACGGACTGTGGCTCGTGACGCTGCGCGACAACCTGCGGGTCGACATGGGCGCGCTGGCGAAGCGGCTGAATGCGCCGCGATTCTCCTTCGGTTCGGCGGACCTGCTGATCGAGACGCTGGGGATCGAGCCGGGCTCGGTGACGCCATTCTCGATCATGAACGACAGGGCGCAGATGGTGACCCTGGTGCTGGACGAAGGGATGCTCGCGCTCGACCCGCTCAACTTTCATCCGCTGCGCAACGACCGTACGACGGCGGTGTCGGCGGAGGCGCTACTGCGGTTTGTGCGCGACACGGGACATGAACCGGTGATCGTGGGGATACCGGAGCGGGCTGCGAGCTAACGCCGCATGCAAAGCAAAACGCCGGCGGATCGCTCCGCCGGCGTTGCTGTTTGCAGGCCTGTCGATCTTACAAGTGACCGCTCAGCTGCACGCCGATGACGCGCGGGTCGCTGACGAAGCCGGTCCGGTTGTTGAAGTCGATGCCGCCCTGAAGGTTCGCCTGGTCGGTGATGTTGCGGGCGTACAGCGCGACTTCCACATCCTTGTTCGGGAACACGTAGCCGACCTT
>Ga0068855_100003780_pt1 | contig 18513 bp, 15 predicted proteins | sample KBSCornC52_FD_66592 | JGI IMG/M metagenome (GOLD analysis project Ga0068855, IMG submission 66592) | Corn rhizosphere microbial communities from Kellogg Biological Station, Michigan, USA - KBS Corn C5-2 | ecosystem: Host-associated > Plants > Roots > Rhizosphere > Soil ...
AGGGTTGATACCAGTGTAACCAATCCCAATAAATATGTGTCCAGGTTAAATGGCAGCGGTAATATGATTGGGCCATCATTGGTATTAAAAGTAATGAGTGGCGACAAGGTAGATGTGGCAGCAAAGGCGTTTTTCAGATCCAAGGCAGGTTCACAACCCAATAGCAATCCGTTAGGTGATATTTTAACTTCACTCGCAACTGGTATTATATCGGTATCCGGAACTGCAAAAGGTACTTTATCAGAGCTTTCCAATACTAGCACCAGTCCGTTGCTTGGTGCTGTAAATACATTCCTTGATGCCCTTCCTCATGATGACAGCGCAAGCTCTCCCCAGGCCTATTTAAACTGGATTATATTTGATGATCACTTTAATTTCAATGGGGCAGGAGCATTAGCGGCAGGCCCTGCCAACACGCTTGCCACCTTAGCCAATACAGGAATTAACATAACAAAAAATGGGTATATTTATATCTACGTTAGCAACAAAACCCAGAACTGGGATGTGTTTTTTGATAACCTGATTGTGAACCACAGGACAGGTCCATTGGTGGAGGAAAATCATTATTATCCGTGGGGCTTGGCGATGGGGGGGATTTCTGATAAAGCGCTTGGCAGATTGGACAATAAATATCTGTATAACAGTAAGGAAAAACAGGAAAAGGAGTTTAGTGATGGCAGTGGATTGGAGGAATATGATTACGGAGCCAGGATGTCAGATCCACAGCTTGGAGTTTGGCATGGTATAGACCCAATGGCAGACAGAGCGCGTAGGTGGGCACCTTATAGTTTTGTCTTTAATAACCCGATAAGATTTATTGATCCTGACGGTATGAATGCGGAGGATGCTTCAACAAGTGGTTCTGAAGATGATGGCAATCGGCTAGTAAACTTCGTTGATGTTATGGATAAAAATGGAAATATTACAAGAGTTTGGGATTATGCTGACAATGCCGATAATAGTTCTAATGGAGGTGATGGGGCATCCACGTCTGAACCCGGATCGGATGGTGATCCTAGTCAAACTTCAAAGCAATTTAAACTATTGTTTTCTACGCTTCAAAAGAACTATCCCCTACCATATCATCATAGGCCTGACCGAACGCCAGCACCTGGGTACTCGTCTGCCAATGACGATGATGAAAATAGCTTCATGTATTATAATCAGTGCGCGATTAGAATGAGTATTGATTTAAAGAAGTCTGGGGTAGATATTTCAAAAACAAAAAATATTACGAATCCCGGAGGCCAGACGTTTTCTAAAGATGGCAATGTTCTGGGGGCAACCAATTTGGCTGGATTTTTAAAAAGTTATTTAGGGGCACCAATAGTATACGATGGTACTAAACAAGAAGTGCAAAAATTACTAGAGGGAAAAACAGGAATAGTTTTTTTTAAAGGTTATAACGAAAATTTTCGCCAACAGGGAGCGCCAGAAAGGCGTTCAGACCAAAACGTTCATGTGGATCTTTGGAATAAAGATGATATAATGGCCCCTTACAGATTACAAATGTTAGATGCTAAAACTATTTGGTTTTGGGAAATAAAATAGAAAAAATGAGAAAGTTTTTAATAGTTATGCTATTTATTGGCATGCATAAACTCCATGCTCAGTTTATGGAATTGAGAGGCACTTGGGTAAACATTGAGTTTTTTAACGCCTTACAACACCAAAAGCCGCGAAAGAATTTGGACAGTATAGTGCCACGATGTATTTATATAGATAAATCAAATCAGGTAACTATCGAATTCGAATACGAACAAAAATCAAGACGTTCCCCAATCGGAAGAATGACTAAAGACAATAGTAATAGGACAATGTTTAGTGCTTTAGAGAGGCAGTTCACTCTAGTGAATGATAGTTTATTATTATTATCAAATTACGGCCGTAAAATGTTCTTCAAAAAGACAGGTAGTGAAGAGTTCGTGGGAAATGGTATTCAATTATTATTACGGTGGTACTTTTGGTCACACTATAAGAAGTGGAACTTAATAACTGTGAATAATAATACTCCGACAGATACAGCGATTGTTACTATAGGACGAACCAAAATTAGTAGCACAGAGAAAAGCCCCATTGTAAGCCAATATGAATTTATGGACACCAAGCAGTATAACATTAATGGAGAAGAATTATTTGGCATTGACTTCTTTACAACCAATGTGAGCTATATGACCACGTCAAATAACATTTTTGGCATTAAAAAGCTTGGAGACGAAATATATTTATATAAGGATACGATTTTGTACTTCAGGCTGATACCAGTTAAATGAGACCGGAAAAAATGCTTATTTTTCAATGACAATTAGGGGTTGATGTGACAAAATGTTTTACAGATGCTACATTCAACTTTGCAAAGGAAGCAGCGAGTTTCTTAAAATTCTAAACAGATTGTATGATGGATGATCCTAATCAATGGATAGAAGCTGCCAAAATACTTGAGAAAAATGCTACTGCAAAGGTTAAATGCCCGGAGTGTAATACCGGTGAATTAATGGTTAAGGATGAATTTGCTCCCGGTAAAAATAAGTTGGATAGGTATTTAATCTGTAATCATTGTGGAAATTGGAATGTAATTACCATGTCGTTTGCCACCTAAGTAAGATCAACCGGCTTCAATTAACGATGTCATTTCAATATGCTTTTTCACACTAAAGACAAGAAGCCACAGCGATCGCTTCGGCGTTTATTAAAAAACTTACAGTTACTAAACACTCGTTATCTCAATTAAATGACACGACTAGAATAATTGTGCAGAATTTTACCAATTGGAGTAACGCCACTTTTGCAACTAATGGTCAGGCTTTGGGGGCGCGTACTGATCATCCTTTTTTTCTAGCGTCTAAGATTTCATATGCTGCGGAATCTAATGCGCATACTATAGGGTTTTATTATCAGTGGTAGTTTTTTTTGTTAAATGAAAAGCCGAGAAAAAGAACAAGTGTCAAATAGCCAGGGATATGTTTGTGAAACCTAATCAACTGCTTGTTTTCAATGTCGAAGAGCGGTTAGAAACGCAATTGGCGATAGCATGTTAGAATTTGAGTTCCCAATAGCCCAAGTTGTTGAGAAGTTGGGTATGTTAATTGTTCGCATAGAAAGCACTTTTAGAACGATCTATAATGAAAATGTTTTTGGTGTGAGCCTTTCAGAGAGAAGAGTTAAATGGCGGATTGCAAAGTTAACGCATATTACGGGAGAAGTCGATTGCCCTTTTATTGATGTTTTGATTTTTGAAGGGAACTTCGGCTTAATAACTGGTGCGATATTTATTTAATTATTGACCCATTAACTGGCGAAATATTAGAGAGAAGTTTGCCAATGAAATATTGAAGCAATCTTTTCAATATTGAGCCGCAGCGGCTGCATAACACCGATGAAACAAGAAAATATAAGTGCCGTGGAATTTTTAAATGAATCAGGAAATACTATTGGCTTATAAACCGTAAATGAAAAAGATTTGAAGAAAAAGGAACCACTTCAATAAGGAGCTTTTTAATTAATGAGAAAGTATCTTTTTCCAATATTGTTTCTTTTTTGTTGTTGCGGGCTTCCTGGCTATAAAAAGCATTGGAAGTATGGCAATGGCTATACAGAAATCGTCTATTATACTGATTTTCGTAAGCCAGAGAATTGTTTTATCAAGACCTTCTATCCAAATGGAAGACTATTTCAGGTGGCCGTCATGGCGGATGGGAAGTATGTGGGCCTAAAGGCGATGTATTCGCCTGACGGTTACATTCGGCAAACAGATTATCTGCTTACCCCTTGCGATACTTCACAGAAAATACGTGATGAACTGTTAACATACTACGATAAGAATGGAACTATTTCACGCCGGTACACTATCAAAAATGGCTTACAAAATGGACTTTCACAATATTACGATACAACCGGAAAGTTACGCTTAGAATGTGAATTAAAGAACGGCAGAATAAAGGATGGGTTGTTTAATGTATACAGATCGAATGGAAAGCCGGCATACAAAGGATTTTATAAGAACGACACTTTAGTAGGTTATCAATATTATTTTGACGAGTTTGGTGACAGCTTAAAATACTATAATACTTACAAAGGTCAAATAGATTTCCCCTATAAAAAATGGCTTTACCTTGAATTAACATTGTGCGGTGATTATACTGATAAAAGAAGAAAATCAGTTACCTGGCGATGGGTAGATTATACTGGTAAAGAAATTAAAAGAAAGATCCTATTTCCAGTAAATGGAAATTTTGTAAGCCCCGAATAGAAATGTAGACACTTATTTATTATACCATTACCAAAACTAACTTAAATGAAAAACAATATCATCAGCCTGATAATCTTCAGCCTCTGTTGTATTAGCGCAAAATCCCAAAATGATAACAATACCTTACTAACAACGCTTCTTAAAAATCAAAAAGACTATCTAAACACCAATATTCAGGACAAACAAAAAGCCAAGTATCTAACTCTGTTGCACTTCGCCAATGTCATCCACCCGAAAGTAATCGACGAAATACAAAAGCTCAACGCCTCATTTCCTACCAATGGCCTAAACCTGAATATTCTGGAAGGGTTCGCCGGTTATAGCAATGTAAGCGGCGTTATCTGGCAAGGCGATAGCACCTATTATTCTTATAACTATGGTGCTGATAAGAAACTAACAGTTATCGAACGATCGCTTTCTCAATTAAGTGACACCACCAGAACTATTGTACAGAATTTTACCAATTGGAGTAACAGCACCTTTGCAACTAATGGTCAGGCTTTAGGTTCGCCTACTGATCATCCTTTTTTTCTGGCATCAAAGGTTTCATATGCTTCAGATCCTGCTGTGCAGACTATTGGGTTTTATTATCAGTGATTAGAACAATCTCAGGCATTTGCAATAGTTCTACATCCACATTTATCTAAAAATTTACAATGCAAGCTGGAACACTTGAAACAAAGCACAAACCGCCATAGCTCCTACACCAATATTTCACGACATATAGTCAAACCACGGAGGGTCACAATTGCTTCTCTAAGCACATTGAGATTCTTTATAACAAAATGCGACATCAATATTGCTTAATCAGTTTGGTGTGATGCCAGTTGGAATCTCATGTGGTGATTATGATCAATAAATTTAAAAATCATAGTATTTCAGAAATGCGTGTGCGGTAATTGAAATAAAAAATTATATTTTAGCGTCACAGCTATTCTTTCAATCACACTGTAACGGATACTTCCAAAACTATTGTGCAGAATTTCACTAATTGGAACAATGCATCTTTTGCAACTAATGGTTAGGCATTAAGCTCGCCTGGTGATCATCCGCTTTTCCTTGCTTCCAGATATACTACTGATGTAGTCAAGAGGATGTAGCTTTTATTGCTAATTTCTAAATTATGTGATTCCATTTAATAAGATTCATACTATTACTGCGATAGTAAAAGTTCGTTTTGAGGGCATAATTACCAATTATGTCCAAGGTCGGTTATGTCTATAACTGACCTCCATTTTTGATTTCTCCAATTATTTATTATTTCATTCATTTAAGATATACCATCCGCCATTCACCACGCCCTCACACTATTATAATAAAACGCCACCACCCGCTCTGGCCATTCCGTCAAGTGCGATTTAAATCCGTTCTTCAATGATATCTTATTGAAGTTATGCGTGCCCGCCATAATAAGCGCCGGACCTGCTTCCGCCAATTTTTCACGGGTCATGTTCGCAGGCATCACCAGCGACACATGCCCCGGCTTCCTCTCGTCAGGGTTTTTACAAATTGCCACCACCACCATTCCCCGGTTCGCCAGCGCTTGTGCTGCCTCGTAAGTATTGGTAGCCTCCAATCGCTTCCATCCTGCATCCGCTGCTGCAGCCGATAACAGCCAGTCATATTGCGCATTGGCCAGCAGCAGCTGTCCATGCTTCGGCGGACGTAATATATACAAGCCAAGCCGCTCACAGGCCGCTGCCACAAAAGCGCTGCAATGTGTATGCGTGCCGCTCGTCGCATCTGGCTTATCCGCCACGCCTGTCTCCCAGTTAATATGCTGCCCCGCAATCCACAAATGCTCCACATCCATTCCCCGGTAAAACTGTTGCAGCCGGCGCCCTTCCGGCGCTATAGGAATGTCCGGCTCTCTCGGTCTGTTCTTATCCGCCGGCAGATAAACAGCCGTGCGCACCGGCTGATGGTAAGTAGGCTCTTGGCAACCTGGGCCCATCACTAACAGTACATATAAAAGCTGCAATAACATAAATGTCTTATTGTGTCAGGTTAAAGTTACCAAATTGCGCCTCGATGGGCTTCAAAAACTTAATCCCCCCCACATATTTGCTCATCAGATTTACTGCACAACACTGCAATATGGAATTGAGATTAATCAATAAATGTAATTTCCATCTGGTATTTTAACAAGGTAAACACTTCAATCAAATCATTATTTTATCTTGCCTGCTCTTCCTTAAAGTGTGTATCACTGTGATACTTTATTTTATATTATTTGTTAGCCCAAAATATATATAAAGGATCACGTTATGGATTTGAAAAAGATAGCGGGTAACATTCTTACTCGCATACCGTACATAAGATATGCATACTTATATAAACATAATTCCAGCTTTCGACCGGGACACTACTACAGTCCTGTAGCAGATATTGATGACCTCACAGAAAGACAGGCTGACATATGGACTGAAAAAAAACTTCCGGGGATCGATCTCAATGAAAACGCCCAGAAAAAAAATGCTTAAAAAGGGGAACGGCAAGCCACAACCCGGTGAATCCTCAAAAACACCATACGAAATCCCAAATAACTTTTTTCCATAGATGGCCCGTCTCCGGAAAAATTCCTTCAACGCTGTGCTAACACCACTCCAAAAACTTCTTCAGATTCTGAATATTGATTTACATAGCTTTATATTACCGTGCAGGCGGCAGATGAATTAAACCTGCTCTGCGCGGCTGCCTCTCCGCAGTTAAAAATTCTAAAAATTAATACGATATGTGGTGGATCTATGCCCTGTTTTCAGCACTGTTCGCGGCCCTTACCGCTATTTTTGCCAAAATCGGCGTTACCAATGTAAACGCTAACCTGGCAACGGCCATCCGAACAATAATTATTCTCGTAGTGGCATGGGGTATTGTGCTGGCCCGCGGTGAAGAAAAGGGATTGGGTAGTCTCTCGAAGCATAACCTCATCTTTCTGGTAATTTCCGGTATAGCCACCGGACTGTCATGGATCTTTTATTTTAAGGCCCTCCAGGTCGGAAAAGTATCACAGGTTGCACCCGTAGATAAACTCAGCGTTGCTCTAACGATCATTCTTTCTGTTGTGTTTTTAAAAGAAGCACTTACCCTTAAAACCGCCATCGGCGCACTGCTCATAATTGCTGGTACGCTCACCCTCATATTTTAGTGCCGTAGAAGAATCTGATAGATCGTTTAAAATCCTGGTGCGAAGTAGAAGAATCTGATAAATCGTTTAAAATCCAGGTCCCTGGCGAAGCAGAAGCATCTCATAAATCGTCTAAAATCCCGGTTCAGACAATCCTGGTGCGAAGTATAAGAATCTGATAGATCGTTTAAAATCCTGGTTCAGATTATTCAACATTCCTTCAATTTTGATAACTTACTTTGCATGAAAGGATGGCCGCGAATGATAAGAGCTTCGTCACACGAAGCTTTCTGCCACAGATTGCACCGATTATCTGTGTTCATCTGTGTAATCTGTGGCAAAAGTGTTTTTGTTGCGTAGCAACGCGTGAATCCGTGGTAATCATCCCGCCGTAGGCGGGGCATCAGAATTAAATCGTAGATATGAAGATCCTGATCATAGAGGATGAACCGTCGCTGAACAAGGCCATGGTAGATTACCTGAACCACCAGCAATACCTGTGTGAGTCGGTAAACAATTACCACGATGCCCTGGAAAAGACCGAATATTACCAGTACGACTGTATTGTACTCGATCTCATGCTGCCCGGAGGAAACGGCCTCGATTTACTAAAAGAACTGAAGGCCAATCAGAAAAACGACGGCGTCATCATAATTTCGGCACGTAACGAACTGGATGATAAATTATCAGGATTGCAGCTGGGGGCCGACGACTACCTCACCAAACCATTTCACCTGCCCGAACTCAGCGCACGCATAGCAGCCATCATTCGCAGAAAGAGTCTGCAGGGCAACAATATTATCCGGTTTGAAGAATTGCAGGTCGATGTACTCGCAAAAACAGTATCCGTTTTAAATAAAGAAATTACCCTCACTCGTAAAGAATACGAGCTGCTGCTGTATTTTCTGGTTAATAAGAACAGGGTGCTTTCAAAAAACGCCATCGCCACCCATTTGTGGGGCGACGATGCCGACATTACCGACAACCACGATTTCATTTATACCCATGTAAAAAACCTTCGTAAAAAATTAATACAGTACGGTGCCGGCGATTATATACGCAGCGTATATGGCATGGGCTATAAATTTTCTGTCAAATAAACTCCATCACAAAATTTGAAACTGTTCGCTAAATATAATCGCATCAATATAGTAGCTACCATGCTTGTATTTGTGGCAGGATGCGTAGCTTTCTATTTTGTACTCCGCTATGTATTATTACGGCAGCTCGATGAATCCCTGCGTACAGAACAAACAGAGATCCTGTTCTATATAAAAGAGCATAACCAGCTACCCGAAGTAGTAAGCGATGCCTATAATCAGCGGATCACCTATACCGAAATAAAAGGCCCCTTGCCCCCCGTCACCTACTTCTCTGAAAAATACTGGGACGCCAAAGAAAACGAACAGGAATGGGAGCGTAAGCTCGTTTTTGGTATTACCGCCGCAGGTAAAAATTATCGGGCAACTGTTACCAAATCACAAATGGAAACCGAAGACCTTTTGCAAATGGTTATTATCATCGGTGCTGGCATGCTTGCATTGATCATGCTCGCCGGATATGTTATCAACAGCATTGTAATAAAACGGTTGTGGAAGCCTTTTTATAAAACCATTCAGGAGGTAGAACAATACCAGCTCGCCAAACAACAACCCATTCAGTTACCGGCCAGTGGCATCAGCGAATTTGATCTGCTCAACCAACGGCTTACGTCCATGACCGAAAAAGCACAACGCGATTATACCGTAGTAAAAGAATTCAGCGCCAATGCCGCCCATGAAATGCAAACACCGCTTGCAGTTATTCAATCCAATACCGAAGCGCTGATCCAGGACGAACAGGTATTGCAAAAGCATAATACGTCTATACAAACCATAGAGCAATCTGTTGCACGGTTAACCCGTTTGAACCAGGCGCTGCTGTTATTGGCCCGCATCGAAAACAGGCAGTTTCTTTTAAATGAAACTATACAATTCGATGCCATCGTAAAACAAAGGGTCGAAGAGTTGATGGAATTAACCGCTTCAGAAAAAATAAACTTTCAGTTGCAGCTCACGCCTGTAGCCGTTGCTTTTAACCATCACCTGGCCGATATTATCGTCAGCAACCTGCTCAATAATGCCATACGGTATAATAAAGAAGGCGGTACCATTATCGTTGAGCTTACCCCCGAACGCTTCACCATTTCCAATACATCCGTATTGCCCGCCCTTGAAACGGGAAAATTAACCAGCCGGTTTTACCGCCATCCCAACACAAAGCCCGATGGCAATGGGCTCGGACTCTCTATCGTTAATCAGGTATGCGAAATGGCCGGATATGTACTGCATTATGCTTATGTTAACGGACTGCACGTTTTTTCAATAGCCCTTAAAACGGCATAATTTGCCTCTTCAAATTTTCCCCAGATTTCGGTTGTAATTTAGTGTATTACTTATCGGGTTTTCTTTGCGCCCTTTGCGTCCTTTGCGGATCCTTAGCGTCCTTTGCGGTGCTATTATCGACGCTATTAGCACCGCAAAGAACGCAGAGAAAACGTAAAGCACCCGGAGGTCTGATTTTTGAATGGAAGACCATAACAAGAAAGACAGGTAATGAACGGAATTAATTCAATGCCCATAAAATACTCTTTTTTATCAAATGCACTGGTTGCATTAATAGTATTATGTTCATCCGGCGCTTTCGCCCAGCAAAACACACTCAATTATTATCTTGACTACGCTATAAAGAACAGCCCTTTAATTAAAGACTTCCAAAATCAGGTTTTGTCTTTTTCATTAGACAGCCAGATCATTCGCGCCACCTTACGCCCCCAGGTAAGCGGTAACAGCAATAATATGTATGCTCCCATTATTCATGGGTATGGTTATGATGAAGCCATAACCAATAAAGCTCAGGTAATGGCCAATGTTGCCGTTAACAAAGCTTTCCTTAGCAGACGCACCATTGCCACACAAATAGCCGACTTTCAAATCCAGGCACAATCCGCCTCCAATAACATTAAACTATCCGAACAGGATCTTAAAAAGGCCATCACCGATCAATATGTCACCACCTTTGGCGACTGGCTGCAGTTACAGTTTAATAACGAGATCAACGAATTGCTGGGCAGAGAAGACACACTGCTGAAAAGGCTCACGCAAAGCAATGTATTTAAACAGGCCGATTACCTCACTTTTGCCGTTACCAGACAACAGCAACTCTTGGTTACTTCCGAACTCGAAATACAATATGCCAGTGATTATGCTACCCTCAATTATCTGGCCGGCATATCAGATACTTCACAGGCAACACCGCTGCAGGACCCGCAGCTTACATTAAACACCTTACCCGATTATACCACATCAGCCTTTTACCGCCAATATACCCTCGACAGCCTTAAGCTGCGAAACGACAGGGCCATCATCGATCTGAACTACCGGCCAAAGATCAATGCCTTTGCCGACGCAGGATATAATTCTTCCATGACCTATTTGCCTTATAAAAACTGGGGCACCAGCTTTGGCGTTAGTCTCAGTGTACCCATCTATGATGGCCATCAACGCAAACTGCAATATCAAAAGATCAATCTGCAGGAACAAACAAGGCTCGCAAAAAAAGACTATTTTATCAACCAGCGGCAGCAGCAGATCTTTCAGTTGAAGCAGGAATTGCGGTCAACCGAAAAGCTCATCAGCGATATCAACCGGCAGATCACCTATACCGACACCCTTATCAAAGTAAATGAAAAATTACTCGGTACAGGCGATATTCGCGTCACCGATTTTGTACTGGCACTTACCAATTACTTTAATGCCCGTAACCTCGTTACGCAGAATTATATTAATCGTTTAAGAATTATCAACCAGCTTAATTACTGGAACAGGTAACAGGAACCTATATGATCAGAATAATTTTATATTTTTTATTACTTGTTTTTATCGCTTCCTGCACAAATAAAAAGGAAGCAGAAAGCGACGATCAGGAAACAACTGTAGTTACTCCTGTAACCGTAACCAGTGCCAATACCGGTCCCATGGCCGAGTACATCGAACTGAATGCTACCTCCACCTTCTTGCAAAAAAGTGTTGTAAAAGCCAGCGCCAACGGTTATCTCAAAACAGTAAATGCAATCGTAGGGCATACCGTGCCCGCAGGCGCAGAGTTATTTGTACTAAAAACAAAAGAAGCACAAAGCATTGGCAATACCATCAACGCATTGGATTCTACTTTTAAATTCTCCGGCCTCATCACCATCAGGGCAGCTGTAACCGGACATATTTCAGAAGTAAATCATCAAACCGGCGATTATGTACAGGAAGGCGAACAACTCGCCGTTATGAACGATGTAAAAAGCTTTGTATTTGTAATGAACCTTCCCTACGAATTGCGGCCCTATGTTCTGGGAAAGAAAAATGTTCAGTTAAAATTACCCGACGGCACTTCACTCACCGGAACAATTGCCGAAGTAACAGCCGTGGTTGATTCTTCTTCCCAAACACAAAATATTTTTATTAAAGTAAATCAACAGCAACAATTACCGGTAAACCTCATCGCTAAAGTAACTGTTGAAAAATTGGCCAAACCCAGTGCAGTATCCTTACCAAAACCGGCCGTACTAAGCGACGAAACACAAACCAAATTCTGGGTAATGAAAGTGATCGACAGCGCCACCGCCGTAAAAGTACCGGTTACAAAAGGCATTGAAACCAACGACCGCATCGAAATAGTGTCGCCCGCATTTTCGGCAAACGACAGGTTCCTGCTAACGGGCAATTACGGATTGGCCGATACAGCAAAAATTAAAATAGTCAAGCAGTAAAAACATGTACAGTTGAACAACTTTTTTGTTTCTTATAAGAATCCGATCACTGTTCTGCTCGCGCTTATCATTGGCGGCGGAGTGTTTATCTATACAAAACTGCAAACCTCACTATTCCCTGAAATTACTTTTCCCAAAATAAAGATCATTGCCGATGCCGGACTGCAGCCCGTTGATAAAATGATGGTCACCGTAACCAAACCATTGGAAGGTGCCATCAAGCAGGTGCCCGATCTGCAAATGATTCGTAGTACCACCAGCCGCGGTAGCTGCGAAATATCGGCATTTATGAATTGGGATGCCAATATCGATATCAGCCAGCAGCGCATCGAATCAAAAATAGCCGAGATCAGAAACCAGTTGCCACCCGAAGTACAGATCAGCGTCGCCCGTATGAACCCATCCATTCTGCCCGTCATGGGTTACTCACTCGAAAGCAATACCCGTTCGCCCATAGAATTAAAATTCATAGCCAATTATACCGTAAAGCCATTTTTATCGCAGGTAGATGGCGTATCAGAGATCAGGATCACCGGCGGTAAAACAAAAGAATACTGGCTGCAGCTCAATGTACAAAAAATGGGTACGTTTTCTATAACGCCCGATATGGTAAGCACCGCATTAAGTCAGTCGAACTTTATTAAATCGAATGGCTTTTTGTCCGACTACCGTTATTTATATCTTACCGTAACAGACGCCACCGTACACAATAAAGACGAACTGCAAAAGATCGTTATCAAAAACGACGGCAAAAGAATTGTAACCCTCAACGATATTGCCGATGTGCAGGTAAACGAAGCGGTGGAATATATTAAGATCAATGCCAATGGCCGCGATGGCGTACTCGTAGCAGTCGTCAAACAACCCAATGCCAACCTCGTTGATCTGTCAGGCCAGATAGAAAAGAAGATCATTCAGCTGAAAAAGATCCTGCCGCCTGATGTTCGCATTGTTCCTTATTATATCCAGGCCGATTTTGTAAAAGACTCCATTCGTAGTGTAACAGATAGCCTGTGGATCGGATTGGTACTGGCGATCATTGTGGCCATTATTTTTTTACGATCACTCAAAGCCAGTGCCACACTGCTCATCACCATACCCATTACCCTTTGCCTAACCCTGATCGTGATGTATGCAGTCGGCTACACATTTAATATCATGACCCTTGGCGCCATTGCCGCCGCCATCGGTCTCATCATCGACGATGCCATTGTAGTGGTAGAACAGATCCATCGAACGCATGAAGAACATCCTGAAGAGCCCAGCACAACACTCGTACAAAAAGCGATCGGATACCTGTTGCCCGCCATGCTTGGCTCATCAATAAGCACCATTGTAATCTTCATTCCGTTTTTATTAATGACAGGTGTAGCAGGCGCTTACTTCAGTGTAATGACCAACACCATGATCATTACCCTTATCTGCTCCTTCTTTGTTACATGGATCGGGTTGCCTGTCGTGTATTTACTGCTTACAGGAAACAATGCTCGCCGTTCTGCAACAACCGCCAGAGCGCATAGTGTAAAAACACAAAACTGGGTTTCGTTTTTTATTAAGAAACCATACATCAGTATTATCATTGTAGCCGCACTCATAGTCCTGATCGCATTGCTGCTTCCGCAACTCGAAACCGGTTTTTTGCCCGAAATGGATGAAGGCAGTATTGTGCTTGATTACAGTTCGCCACCAGGTACTTCACTCGATGAAACCGACCGCGAATTACACGAGGTAGAAAAGATTCTTGGCGCAACCCCCGAAGTACAGGCATACTCGCGAAGAACAGGTACTCAAATGGGTTTCTTTATTACCGAACCTAACAGGGGCGATTATCTTATTCAGTTAAAAAAGAAAAGAGACCGTACTACAGAAGAAGTCATCACCGGCATCAGAAAGAAAATAGAAAGTACGCAGCCTGAGCTGCGCGTTGATTTCGGACAGGTAATTGGCGATATGCTCGGCGATCTGATGACTTCCGTCCAACCCATTGAAATAAAGATCTTCGGCGATAATCAAAAGAAACTGCAGGAACTTAGCGCCCAGGTAGCCGATATAATAGGTAAGATCCCCGGCACGGCCGATGTGTTTGATGGTGTTGTAATCGCCGGCCCTTCTGTAAGCGTTCAACCCGATTACACAAGGATGGCGCAGTTTGGAATTACGCCTGCCAATTTTCAGTATCAGCTGCAAACCTCGCTCGAAGGAAATCTCGTTGGCAATTTATTTGAACGCGAACAGTATTCACCCATACGCCTCGTATATCCCGGCAGCAGAAAGCTGAGTATAAGTGATATGAATAACCTGAAGATCTTTTTACCCGATGGCCGGTTAAAACCTATCTCAGAACTTGCTCATGTAACAGTTAATCCCGGTGATGCAGAAATACAACGGGAAAACCTGCAATCGATGGGCGTGGTAACTGCCCGCTTAGAGAATCGCGACCTGGGAAGTGTAATGAAAGACATACAAACGAAACTCGCAACCCAGGTACGCTTGCCGCAATCTTATAACATACAGTATGGTGGATCCTATGCCGAACAGCAGCAGTCGTTCAGTGAATTGCTCATGATACTTATCACTTCCAGCTTACTGGTCTTTGCCGTTATATTGTTTTTGTTCAGAAGCTTTCTGGTAGCCCTGCTGATATTGGGCATTGCCGTATTGGGTATTTCGGGAAGCTATCTTGCCCTGTACCTTACCGGAACAGCGTTGAATGTAGGAAGTTATACCGGTTTAATTATGATCGTAGGTATTATTGGCGAAAACTCTGTGTTCACTTTTCTGCAGTTCAAAGAATCGTTGCATGAGAAGAATGCAGATGATTCTATCATCTATGCTATTTCAACGCGCCTTCGCCCCAAACTGATGACGGCCCTCGGAGCCATTATTGCGCTGATGCCGCTGGCGCTGGGCATTGGCACCGGCGCTCAGTTACACCAACCGCTGGCCATTGCAGTGATCGGTGGCTTTTTAATTGCCCTGCCCTTATTACTGATCGTATTACCAACAGGTATTCGCCTTATATATAAAAACAGGTCTGAACCATGATTTTATGCGATTCAAAGATTTTCATGATATCGCGGATATCCTGGCAAAGTAGAAGCCTCTGATAAATCGTTTAAAATCCTGGTCCCTGGCGAAGCAGAAGCATCCGATAAATCGTTTAAAATCCTGGTTCAGACAATCCTGGCGAAGTAGAAGAATCCGATTCATCGTCTAAAATCCTGGTCCAGGCTTCAACATTCCTTCAGAATGCTAACGTTAATTGCTTAAACGCTTGCTTAACCTTTTAAAAAACGTCATATGAAAAAAGTAATCTTTCTTTCGTTTGCTGCCATTAGCTTATTCAGCACATTTTGCCATGCACAAAAATTGTCTGAGGCCAAAGTGCCCGCAGCGGTAAAAAGTGCTCAGGAGAGAAAATTCCCAGGCATTACAAAAATTACCTGGTCAAAAGAAGAGAATGATTTTGAATCGGAGTTCACCCTAAACGGCAAAACCATGAGCGCCATTTACGATCCCAATGGTAACTGGATAGAAACAGAAACCGCCATTACCGTAACTGCACTGCCACAGCCTATTCTAAAATATATTTCTCAACATATGGCTGGAATGAGAATAAAAGAAGCCGCCAGAGTTGATAAAGCTGATGGCAGCATAGCATATGAAGCAGAAACCGGTAATACCGACTATGTATTTGATGCCACCGGCAAATTGCTAAAAACAGAAAAGGATTAAATCAATAATAATTTGTATCAACCAAACACAGCTACCATCATGAAACGGATTTCCGGCTTTTTATGTGTATTGCTCTCACTGATAGCGGTTAATAAGGCTGTTGCTCAGCCAACCAACATTCATTTGCTGACCACTTTTCACATAGGTGGTGTAGGTGGCTGGGACTACCTGTCGCTTCAACCTAACTCAAATAAATTATTTGTTTCGCACGGCACGCAGGTAAATGTAGTTGATAAAGCTACCGGCGATTCAATAGCCGTTATTCCAAACACCATGGGTATACATGGCATCGCCTTTGTGCCCGGTTTAAACAAAGGATATACCAGCAATGGCCGACTAAACTCACTCACTGTATTTAATCTGAATACAAATGCTGTTATCACTCAAATTCCGGTCGGACAAAATCCCGATGCTATCATATACGACAGCTATTCAAAACGCATTATTACCTGCGAAGGGCGTAGTCACGATATAGCCGTTGTTGACCCTGCTACCGATAAACTCATAACTACTGTCGATGTAGGCGGCAAACCTGAAGAAGCAGTAAGCAACGGCGCCGGCAAAATTTATGTGAATATTGAAAACAAAAATGAGATCGTTGTTATAGATGCAACCAGCTTTAAAGTAACCGACCACTGGCCGCTGGGCCAGGGCGAGGCGCCCACCGGTTTGGCTCTCGATAAAACCACCAACCGCTTATTTTCCGGTTGCAGCGATAACAAAATGCTCGTTGTAATGGATGCAACAAATGGCAAGGTCATCACTACATTACCGATAGGTACCGATTGTGATGGCGTAGCATTTGATGCGGGCCGCAACTTTATTTTCGTACCCGCAGCAGATGGCACCTTAACAATAATAAAAGAACAGTCAAAAGATACCTATAATAAATTGGGTATGATCACCACAAAAAAAGGAGCCAGAACTATAACGATTGATACGGATACACATAAGATTTATTTGCCAACGGCCGAGTTTGAAAGCGCGCCTGCCGCAAACGGTAGAAGTGCTATGATTCCCAATACCTTCCAGGTGCTGGTATTTGGTTATTAACCGCTGTGTTAAGCTCATGTAAACGTATGGCATAATTTTTTTATTGCTTCGGGTAAACCTACCGCGAAAAGATCTTACCAAAAAGGTGTAGAAATGAAAAAAGGTTTACGATACGGAGCAATTGTATTATTGTTTTTGCCCTTTGCAACAACTGCACAGCAAAAAGAGAAAGATACATTATTCAAAAAACTGGATAGCCTGGCTCACCTGGCGCCGCCGTTAAAAAGAGGTAATCAGGATAGCATCAGGCGTGAGTTTTATAACTCCAAAACAAAAATAACCTTCCCCGTTTACTGGAAGTTAATGGCCAGTGACTTAAAACAGGAAGTTACTTCTCCGTTCTATGCCAGGCCCCGCGACTGGACCAGAGCGGCCATCGTGGTAGGTATTACCGGCGGCGTATTGCTGCTCGATAAACCTATCGATCGTACCGCAGTGGACTGGCGTAATAAAAGTTCAACGCTGGCAAACACCAGTAAATTTATAACCAATTTCGGCGGTCCCTACGAAGTAATTACACTGGCTGCACTGGGTACTTATGGTTTTGCTTTCAAAAATGAAAAGATAAAAACGACTACGTTTCTGGCTACGCAGGCTTACATCACTTCAGCAGTGATCTTTGAAGCGGCTAAGTTTTTATCGGGCCGGCAAAGGCCTTATTATTATAGTCCCGAAAGCCATACCAATGCGCCCACCTGGCACGGACCTTTTTATCAGTTCAAAAAGGTTAACGGACAAAAACCCGATGCAAATTCATACACCTCATTTCCATCAGGCCATACTACGCTGGCATTTGCTGCAGCAACCGTCTATGCCATGGAATACAGCGACCGGAAGATCATACCCATCCTGGCCTACAGCGCCGCATCGGCAGTGGGTTTAAGCCGCATCACAGAAAATAAACACTGGGCTTCCGATGTATTGATAGGCGGCATTCTCGGTCACCTCATCGGTCGGCAGGTAGTAAATAACTATCACCGTTATGCCAAATTAAAAACAGAAGAATCATCCAGAAAACAACATAAAAACACCCTTTCCTTCGCACCGCAATATCTTTACGGCAGATGGCTGCCCGGCGTTCTGTATACATTTAATTGAAAGCCAAAAGCTAAAATAGTAAAAGAGAAATGGAGAAAAAACGAAGCCCTCCTTTTCTCTTTTTTCTCCTATACACTCTTAGCCATGTTTTCTCTTTCCCTCTTAGCCAAAATAGCTGAACACCCTGTTAATAATATAACATCACTTCCATAATTTTATTACTTACTTCGGTGACCGATATTGGCTAACTTATTGTAACACCATCATGCAAAGTATGATCTGCCGGTTTGCCTGCCTCACATGCAGCCTGTTTATATTTGTACTCATTTCTTTTGCTCAGAATAATACAGCCCAAAAAAATTCACTCGTAGATGTTAATTATGCCGCCCTTGTATCCCATGCTGATCTGCAATACGATACACCCGTTGTAAAAAGCGAAGAAGGCTTGCCCATAGGCAATGGCCGCATGGGTAGTTTGGTATGGACCATCCCTTCGGCCATTGAGTTCCA
>Ga0068855_100003782_pt1 | contig 18509 bp, 14 predicted proteins | sample KBSCornC52_FD_66592 | JGI IMG/M metagenome (GOLD analysis project Ga0068855, IMG submission 66592) | Corn rhizosphere microbial communities from Kellogg Biological Station, Michigan, USA - KBS Corn C5-2 | ecosystem: Host-associated > Plants > Roots > Rhizosphere > Soil ...
AAAACGCTCCACTGCCGGGCTGATAGGTCGCCGCGTTTTGCACCCAGGCACGAGCCCACGTGAGGGGCGCCGACTCGCAGAAGTCCAGGCTCGTGTTATTTCCGCCGCTAGGATTTTTCAGGCTATTGCCTTCCGTGCCCGTCGGCCGTTCGAAGACGTTCTGATAGCAAAAGCCACCCACGTCCCCCACTCCGGTGAGGAGTTGCGCCCCGGTCGGTGCATTCTTCACCGCCGCGACGACGGTTTCTTCCTGCCCTTTTTGCAGGGTGTACCATTGGCAGCCGGATGGCGTGGTACCGAGGTCCTGCGCATCGCGCGTCCGGTAGGGGCCGAAGAAATCGGCCGCCCAGAGTTCGTTGGAATTGGCCGGATTGATGAGCAGACTGGAAATGTTGCCGAACCAGTAGCCGACGAGACACGGCGTGCCGTCCGGCTCCGTGCGCGGAATGCCCGTCGAACCATTGGTCAGGCCATTGAAAGTGTACTGCTGCATGGCCCAGGTGGAACCGCCGTCCGCCGAACGCCAGATGCGGTTGAATTGGCTGCCGGAATTACCTTCGGCCACGATAACCTTGCTGTCCGTTGTGTCGTTGGGATCGGTGGCGACGCCGTTGTAATTCACCCCGGTCGGCAGGGACGAAAGCAAGGTGAGCGTTCCGCCGCGCGGCAACTTGGCGGCGCCACCCGCGCCGTCCGTCACGTAGAGTGTGCCATTGTGGGCCAGTTGCGCGCGACATGGAGTCAGCAAGCTGGCGCCGGTGACGAGAGACCAGGTCGCCCCCGCATCGGTGCTGCGATAGACTCCACCGGCGGTAGCATCGTGGATCCCGGCATAGACGATCGTTGCCCCGCCATTGTTCTTGTCGCAGACCACGAAAGTCACGCCGGCTCCGGAAAGACCAAATGGCACGGCAGTGCTGGCAATTTGGACCCACGTCCAGGTGCTGCCGCTCTTGACGCCTTTCTGCAGGCCGGCAGTGCCAGACCCATACCAGACGGTATTCGGGTCATTCGGATCGACGGCCAGCCGTTCGCCGTTGGATCGATAACCCCCATTCCCATTTTCGGTGAGACTCGCGCGGATTTGATACCACGTCACTCCCTGGTCGTCCGAACCCCAAATGCCATTACCCGCCCCGACATACACGCGGTTCACATTACTCGGGTCCGTGCCGATGGATTCGACATTCATGAGCGAAGAAGCGCCCGAGGTGCCGTAGGCGACCATGTCATCGGTCAGCGAAATCCACGTGCCGTTGACGCCATCGACATCGGGCGCCCACCGGAAGGCGCCGCCGACATCGGTGCGGCAGTAAATGGCGCTGCCGGTGACATTGCTCACCAGGCCGGTGACGAAGCCACCGCCGCCGAGGGGTACACTATCCCAGGCTCCAGCGGCGAAGGTACTGGCAGGGGCCGCAGCCGCGAGCAGGCTGGCGAGCGCAGAGTTTCGAGCAAAAGCGAGGATGCTTTGGAACATTTGTTTCATAGGGAGAAACGGGGGTTGTGCCGTCGGATTGAGGCTGCGGTGACCGCGGGCACTCGGCAATGCAGCGCGTGTAGCGCTTTAGTATTACGCCTGAATTGGAGGCCATCGCCGGTGAGTCGCGACCCATTTTACGTGGTCCTCCCTATCGATTTTGAAAGGCTCCGGCTACGATGGATCGATGATCCCGCGCTTGATCGCGATGACCACGGCATGGGCGCGGTCGCGCGCATCGAGCTTTTGAAAAATGCGCGCCATGAAAACTTTGACCGTGGCCTCGCTGATTCCGAGGTGATCGGCGATCTCTTTGTTGCGCTCGCCGGCAGCCGCCCGGACCAACACTTCCCGTTCGCGCGGGCTGATCTCCACCTTGCGCGCACGATCATGGAGCAGGGCCTCGAGTCCGGGCGAAAAATAGGATTTCCCGCCGTGGACCGCGCGAATGGCCTGGATGATTTCGCCGCGCTCGGCGGATTTCAAAACATAGCCGGCGGCGCCGGCGCGAACGGCCAGGTGAATATGTTCGTCGCCATCCAGCGCGGATAGCATGAGCACACGAGCCCCGGGATGCTCCTCACGAAGCAGGGCCGTGGCCTCCGCGCCGTTGGGGCCGGGGAGACGCCAGTCCATGAGCACGACGTGGGGCTGATGCTGGCGATAGGCCGCCAACATCTCCTCGCAATTGCTCGCTTCGGCGACCACGGCAAAATCCTTTTCGACGCGCAGGGCCACGGCCAGACCACGCCGCACCATGAAGTGATCGTCGACGAGCAGGACTCCGATGGCAGCGGTTTTCATGATGGCAAAAAGACGGCGGGGATCCGTACCTGCACTTCGGTTCCGCGACCCGGCGTACTGGCGATGGCGAAGTTCCCTTTCATACGCAGCGCACGTTCGCGCATGCCGGCAAGTCCAAAGCCGCCACCCTCCCGCGGCGTGACGGCTTCGGGATCGAAACCGGCGCCGTTATCGACCACCCGCAGACAGATTTCCTCCGCGCCAAAGCCCAGATGCACCGTGACGCTCTCGGCGCGCGCGTGTTTCAGCGCGTTGGTGAAGCTTTCCTGGACGATGCGCAAAAGATGATTCTGCACGACTGCCGGCAAGGGCCGCCGGTTCCCTTCGACTTCCACGCGCAAATGCAGACGCGCTGCCTGCGCGCTCGACGACAACTCATCATGAATCAGCGAAACCACATCGACCGAGGCGAGGGTGCCCGTGCGCAATTCCCAGATCGCGTGACGGGCTTCGGCGCGCGTGTGCCGCGTCATCTCCGCCGCTTCACGCAAAAGCTCCTGGACGCGCAGCGGATCCGCTATTTCTGCCTGGGCCGTTTCCAGCATCAGGCCCAGGCCCACGAGATGTTGCTCGAAGGTGTCGTGAAACTCGCGCGCAATGCGCATCCGCTCCTCCTGCAAAGTCTGCTGCTCGATGTGTGCGCGAATCGTTTCGGTCTGCGCTGCAACCCGTCGGCGCAGGGCGAAGATCCAGATGAAGGCCGCGGCGGCTACGCATGCGGTGAGGGCCAGCACGATGACCACCCGGCGCACCGTCCACCACGGCGGCAGCGCGAGCAACGTGGCGTCTTCGGGCTGGCGCATCCAGATCTGATAGGCGAGAGGCAGGACGCCCATGCCAGGCGCCTGTTGGGCCTGCACCACACACACTCCGCTCACGCGCAATCGGCTACCCACGGGGAATGCGATGCGCTGCGCCGCTCCGGGGCGCACATCGATCCGCGCGCAAACGGTCATCTGTCCGACGAGGAGAATGAGCGAGTTTTCCTCCAGTCCCTGTTGGGCGCTCAAGAGCACACCTTCCGTCGAGACCAGCGTCCCATGATAGTCACCACTCGCGATTTCGTTGGGCCCGAGCGCCTGGGGCGCCGGCGGTGATTCCTGTCTCAGGACTCGCACCAGCGCGTCGCGCAGCACCGGTTTGCGATTCATGGATTCGACGTGCCCGGCTACGTCCACGACCTGACCGGGCCGCAGCGGCAGCGGCTGCGTCGTCTGCACCCAAAGGCTGCCGGAATAGTAGCCGTCTTCGCGGACACGCATGAAAAAACCGCGTTCCGGGCGCGCCAGGGTGACCTGGCCGCGCACGTGCACCCGATCCGGTGGATTCGCCTTGGGAAAAAGCGTGTGATAACTGCGCGGCGCTTCCCCAAACTTCTTTTCCAGAAACGCGGCCTCCGGCCGGCACTGCTCGACCCCGGGAACATAGAGCACCGTCCGGGTGATACCGCTGTGCTGATCGCCAAACGTTCCGAGGACCCCGCTGACCGTCACGGGCACACCCAAAAGATAGCTGGGCAAATCCCGGGTATCGGGAAACCCGCAAATCAACGCCTCAAAGGAAGAAGCGCCCAGATCGAGATCCAGGCGCACCCGGTCGTTGACGCGTTTGACGGAACGCACCATGCCCCGAATGGAAATCCAGTCGGCATCGTAGGAGCCATCGGTCAGGCGCGCCGCCACCGCGGCCGGCGCCTCGAGCAGTTCTCCATGGCTCAACACACGAATCTCCGGCGCCGTTCCCGTCTCGCTCGTCACAATTTCCGAAGTGAGCCCTTCCGCAACTACACCCTTCACTTCCACGCGGTCGCCCGGATTGAATGGGCGGTCAGGCGCGGTGCCGAGATAGATGCCGCCCGTCTCGTCGCTGAAGAAAGTCAGAAACCAGGGCGCCTCACTATAAGTAATGACGCCGCGCAAAATGACCGCCGGATGTCCCCGGACTTCCGCCGGGCTGAGCGCGCGGATTTCGCGCACTGTTCGCAAAGGCTTCGCCACCGGTACCGCCGCGTCCAGCATGGATCCATAAAAGGCAATGAGGCATGCCAGAATGATCCATCGGGGGAAAGTGGACATCGCGGCGAGTATCCGGGCCGCTCCCGTCCTTGTCTTCAACAAAATGAGCGCGTCTCGCGATGGGAAAACTTCGTGTTCTCCGCTTCACGGGAACGCGATCACTTCCCCGCTTGACCGTTCCCGGCTGCGTACGGACTCTCCCGGGCGCCCATGGCAACCGCCCTTCCAACGCAACGTAACATGCCGGCTCCCTGGCATGAAGTGCTCGGCGCGGATAACGCGGCGCGCCCTCTCTACCGGAAACTGCTGGAGGACCTGGGCCAACTTCGTTCGGTGGACCTGCGCGCGCTGGACGATCGCATGGCGGCGACGCTGCGCGAGATGGGCGTGAATTTCGACGTCATCCGCAACGATCCGTGGGGGCGCCAGCCATGGACCTGCGATGTGCTGCCGCACATTTTTGCCAGCGAAGATTGGGCGTTGCTCGTGGCGGGATTTCGGCAGCGGTTGCGGGCCTTCGAGCACTTCCTCGCCGATGTCTATGGCCAACGCGAGATCTTGCGCTCGGGCGCGGTGCCGATCCATGCCGTGCTGGGCAGCCCGCATTTTCAGAACGCCTGTATTCATCTCCCCCGCCCTCGCAATGCCTACCTGCACCTGAGCGGCATGTGCGTGGCCCGCGATGCCCGTGGGAAGTGGCAGGTGAAGCACCATCATTTCGGTCACGCCACGGGCATTTCCTACATGATGCAAAACCGCCGTGCGCTGGCCCGTGTGCTGCCGGAAATTTTTCAGGACACCGCGGTGCAATCGCTCGCGGAAATGCCGCTGGCCATCATGGAGCGACTGCGCGAGACCAACACCAGCCGTGGCAGCGAACCGGCCGTGGTGCTGCTCTCGCCGGGCGCAGGCAGCGCGGTCTCGAGCGAGCAGAGTTTTCTCGCCCGACGCATGGGTATTCCCGTGGTGCAAGGCGGCGACCTGCTGGTCTTGGACGATTGCGTGTTTCTCAAGACGGTACGCGGACTGGAGCGGGTGGACGTCATCTACAATCGCGTCGCCGATTTCTGGCTGGATCCGTTGGTCTTTCGTTCGGATTCGATGCTCGGTGTCCCTGGGCTGGTGCATTGTCTGCGCAAGGGCACCGTGGCTCTCGTCAATGCGGTGGGATCGCAACTCGCCGATGACCGCTCTCTGCTCGCCTTCGCCTCGCAGATCATTCGCTATTATCTCAATGAAACCCCGCTCCTGCCGACGGTGCCGACTTACTGGCTGGGCGATATCGACCAGCGCGAGATGGTCCTGGAAAATCTCGAGAACTATCGCATCCGGCCGATCTCGCGCGAGAGCACCTCGGGTTCGTGGGAGCGCGCCTCGGTGCGCGACGACGCGGTGCTGCGCCAGGAGATTCGCAAGAATCCCGCGCATTATGTAGCCCAGCCGCACAGCGAAGGCGCGCCGACGATTTGTTTCGATGACGGCCAACGCGTGGAGCATGCCCAGGATCACATTCTTTTCGCGGCGCGCAGCGGCGCGAACTTCGACGTCTTCCCCGGCGCGCTCACGCGGGTTTTCTCGCGCGCCGATCCCCACGGCGAATTCGGCTTTGGCTGGACGAGTAAGGACTCCTGGGTGCTGGCGGATGAAAGCACGAATACCCTCCTGCCTTCGCTGGCCCGCCGGACGCCGCATGCGGAGTTTGCCCCGCGCCAGGTCACGAGCCGCGTGGCGGAAGCGTTTTACTGGATGGGCCGCTATCTCGAGCGGGCCCATCACCAAGCCTATCTCATCCAGGTGGTCGAAACGCTGGAGACCGAAGAACTCAACAGCGCCGAACGCAAGGCCTACCGTCCCGTCTGGAATCGGCTGCTGCCGCCGCTGGAGAAAAGCGCCGGCACGAGCCGGCGCAGCATCGCCAATCGGCTGGATCGTTACCGCCTCGTGTTGCTGCCCGAGCCGGGCAGCGTGGTGAGCACCTTCCTGCGCGCCATGTACAATGCGGAGAGCGTGCAGGATTCGCTTAGCCCCGAAGCCTGGGCCACGCTCAGCGAACTGCGCGTGCGTTTCCAACGCACGCGGTATCGCGATGGCCTCAGCGAGCCGGAAGCGGTGCGCATCACCCGCCGGATGTCCGAGGCCGCGACCCAGCTCATTCCGCAATTTTTCGCCATCGCCGACAACACGATGCTCGCGGACGACGGCTGGCGCTTTTGCGAAATCGGGCAACTGCTGGAGCGGGCGGTGATCACCGCCAACTCGGTGCTCTCGCTCAGTTCCACGTTGGCCGCGCCGCCGGGCGGTGACGCCCACGCGAGCGAGATCGAGCTCAGCGTTTTCCTGCGCATGCTGGGTTGTCGCGACGCTTACCGGAGGATTTTCCAAATGCGCGCCGAGCCGATTCCCGTGCTCGAGCTGCTCTACCAGCATCGCGAGGTGCCCCGCAGTGTGCTGCGCTGCCTGACGAAATGCGGTTCCCTGCTCCGCGAAAGCCTCGCCCCGGAAGGGACCGAACAAGCCAGCGCGCCCGCGGACATCGAAGAGCTGGTGCGCCAGATCAAGCGTGTGGACTGGCGCGCCTTCGTGCGCATCGCCCGCGATGAGGACCAACCGTCCACCGGCTTCGGCCCGGCGGCCGACGTGCAACCGGAGGAATTGGATCCCCTGCTCGATCGGCTGATGCAGTCCACCATGGGCGTGCATACGATCATCGCGGACAGCTTCCTGAATCACCAGGCGCGCATCGGCCAGGTCACGCAGCCGATGCTACGGGGGTTCTGAGGCGCCTGCGGCGCTAACATCCAACACCCAACATCGAACTTCCAACATCCAATGAGGAAGAGGCTATGCCACGCGCTTGCGCCATTGGGTGTTGGGTGTTGGGTGTTGGATGTTAGCGCCGAAGGCGCTTTTTCCTCTTTGGCCCCGCCCCCTCGCGGGTTACACCGGGGTCATGCGTTTCCTCCTGCCCCTGTTCCTCTCCGCCACGCTGGCTTTTGCCGCGGATGATTTCGTCGAGTCGGCCCTCCATCGCGAAAACCCGAAGGTGCCCCACGGCACGGTTACGAAGATGCCCCCGTGGGAATCGAAGATCTTCGCCGGCACCACCCGCGAGTGGTCGATCTATGTGCCGGCGCAATACAAGCCGGAGAACCCGGCGGCGGTGATGATCTTCTTCGATGGCCACGACTACGTGAACGTGAAGGGCCACTGGCGCGTGCCGGTCGTCTTCGACAACCTCATCGCCAGCGGAGAGATGCCCGTCACCATCGCGATCTTCATCGACCCCGGCAGCGACAAAACCAAGGAGATGCCGAAGAGCGCGTGGAAGAACAGCAACCGCAGCCTCGAATACGATTCGCTCGGCGACCGCAATGCGAAGTTCCTCGCCGAGGAAATCCTCCCGGAGGTGGAGAAGACCTACAAAATTTCGCCCGACCCGGAAATGCACGCCCTCTGCGGCGAGTCCAGCGGTGCCATTGCGTCTTTCACCGCGGCCTGGGAACATCCCGAGCAATTTCGCAAGGTGCTCTCCACCATCGGCAGCTTCACTAACATCCGCGGTGGCAACGCCTATCCCTCGTTGATTCGCAAGACCGAGCACAAGCCGATCCGGGTCTATCAGCAGGATTCCAGCGGCGATCTCGATAACGAGTTCGGCAACTGGCCGTTGGCCAACCAGCAGATGCACGCGGCCCTGAAATACATGGGCTACGACTGCCGATTCGACTTCGTGGAAGGCTACGGGCATAACTCCAACTACGGCGGCAGTGTCTTCCCCGAAGCGCTGAAATGGCTCTGGCGCAAGGAAACGCCCAAGCCGGAAATCATCACCAAGGGCGATCTCGGCGGCGACATGACGTTGCATCGGCTCCTGATCGACGGCGAAGACTGGAAGCTCGTGGCTGACGGCATGAAATTCGTCGACGGCCCCTGCACCGACGTGGACGGCAATTTCTATTTCTCCGACCTCAAGGAGCCCGCCATTTACAAAATCGCGGTCGACGGCACAAAAACGAAGCTCATCGACGATATTGGCAGCGGCTTGAAATGGGGACCGGACGGCAAGCTCTACGCCTGCCAGGGCGCGAAGAAGCGGCTGGTCTCCTACGACCTGAAACAAAACCCGCCCGCCATGGAAGTCGTCGCCGAGGACGTGAACCCGAACGATCTCGTCGTCACCTACAAGGGCGACATCTACTTCACCGAGACGGGCAAGCATCAGGTCACGCGCATTGCCGCGAAGACGCACGAGAAGAGCGCGGCGGATGTGGGGATCACCGGCCCGAACGGCATCACTCTTTCGCCCGACCAGGGCACGCTCGCCGTCTCCGATTATGCCGGCGAGTATGTCTGGACCTTCCGCATCGAACCGGACGGAAAGCTGACCGCCAAGGAGCCTTACATGACGATGCGCCGGCCGATCGATCCCAAAGGTGAATTCAATCGCGCCGAACCGCCGCCCTATAAGAAAGCGGCCGGCGGCGACGGCATGGCGACGGACATGCAGGGACGCTATTACGTAGCCACCGCCTTGGGCGTGCAGGTCTTCGATCCTACCGGCCGCCTTTGCGGCGTGCTGCCCAAGCCGCAGGCCGATAAGCCGCTGACCAGCGTGATGCTCTCCGGCGCCAATCGCGAGTATCTCTACATCATGAACGGCGACAAAGTCTTTCGCCGGAAGGTGCAAGCCGTCGGCGCCGTCTTCTATCAGGCGCCGCACTGATTGCGGCACCAGCCTCACACGCAGACTTGCCTGCTCGCGCAAGATAGCTAGGCTTGTCGCTGTCATGGCGTCGTTGCTCATACGCTCCGCGCTTCTCCTGGCCCTCGCCCTCGCGAGCGCCACCGCTCAGGACTTGCCCAAGAAGTCCGGCCCGGCGGAGATCGATCTCGAGCCGAAGTTACTGCTCAACGATCTGCCCGATGTGCCGATTCCGGGGGCTCCGTTTCCGGACAGCCTTACCGCGGATCAGACTCCGGCAGCGATCGCGAAGCTCGAAGCGGCCCTGGCGCGGGCGAAAAAGAACGCGGCCATGCGGGAGCGGCTCTGCAAGAGCGGGGTGATGTGCAAGCTCGAAGCCGAGCAAGGCGAGTTGACGGTCGTGCGCTTGACCCGGGATTTGGAAAACGCGCGGCTCAAGGCACTGCAACAGGATTTGGCCGAGCGCCGCAAGGAACCTCCGGCGGATGATGCCGCGAAGAAGGAGCTGCAGGATATCGAAGTGCGCCTGGCCGCCGCGTCCGCCACTGCCCAGGACGCCACGACGAAATGGGAACAGGCCGTACGAAACGCCGCGGAGATTCGTGTGTGGCGCGAGCGCAAGCTATTGGCCCTGGGCGCTGGATCGAAGACTTCCCTCAAGCGCGCGGAAGCGGCGCTGCAAAGCCTCACCGCGACACCCGCGATCGCACCGATCGCCGCGCCGCCGCCAAAGCCGTAGGCAGCAAGCTGCGTCGGCGAATTGTCTTTCGCGACGCAAGTCGCTTGCGTTTTGGAGTGCGGCGCTGCTGCGCCGCTTTGGGAATCAGCTTTCGAACAGGGATCGGACTTCCGCGCGAGAACCTCCGGTGATTTGGGAGTCGGTCATTGAAAAGCGGCGGAGCACCCTTAGCATTACCCACATCTTTTGAAGGCTTCCTGCAAAGAGGAGATTGGCCCGCGAATCACGCGGATGACACGAATGAAATCCCTTCCCATTCGTGTTATCTGCGTGATTCGCGGGCTCCTCAACTGCCTTTTCGAGATGTGGGTAATGCTCAGGCAGCACCGCCGCACTCCAAAACGCAAGCGGCAATGACCCGCTCTCCTGAACTGGTGAACGTCTTACGGCGACAACCGCTCGATCTTCCACCCGCCATCTCCCTGCCGCGCGTAACGCAGCCGATCGTGCAACCGGCTCCGCCGTCCCTGCCAAAACTCGATTGTCTCCGGCACCACACAGTACCCTCCCCAATGCGGCGGCAGCGGAATCTGTCCTGGCCCGATTTTCTCCCGCGCCTCGGCAAATTGCCTCTCGAGCTGCGCGCGATCCTCGATCACCTCACTCTGCGCGGACGCCCAAGCCCCAATCTGGCTGGCTTCCGGACGCGTGTGAAAATAAGCCGCCGACTCCTCCGCCGAAGACTTCACCACCTTGCCCGTCACATTCACCTGACGCTCCAGCGCGTTCCACCAAAAGGTCAGCGCCACCTTTGGATTCGCCGCGAAATGCCGCCCCTTCGCCCCATCGTAGTTGGTAAAAAACGTGAAACCCCGATCGTCGCAAATCTTCAGCAAGACCGTGCGCGTCCATGGCTGCCCCGTGGCATCCACGCTCGCCACGGCCATGGCATTCGGCTCGAGCAGTTGATGATCCACCGCCTCGTTCAGCCAGGCGTTGAATTGCTTGATCGGGTCCGGGTCGAGATCACCCCGGCGCAGACCGCGCTGGGCGTAATCCTGCCGGAGAGCGGCGAGCTCAGCGGGAGATAACATCTACTCTTTCTGCGGCGGCAGCTCGACGATCTCAAACCAGTATTTTTCCAGCGTCTGCAAAATGTCCACCAGCGCCTCGAAAGTGACCGGCTTGACGATGTAGCTGTTCACGCCGAGATCGTAGCTCTTGTAAATATCCTCGTCCGCCTTGGAAGTCGTCAGCACGACCACCGGAATCTGGCGCAGATCGGGATCGCTCTTCAATTCCTTGAGCACCGTGCGGCCATCTTTCCGCGGCATGTTCAAGTCGAGCAGGATGAGCCCCGGGCGCGGGGCTTCGGCGGGCGGCGCATACGCTCCGGTGCGGCGAAGATAGTCGAGGAGCTGCTCCCCGTTTTCCACGAAGCGCACATCGTTGATGAGGCGCGCCTCCTCGAATGCTTCCTGGGTTAACCGCCGGTCGTCCGCGTCGTCGTCGGCCATCAAAATGGTTATCGGCATGGCTTCTCTACTCATTTGCTTGGGGTGATGGTTGGGTCACCGGCAGCGTCACAATGAACGCGGCACCTTGACCTTCCGCACTCTTTGCCACAATCGAACCGCCGTGCCTATCAGTAATTTTTCGGCACACCGCGAGCCCGATCCCGGTGCCTTCGTATTCGCTGCGGCTGTGCAGCCGCTGGAAGACCACGAAAATCTGATCACCAAATTTCGGGTCGAAGCCAATGCCATTGTCCCGCACCACCACCTTGCAAATCCGCTGGCCGGGAATCGCCACTTCGCCCGCGCTGCGTTCCTTCACCTCGTAGATGCGCCCCTCGATGACCACTTCGGGCTGGTCACCTGGCCTTTGGAATTTGAGGGCGTTGCTGATGAGATTCTGGAAAAGCTGCCGCATCTGCACGGCATCGGCCTCGATCGTCGGCAGGTCGCCCACTTCGATCTTCGCGCGTTGCTGTTCGATGGTGATTTCCAGATCGGACAACACGGTGCGCACCACTTCGTTGAGGTCGCACGCCTCGAAAGGCAGCGCGCGGCTGGTGATGCGCGAAAGCTTGAGCAGATCCTGGATGAGCACCTGCATGCGCTGGGCCGCATTCTGCATGCGGTCGAGGTAATCGAGCCCCTGGGCACTGAGCGTCTTCCCGCACTTCACCCGCAGGCGATCGCTGAAGGCCTGAATCTTGCGCAGCGGCTCCTGCAAATCGTGCGAGGCCACTGAGGCGAAGTTTTGCAGCTCGGCGTTGCTGTTTTCGAGCTGGGCGGCGAAACGCAACAGTTGCACCTCGGAGATCTTGCGGTCGGTGATATCCGCGCTGATGCCCACCAGGCCGATGACCGAGCCATCCGTGTCACGCAACGGCACCCTCGTGGTCTGAATCCAGAGTTCGCCCCCATCCTCCTGGAGCCGCGCCTCCTCGTGATTGAAAATCCCCTCGCCGGTCTCGATCACCCGATGGTCATCCTCGTCGAAACGCTCGGCATCGGCGGCGGAGTAATAATCGAACACCGTTCGCCCGGTCGTCGTGCCCTCCGTTTTCGGCCCATACATTTCGCGGTGCGCCACGTTGTCGAGAATGAAACGCCCCTCTACATCCTTCACGTAAACATGGTCTGGAATGGTATCGATGATACTGAGCAGCAGGTGATGCTCGGCGGCGAGCGCTTCCTCGGCGCGATGCCGCGCCGCCACGTCGCGCAGAATGAGGATGCAGGCCACCAGCAGGGCGATGAAGGTGAAGACACTCCCCGCGACAATGGTCAGCGTGGTTGCGCGCCCCACGAAGCGCGTCAGGGCCGCGCGTTCCGCGAGCAACTGGCGCTGTTCGCGATCGAAGTCCGCGAGGATTTTCCGGATGTCCTGCGTCGTCTGGTCGCTCTCGCCCTTGGCAAAAATCGTCAGGCTGGCGGCAAATCCTTGCGTCCGCCGGGTTTCGATTTCCGTCTGCTGCTCGGCGAAGTTGCGCTGGATGAGGGTGAGCAAACGATCGAGCTTCACCGTCTGCTGCGGGGTATCCGCCGTATAGGTCTTGAGCGCGTTGAAATTCTCGATGATCTGCGCCTGCGCTTCCTCAAACCCGCGCAGGTAGGTCTCGTCCCCGGTGATGATGAAACCGCGGCGCCCGCTTTCCATTTCCATGAGGTGCCGCTGGGTGCGCTCCTGCAGTTCCATGACCTCGCGGGTGCGCGTCACCCAATCCGCCGTGAGGATGAAGGCGCGGGTGCTGCGGTAGCTGATGAACCCGATGATCCCGAACATGATGAACACCAACCCGAACCCGATGATGATCTTCCGCCGGATGGAAAATCGGGGCGCAGCGGGGGGAGGGGTCGACATCGGGGAGGGAAAATGGCGGAGGAGGTGGGATTCGAACCCACGGAGCCTTGCGGCTCTCCGGTTTTCAAGACCGGCGCATTAGACCGCTCTGCCACCCCTCCTTGAAGTGTATTGCGGACGTGCTACACCGATATTGAGGCCGCGCGGCAATTTCAAATGCCATTTTCAACTTCAGTGCGCTACCCGGAGACCGGATCGCTCCGCGCGCCACCTCCGAAACGCAGTTTCGCCGACAAATGTGCCTTTCCAAAACTTCACCTTGGGAACGGGGGGAAAAGGCGCTTCCCGGTCAGAAAATGTCGCCTGCCCCGTATTTTCTCTGACCCGTATTTCCTTGTTCCAGCGAGCGATAAAGAGCGATGTGTGCTACGGCTTTGCCGCAACTCCGAAGCATTCGACGGGTTGCTCTTCCGATTCTAGGTCATTGTTGTAGGTATTCATTCCCAAGTCCGGGAAGTCGTATCCGTAGTCACTCCTGGTGTGATTGGTCGAGTGTGCTGCCAGCAACACGAATGCGCCACGAACGGAAATTCCTGTGACGTTTTGCCCAAACAATTCCAGCGTCACCTCTCCGAATCGAGACTTGTAAATTTCGATGTAATTTACGCGGCTTTCCTCATCGTAATGGATTATTAGACCAGCCACCTCGCAATCGTCAGAACGGACTTTGCTGGCGCTGCCCTTGAAGAAACTCTTGTAAACGTAAGTGAAGGCGTTGCTCACTTCGTCTTTGTGCATTCCGAATCGGATTGGGCCGACTCCTCCGCCTGGTTCAATTACAAAATGATGTGCTCGGCTGGCCATTGCGGATTTCGTGTTACGGTCGGGATGCGCTTAGGGGTTCACGGATACCAAAACTCAACTTCCGGCGATTTGAGGATTGGACAGCGATGGGTTTCGCACCAATCGAGAACGCGCTCCGCTACCCGGTCAACCTCCTCGTAACCGGTGCGGTAATCCTCGCGCTGGCGCAGTCCAACCTCGCAAATCAGGGTTAGGTCTTGTCGTATCTCGGTGGCAATCGCTGCGGAAACCGCGTAAGGGCCTTCGCAAAGATACTTCAGAAGTATTCCAACGCATTCTTCGTAGTTTTCACCCCAGTTCAATAGACCATTCCGCTTGGCTTCCGAGCGGATGAGGACGATGGCATTGGCAAGAGCGCCCTGAAGTGTATCGCCATCGCCACCCCGGTCGTCATACGCGTCGGCAATTTGATCCAAACGCTCCATCGGTGGCGCGGGTTTGCGAAAGAGGTTTGCGATTCGGGTGAACATGCGTTCGCTCAAGCTGGAATACCGCGACGCAGCACGCCAAGCAAGTGGCTGAGCGGGCGGGCGAGGTATGTCCACACTTACCTAAACCCGTCCAAAACCAGCCGGTCGAATTTCAAAACCGGCGCATTAGACCGCTCTGCTACCCCTCCTTGAAGTGTATTGCGGACGCGCTGCAACGATATTGAGGCCGCGCGGCAATTTCAAATGCCATTCTCGTTTAATGCCATCGTCTAGAGAGGCGGGATCCGAAAAGGATCATCAATGAAAGAAAGTCGTTCGTCGTATTGGGGCTTCGTGATGAGGCCGTCCCTGAGCTGAAAATCGAGAGCCACCCGAATGTCCTGCTCGTCAAGCGAGACCCATTCCCAGAGCATTTTGTCGAAGTTCAACCAACCTGCCGTCTGCCAGACAAAGTTGCGCATCCGGTCAATCTGGTCATAGCCGAATCCACGGCGGGTAAGTTCGGCGATAATGTCGTCGTACCACTTCACGTCATGCTCGGTATCGAGGGCTTCTTCGCAGACCAGCGCCCACGAGGAGAATTGTTCTCCACGGAGTTTGCTCTCGGGACGCGCAGTGCCGTCACGTGCGCGGGCCATCGCCCTAGTGAGGGGCCCATCGCGGATGATACCTTGAATGAATTCCGGTGTGACAGCCCTCATTACAACCAGAGAAACGACAACTCCCCTCGGAATCTGACTTTACTTACCCACGGCCAGAATATGAAGCAAGCCGGGACCATTGCCGCCACCACGCCGTTGCCGCCAGTGGAAAGCGCCGGCAATGGCGCGGCCTGGACGGCGCTGCGGGTCACCAGCAGCCCAATCCAAACCGCAAATAACCATGACGGGAGGCGTGAGGAACTATGGAGTAGGTCCATGGGAGTTGACTCAGGGTAAGGCGTTGCTTGAACTAGACAAGCTGCGCCAGGGTTTGTTCGTGAATCAGGTGCATCGGTTTCGCCCGGCCAGCCTCCCGCAGCACCATGACCCGTCCATTTTCCGAGAGTTGACCACTCCACGACTTCTCGGGATGCGCCTGGCGGATCAAAAACTCCCGGCTTTCCAGATTGAGTTGCCCCACGAAAGCGGAAACCACCGGCAGTGATGAACCCAATGAAAGTTCCACGAGTCCCTGGATGTCAGCGAGGATCTGGCTCGACTGCTGAATGGTCTGCACGACGACGGCAACCGCGGGGATTTTTGCCGCTGGCGGCGGGTATTGAACAAATCGGGACTGGAGGAAGGAATACCACGGTATCCCAGGCTCGCTGGGAATCAGGGCGGCTCGAGAGTGGGGTTCAAGCATTTGAGAAGATCGGTGGCCCGTATCGAGACTCCTGAGGACGATGCTCAAAGTGATGACGGAGCAACGGACCAATAGAAAGCGGATAAGCCGGCAGCAGCACCGCCAAGATCATTAAAACCATTCGCTTACGTTCATGATCGCATTCACAACTTGGTGAAGTCAATTTCTTCACCATTCCACTGGACCGTGACCCTGGCGATAGGCGCCGACTTGTCTTTAATGCGGTATTTGCCCGTGAATACCCCATGCTCTTTTGAGCCCAGGATGTAATTCCCTCTCTCCTTGAAGAAAGGTTCAAGCCCCACCTGCTGACCGTCCGCAGCGAAAGCGTGCACGCGGATGTCGCTGTATTTCACTTCGGGCACCATTACGCCTTTCAAGAGCACGTCGAGCAGCTTTTCCTCTTTGGAACCGTCTATCACCGACACGCCCGCTTCTCCACCGTGGATCGGCTTAAAATCCATCTGCTTCAGTCGATGCACCGGAGCGAATTCCACATGCCCACCCTTCCAGTCGATAGCCACTTTGGCCACCTCCTCCTTGGTTGCCTCCAGTGTGTAGAAACCAAAATTCGCGTCCGACTTATACTTACCGAATCGAAGATTGAGATATTTCGCGTCCGTCTGAACGCTTTCCTTTATGAGCAACTCATCGTTCTCCTGACTAAACGCCTTTAATGCTACGTCACTATAGATGATCTCGCTCTCGCTGCCGACAAACCAGACCTGCAAAATCGCGGCGCCCTTGGCATTGTGTGACAAATCCACCCACACCCGCTCATTTGCCAAAGGTTTGGCGTATTCCGGCGGTTTCGTTGTGGTCTGACCAAAGCCGGTAGCGGTCAGGAAGAGCGGCACCAGACATCGCACAATCATGCGCGCACCTCTCGCACGTTTTGCAGGCAAGGCAATCCCAACGATGTTCACCGCATTTGAGGAAATTCGTGAAGGACGAACTCGGGATCTCGAACTCGGGCGATTAGTCCGCCAAGTAATTCGTCACGAATCCTGGTTTCCCCGACGAGCGAGCGTTGGAAATAGTCGTGGGTGATTTTTGTTTGGTGACTCGGGTCGAATCTGGGACGCCATTGTGCTCCTTCAAAGCGCAGCCTTGGACAGAATCGCTCCCCGCACCGCCACCGAAACGGAGTTTCGCCAAGAAATGTGCATTCCCAAAGCCTCACTTTGGGAACGAGGGGCAAAAAGGAACTCCTGGTGGACAGGGAGGGATTGCACGTCAGCACCGATCTCTGTAACTTCCGTTTATGAGTATCCAGGAACTAAAGCGGGAAGCCGACGCTCTCTCCGACGCCGAACGCCGCGAACTGGTTCACTATCTGCTCACCGCCAGGCGCGCCCGGGGTGCCGATTCGCCGTCACCGCGCGCCCGTAGTGTCGAATTCATTGCGTGGGCACGGCGGCCACGCCCGCACGTGGGGTTGCGGGACGCGGGACGCGATACCATTTACGAGGATTGACCGGCCTCAATGGCGCGCATTCTCACCGATACGAACATTTGGCTCCGCGTGGCCGACCCGGGTGCGGCCCAGCACGCATGCACCGTTGCCGCCGTGGCCAGCCTTCTCGCCGATGGATCTATCCGCCCTCCACTTGCTCGATCCGACACAGTCCGACTCTTGGGATCTCCTGCCAGAACTGCCGTAAGGAGCCTCCAAAATGATACCGTGTTTGGAGAGATCCGGTCGGCGGCATCAATTCTGTAAACACTTTGCAAGAATGGGTCTCGGGGAGGCGTTCTTCTTTTAGTTACTTGCTTCTCCAGGAACTTAATCGTGCGGCTATTTCCCTTTTTCTTGCTTCTCTATTGTTGCTCCGTCGGCCTCCGAGCGGTAGAGCCAAAGACCGTTCTCTACGACCACCCGGTAACTCTCACCGGAACGATCATTCGCGAATACGACATGTCGTTCGTCGATAGCGATCTTTCGCCGTTGCGCGACCCGAAGGCGGTCGCGCGGGCGGTGGCGGAGGCGCGGCGGAATCACACGCTCGATGAATCCAAACCGCTGCATCAGCCGTCCCCTCACCTGATCCTGCAACTCGACAGCCCCATCTTCGTGCCCGGCAAGAAGGGCGATGATTTCTGCCCGGAAGAGCGCAATGTGCGGGAGATCGATCTTGGCGCGGAACGCCCGATCCGGAGTGTGGACGTGGGCACGGTGCATTTTCGAGTTTCCGGGAACCTCTGGCATGCGATCACGGTTCATCATCTCCGGCCGATCATGATGGAGGTCACGACTCGGGAGCGGGTGAAGTGAGGGAGAGGAAAAACATCCAACATCTCCCTCGTCAAACTCGGGACGGCTTCGCCGCAACATCCAACACCCAACATCCAATGGAGCTGTCACCGTGCGATTACGCGGTTGGACGATGCGTATTCGATGTTGGTGGTTGAGTCTGTAACAAACGATGCCATTTCGGTAAGAGAGACAGGCAACCTCTCCGCTGTGTCGCGCACTTCCTCCCCTTCGCCCCTGTTTTTGACGACCCATTGGTCGGTCGTGCTCGCAGCCCAGGGTACGGCCACGGTGGTGGCGCGAGACGCTTTGGAAACGTTGTGCCGTTCCTATTGGTATCCACTCTACGCCTATGCGCGGCGGATGGGACAGGCGGCGCACGATGCCGAGGACCTGACGCAGGAGTTTTTCGCGCAATTGCTGGAGAAGGATTGGCTACTGGCGGCGGCGCCGGAGAAAGGGCGGTTCCGCACATTTCTGCTCGTGGCGCTGAAGCGGTTCATGGCCAGGGAATGGCAGCGGGCCAGCGCGCAAAAGCGGGGCGGCGGACTGCAGCATCTTTCGCTCGATACCACGGATGCCGAACGACGCTATGCCGGCGAACCGGCGGAGCCATTGACC